>Ga0123335_1009164_pt1 | contig 10350 bp, 9 predicted proteins | sample BiotimSIPDNA_2_FD_89707 | JGI IMG/M metagenome (GOLD analysis project Ga0123335, IMG submission 89707) | Anaerobic biogas reactor microbial communites from Washington, USA - Biogas_R2 time_0 SIP DNA | ecosystem: Engineered > Bioreactor > Anaerobic > Unclassified | place: Washington, USA... | reverse complement strand
CCACGCGGAAAAAACAATCTGCGGTAGCGGTCGAACGGAAAACGAAAGAATTGCTCTCGATTCAAACTTCCTGGAGCAAACGGAGTACTTGCAGCTTGACATCGAGCTCTTTATAGGTGCCACACACCTTCTGTGGAACGCACGCCCTGACGGGCACACGACGAACGGCTCTCACGGGCGGCTGACGCGGGCGATGGTTTCGCTGTCGGCGGGCCTCTGGGGGCCTTCGAGGTAGGTCAGGGTCCGTTCGATGATCGCGGCGGCGACCGGCGCGGCGATCGTGCCGCCGGTATAGCCCTTGCGCAGGGCGTAGTTGGGCCGGCGGACCGAGACGAGCACGACGATCCGCGGGTCCTCGGCTGGCGCGCCGCCCATGAACGAGGCGACGTAGGCCCGCTCCTCATACCCGCGACCGTCGCTTCGGGCCAATTGTGCGGTGCCGGTCTTCCCGAAGACCTGCCACCGTTCGAGCTGGGCTCGCTTGCCCGTGCCGTCGTTGACCACGGCGGTCATCGCGTCCTGAACGACCCACCGGGCGACCTGGGGCTTGATGACGTATCCGACACGCAGGGCCGGCGGGCGGATATCAACGACCGAGCCATCCGGCTTGACGATCGCCTCGATCACGTGCGGACGCACCAGGCGGCCCCCGTTGGCCAGCATGCACAGCGCCCGCACGAGCTGGATCGCGGTGACCGAGATCTCCTGTCCGAACGGGATGCGGGTAACGCTGTAGCCGGTCCACTCCGACGGCGGACGGAGAAGGCCCTCGCCTTCGCCAGGAAGGTCGATCCCGATCCGTTTGCCGAACCCGAACAGCGTCAGCCCTTCGTATAACCGCTCGGCGCCCGTCCGCTGGCCGAGCTTGGCCATGCCGATATTGCTCGAATTCTGGAGGATCTCCCGAAGCGTCAGGTCGCCAAAGCCCTGGCGATACTCTCCGATCCTCCCGAAACCCCGGCCCCGGTAGTTGCCGTGCTCGCAGAAGATCGTCTCGTGCGTGTTGACCACCCCGGTGTCCAGCGCGATCGCGGCGCTGAACGGCTTGATGATGCTGCCCGGCTCATACTGATCGGTCAGCACCCGATTGAGAAAGTAGTTCGGATCGGTGCGCCCGATGTTCTGCGGGTCAAAGTCCGGAAGCGAGACCATCGCCAGGATCGCGCCCGAACGAGGGTCGGCCACCACCGCCATCGCCGCCTCGGCCTCGAATGCCTTGTACTGCTTGAGCAGTTCTTCCCGGACGAACTGCTGGATCGTGGTGTCGATCGTCAGGATGACGCTGTCGCCGTTGGTGGGCATCCCATTGTCGCCGCTGCGCTGTCCGACGGCGAACGACAGAGGCCGGCGATGGACATCGACGAAGAACACGTGGCGGGCCCCCTCCCCCCGCAGCTCACCGTCAAACTCGTATTCGATGCCCCCAAGCCCTCGGTTGTCGCTGCTGGTGTACCCGGTCACGTGACTGGTCAGCGGGCCCATCGGATAGTGCCGCTGCCAGCCATATTGAACACCCACGCCATGGACCAGCCGGGCCGCCTCCGCCGCCGACGAGTCGACGCCCGTGGCGATCGGCGCATAGCGATACGCCCCCCGATCCGTGATCATCTTGCAGATCTCATGCGCCGGCAGATCGAGGATCGGCGCCAGGGCGTTGGCCGTCTCCTTCGGGTCTTCCACAATCATCGGATCGACGAAGACCGTGCGAATCTGGTTGCTGGCCGCCAGCACGCGACCGCGACAGTCCAGGATCGCGCCGCGCTGCGGCTCCAGCGGAAGATACGCGCATTGCTGGCGAAGACTCAACTGAGCATAGTGGTCCGCCGAGGCGCACTGAAGGTGGTAGCAGCGCCAGATCAGACCTGCAAACGCCAGAACAACCAGCCCCGCGAACACCACGATGGCCATCCGCTCACGCCGTTCATCGGCGTTCTCGGCCGTGATGGGCCCCGTATTGTCCGCCTGCCCCGTTGGCATCGCCTTCGATCTTCCTGCTGTATCCCTGCCGTTCTTATCGGTCCGATCGGTCCCATCGGACCCACCGTCCTATTGCTCCAGTCGCTGCGAGACCGAAGCGGGGTTCGTCAGCGCCTCGACCTGAAGCTGTTTGCGCCACAACTCCTGCTGGAGACGACGCTGTTCGACCGTACAGGTCCGAAGCGTGTAGAATGCACGACGGTTGGCGCCGCGCATGTGGACGGCCACGATCAACGTGGCCGCGAAGAAGAGAATCACCAGTGCGAAACACAATCGAGAGGCCATAGACTCCCCGCCGCGACAAGCCCTCTTGACGATGGCCGCCACCTCCTTACTTCGGGGGCAGCTTCAACTGCATTCCGATCACGAGGGTGGCGTCCTTGCTCTTGAGGGCGTCGGTATTGAGCTTGACGATCTCCTCCCATCGCGCACCGCTGCCGAGCTGGCCGGCGGCGATCTTCCAGAGGCTGTCGCCGTCCTGGACGACATAGACGGTCCCGGCGGGCTTGGGGGCCTGGACCTCGGCCACGTTCCGCTTGCCGATCTGCTCGACCTTCTCGAAGAGGGCCTCGGACAGCTTGGCGTCGTCGGTCTTGCCGGTTTCCGTTTTGGCGGTTTCGGTCTTGGGCAGGGGCGGAATGACCAGCTTCTGGCCGACGAAGATCTGATCGGGCGTCTTGAGGGTCTCGCGATTGGCTTCGAAGATCCGATTGATGTTGACCAATCGGTTGCCCTGCTCAAGACCGTAGGCCTTCTTGGCGACGGTGGCCAGGACGTCGCCGTCCTCGACGACGTAAATCTTCGGGGCCACTGCCGCCGGCCTCGGCGTTGTTGTTGCGCCGGGCGCATTGGTGGTCGTACTCGCTGGCGTCGTTGCCGTCTGCGCCGGCCGGTTCTGGGCCACCTCCGGCGTGGGGACCTCGATCGACGGGGCCGGCTGCGTCGTCTCCTGGGCCGGAGTCGTCTCGATCAAGCCCTTGACCACCTCCTGAATCTTGACCGACATGCCTCCAACCAGCTCGTCGAGCGTGTAAACCCGTCGAACGTCTCCCGCATCGCCATCGGCCGCGGCGTCCGGACCCGTCGTGGACGGCTCCTGCTCGGCTTCCGTCGGGACCGATACAAGGTTCTCATCATCAATCAGCTTCTGCCAGTCCAGCCGCTCCTGAGCGTTGCGGGCCTGGTCGACAACACCGAAATTCTCGCTCTGGATGTTCATCATCGGCGTCGCCTCCGCCCGTGAACGGTCGCCGAAGTTCGGCAGCCCGTTGATGATGAAGGCGATGACAAAGATGAACACCAGTCCCAGCAGCAAGCCGATCTTCGCGTCTGACGTCATGGTTACACTCCGTTTCTCTCTTTTCCAGTCCCAGATGGTGTGCGGGGCACACCCTGCCTTCACTTCAAACTTCAAACTTCAGACTCCCCCCCACACCTCTCTGCGATTCTCAGTTTCGCGCTTCGCGCCCGCCGATTCGCCGCGATCTCCTGCGCGTCGGCGACGATGGGCTTCTTGGTCAACAGGCGATAGACCCCCGCCTGCTGCTTGCCTTTGAAGTCCCATTTGACGCGTCCGTCTTCGAGGCTGTGAAAGCTGATGACGGCCAGCCGGCCGCCCGGCTTCAGCAATCGCGGCGACGAGGCCAGCAATTGATCCAGGTTCTCCAACTCACGATTGACTGCGATCCGCAGCGCCTGAAATGTCCGTGTGGCCGGGTGCTTTCTCGGCCGATGCTTGCCCCCAGGTGTTCTCAAGGCGCTGCAAACGATTTCCACCAATTGCCCCGTCGTGGTAATCCGTTCCTTCTGTCGCCGCCGAACGATGGTCCTGGCGATACGCCGGGAAGCCCGATCCTGCCCGTATTCGAAGATCAAATCGGCCAGGGATTTCTCGTCGTATCCATTCACTATATCGGCCGCCGTCGTCGTTAAGCTTTCGTCAATTCTCATATCCAGCGGCATATCCTCGGCTCGAAAACTCAGGCCCATTTCGTCGTCGGCCAGTTGGGCTGAGTTGAAGCCGAGATCCGCCAGAATGAAGTCCACCTTTTCGATGCCCAATTCGCCCAAACGGTCGGCCAGCGCCGCGAAATTGGATTGGATCAGAACGACCTTGCAGGCGAGTGCCGCCAGTCGCTCACGGGCCCGCTGAAGCGACAGCGGATCGAAGTCCAGGCCCACCAGCGTCCCTTCAGGGCCCAGAGTCGCACCGAACAGAAGACTATGACCTCCGTGTCCAACGGTCGCATCGACCATCACCCCATCCTGAGGTAAGTCGATCTGTTCGGCCAATGGTCCGGCGAGGACCGGAACATGTTCGATATCCGCACGATCCACCCCTGCTCCACACGCCTCTCAGCCCACCGAGACCGGCGCAACACGCCGCTTGAGCTTCTGAACGTGAGGGGAGAATTCGATGACGGAAAAAAGCCCTCCCTGGCTCCTGAGCCGTCCCAGGCGATCGGTCAGCACCGACAGCGACGCATGCGTCTGTTCATCGATGGGGCGCTGGCCGGCCAATGTCCTGGCCACTACTTGGCAATGGCTACCGTTCATCCGTGCTATGACCTCCTGTGCCGCGCTAAAGCTCCTTGTTCTGCTTCTGGAGTACGAACTGCCGGGCCTGGGTCATCTGCTTCTGATATTGGCCCATATGGTCCGAGAGGTACTGTTCCCAATGTTCGCTGTTCCACAGCTCGATATGGTCCCTGACGCCGACCAGCGTAATGTCGTCCTTGAGGCCTGCCCGTTTGCGGAGCTTGTCGCTCAGCAGGATGCGGCCCTGGGCGTCCAGCTCGATCTTGCTGGCCAGGGCAAAGCCGATCCGCTCGAAGGCGACCGCCTCATCGGGGGCCGTCGCCCCCGGGGCCACCGACAGCACGATCTGCTCGAAATACCGCTCCGGGTACAGGCACAACACGCCGTTAGCGCCGAGTACGAGATAGAAGTTGCTGCCATGCTCGTCGGCGTCGATCTGATTCCGCAGCTTGTTGCTGACGAGCACACGTCCTTTGCCGTCTACAACGTGCTGGTATTCGCCTGTTAATAACAGCATGACAACTGCTCCACTCGATAGTCAGTACCTGGGACATGGTACCACTTCTTCCCACTCAGTCAATCAACAAAACCACTTTCTGTCGTTTTTTTTTGCGAGGCGGATTGCGGAGCTGTCACGACGGCGAAGCTTAAGTGCTTTTTAGAAATGAGCTTATAGAGCCGCACGCCGATGCCGTCCTATAATCCTGCCGTTTTGGCCGACCGACCAGCCCCAGGGCACCCCGCTTGAGAGAATCTGGCCCGCCGCCCCACATCGAAGGCTGTTACCACCTCGGAGGGACCACCGGCCATGTCACGCGTGACATCGGGTCCGACGAAGATGGCACACGCTGCGAATCGCACAAGGGGCCTGTGACAAATGGCACTTCCGTGAGATCGCTTGCGCGGACGGTTAGACGAGACGCAGAGAAGAAAGCATTTGTCTCGATTCTGTGTTGCCCTCTTGTTGGGCGATGGATTCCGTGAGGAAGAACCGCCCTTCGGGCAGGGAGACATTTTCTCGACTCCGATTGTCCTGTGGGCCTTTCTGGCCCAGACGCTGCGGGACAGCAAGGGCATCGCCTGCTCGTTGGATTCACATCTGCCGGACGGTTCCCATTCGCCTGGTCATTGTCCGCGACCCGGCCGGCCGTCAGGAGGACGATTTCTTCTTCTGTACCGATGCGACCGTGCCCGACACAGATCGTCCAACGATGCTCGGACCGCTGGGGCGTGGAGGAATGTACCCTGGAGGCCAAACAACAGATGGGGTTCGAGTCCACCCGCGGCTGGTGCAGCAGGACCGTCAACCGTCAGGCGCCCCTGGTGTTGGCGTTGGTGACACTGGTGAAGGCCGGGTACCCGATACGTGCTGTCGAAGAGCCTTCGTTGCTCGCGGAACCGACGCCGTGGAACCCGCACAAGACCCAGCCCTCGTTCCTGGATATGCTGGCGGCTCTGCGTCGTGTCTTGTGGCGACATCGAATTTCACCGAACTCAAGGTTTACCGCACAAGTCCGAGAAATTCTCGAAACCGCTTCCTACGTGCTTTCGGCGGCCGCATGAAATGGCTGAACCACACACAATCACGAAAGCGGGTGGCGGGAATCGAACCCGCGTGGCCAGCTTGGAAGGCTGGAGCTTTACCCCTAAGCTACACCCGCGATGGCGGTTTGTTGATCGCCGGGAGCCGATCTCGTATAATCGGGGAAGTATTGTACGAGACCGAGATTAAATGGTAAAGGGCAAAATGTCAAACAAAACGACAATCCGCGAGCGTGCGAAGGCGGCGAAGGCGGCCTCGATCCATCTGGCCGCGATCAAGAGCGAGGCCAAGAACGCCGCCCTGACCGAAATCGCCAAGGCCCTGACCCAACGCCGCAGCGACATCATCGCCGCCAACCAGCGCGACCTGGCCGAGGCCGAGCGCAACGCCCTCGCCGCCCCGCTGCTCAAGCGGCTCAAGTTCGACGAGGCCAAACTCGCCGACGTCTGCGCCGGCATCCACAGCCTGATCAAACTCGACGACCCCGTCGGCCGCACGCTGGCCGCCACCGAACTCGACACCGGCCTCGAACTCTACAAAGTCAGTTGCCCCATCGGCGTCATCGGCGTCGTCTTCGAGTCCCGCCCCGACGCCCTCGTCCAGATCTCGACCCTCTGCCTCAAGAGCGGCAACGCCGTCCTGCTCAAAGGCGGCAGCGAAGCAGCCCACACCAACCGCATCCTCGCCGAGACCATCGCCGCCGCCGGCGAAGCGGCCGGCCTGCCCTCCGGCTGGATCGCCCTGCTCGAAACCCGCCAGGACGTCGCCGACATGCTCGAACTCGACGACCACATCGACCTGATCGTCCCACGCGGCAGCAACGAATTCGTCCGCCACATCATGACCCACACCAACATCCCCGTCCTCGGCCACGCCGACGGCATCTGCCACGTCTACATCGACGCCGACGCCGACCCCGAAATGGCCGTCGCCATCGCCGTCGATTCCAAGTGCCAATACGTCGCCGTCTGCAACGCCGCCGAGACCCTCCTGGTCGACGTCGCCATCGCCGAGACCCTCCTGCCCGCCCTCCAGGGCGCATTGGAGGCCAAGGGCGTCCGCCTTCGCGGCTGCCCCCGAACCCGCGACGCCATCGTCTGCGAGCCGGCCACCGACGACGACTGGGCCACCGAGTACCTCGACCTCGTCCTGGCGATCAAGGTCGTCGACGGCCTCGACGACGCCATCGACCACATCAACCGCTACAGCTCCGGCCACACCGACGCCATCGTCACCGCCGACAAGGACAAGGCCGAACGCTTCATGGCCCTCGTCGATTCCGCCGACGTCTTCTGGAACTGCTCGACCCGCTTCTCCGACGGCTACCGCTACGGCCTCGGCGCCGAAGTCGGCATCAGCACCAACAAAATCCACGCCCGAGGCCCCGTCGGCCTCGAAGGCCTGGTCATCTACAAATGGAAGCTATACGGAAAAGGCCAGATCGCGGCAGACTATACGGGGGAAGATGCCCGAAAATTCACGCACAAGAAGCTGCGATAGCCGGCAACGCGCCGAGCGTGAAGTGTGAAGTGTCGAGTGGAGAGTGTGAAGTGTGAAGTGTGAAGTGTACCCATTGAGCCTGCGGCCTCAAGCCTCCGGCCTACAGCCTGCGGCTCTTCGAGATACGAGTCACGAGATACGAGATACGAGCGATGCAATGGCCGCAAGTCGAAGCAAGGCGAAAGAGCGAACGGTGTCGAATGACGAGCTGATCCGCGAGATGGCCGCGCGGATCGTTCGGCAGTTCGATCCGGACAGGATCATCCTGTTCGGATCTCACGCGCGCGGAGACGCCGGACCCGACAGCGACGTCGACTTGCTCATCGTCATGCCCCTTTCCGGCTCACGCCGCAAAAAGGCCGTCGAAATCGGCGTCGCCCTGCACGACATCCGCCTGCCCAAAGACGTGATTGTCACCACGCCCGAAGAGTTCGAGTGGCGCAAGGACACCATCGGCACCATCGAACACCCCGCCTGGCACGAAGGAAGACTCCTCCATGCCAAGGCATAACAGGACCGCCCAAATCCTGAGAGGTGTACCTGACATGTCTGCGTCTCTATCAGGAAAGCGCGATGCATCTCGCAAGCTCAAATAGGCATGTGGCTGTCAATGATTGGGCAATGGGAATTCCATGGCTGCTCAAGAACGACTTGATGGTCTTGAGAGCACTCTGCTTCTCAGCTTCAGTCTGAGCAGTCTGCATGACTTCGACATGTTTCGCCAATTCCGCCCGATTCTGTGGAGTCAATGCTGTCATCTGCTCGACCAGCGCCTTGAACTCCTCCTCACTAACGCCATACTGAGGTCTGTACTCGAGCTTGTCTATTCTCTCTGCGATGATCGTGTGGTCCGACCGCCCTATGTCAACCTTCATATTCTCGGCCCCTGTGACATTTACGCTTATAGTGTGAACTAGTGAAGTGCTCGGTTGAATGTCGGTCAGAAGATCCTGTGAGACAAACAACTTTCCCTCCTCTATGGGAATCCGCATGCTCCGGCACACCGAAGTGAATACATCGTACGAAGCGCGTCTGTCCTTGAGCTTGTTGTCCACGAGAGCAATGACGTCATCAACCAGCAAAGGAGCAGGACTCGCAAAATATTGCCTGTAGTCTCTCAACGCCAGCCTTAGGGCGTGCTCAACCTCCGACGTGCGAGCGAGCGGCCTATGGCGATCTACAGCTTCTTGGACTGTTTCCTGGACTCTCCGGAATAGCCTCGTTCTGAAGAGATCATTCGCCTCTGCACACCATCCCTCGGTCATACCGAGCTGGCAGAGAATCGCCCTATGACTGAGTCCCCGGCACATGTCCGATGCGATCGCGTGGTTGTGAAGAAACCAGCGCAGGCCGGAAACGATACCATCCAAGAGAACCCCATGCAGGGGATCATTCTCCTCCTGCGATCGGAATGACAGCCCCGGCAATGTCAAACCGAGGGGATCAAAGGGCCGATAGTCCTGCAACACGCTACAGACGACGTCGCGCAGGGCATTTCTGAGACTGTCCCGATCTATATCGGAGCCGATGTTACTCTGCCGGTCCCGTTCCTCGGTTGTCTGCTCCGCGCCCATTGCTACCCTCCCTACCCGCGGTGTGGGATCGCATAAGTGCCAGCCGGCTGGAGGCGGACTCTGCAGCGAACGGTCTTCCCCGCCTGGATTTGATCGGCCGGCGAAAACGCGAGGAACGACGAGATCTTGAAGGGCACCAAATCATCCAGGCGGTGCCATTTGGTCGCCAAGATCCCCCATCCTTGATCGCGCCGGTGATCGAGTTGGCTGATACGCAAAACACCCTCCACGCACCGTTTGAACCCTGGGGCCTCCATCCAGAGCACGGACCGCTCCAGCGAGACTTGGCGAAACAGATTGGTCTTACGGAGTTCCCGGAACATCTTTTGTCCTTCTCGAACTTCGCCGTTCTGAAAGGCCAGCATCGCATAGTCATACAACCATGCTGGATCGCTGTAGCAGAGCGTCCCATCGTCCTTCTTCAGCTTCTTGATGAGTTGGTACCGTGTGGCGTACGCCGGGTCGTAGTCGGGCCTGTGGGGAAGGCGTTCCTTCTGGGCGGAAAAGATGGCGTACCGCAGCAGATCCCCTAAAGCGCAGGGCGCAATGCCCTGCTGTTGAGCCACTTCAAGCTCTCGACCTGCGTTAGCCAGCCCTGACAATTGCTCTTCGTCTTCCGTGGGTGTGTCGGGCACCCGGAAGTCCCTCAGATATCGTATCGCCCGCAGCACATATCCCATCTCATCGCGCTGCTGTTTCAAGTGTGCTATGGCTTCATCCGCCTGATGCTCCGCCAGCAACTCAAAAGCTCTCTTCTTGGTGTCATTCCATATGCTGATGAACTTTCGATCTGGGTCAGCGGAGAGGAGGAGAAAGGCGTTAGTGAGTCTTTCAGCTATGGCGGCAGGTTCGAGTGTAGGGAACCATGTCAAGCGATGAGGGGGCACATCCTCATACCCGGGCGAGCCGCACCTTCGTGTGTGCACCTCAAGCTCGCGGATGGTGAGATCCGCGAGGGCATGCGCCGCGTACGTGTTACCAGTATGATCTAGGACATCTCGAAAACACCTTTTGGCATCTCCAAGGTACTTCGCCCATTCAGGCTGTTCGCCATCGTGATGGTTCATCTCAACGATGGAGCGATTCCGGTAGACCAAGCCCAGGGACGTATTGAGATTGGCCTGCGACTCCGACTCCATGCGCTCCGCTGAAAGCCCGATTGCCGTTGTCAAAGCACGAGAGGCTCGATTGAACGTGTTTCGGCACTCCGTTATGCTG
>Ga0123335_1009162_pt1 | contig 10350 bp, 6 predicted proteins | sample BiotimSIPDNA_2_FD_89707 | JGI IMG/M metagenome (GOLD analysis project Ga0123335, IMG submission 89707) | Anaerobic biogas reactor microbial communites from Washington, USA - Biogas_R2 time_0 SIP DNA | ecosystem: Engineered > Bioreactor > Anaerobic > Unclassified | place: Washington, USA... | reverse complement strand
CCGCAATGTAGATTTCATGCCAGGAATCGTTCGGACTCCTTGCAAACATATGGAAGATATACTCTGCCGTGAATCCATATGCTGTTGAAGTTCCCAAGTCGTCATGATAGGCAACGTCTTCATAGTCCCATGTCTCCACATTGAGAAATTTTCTGGCAGTGACAAATACCCTTGCTTTACCGGTGGTTTTTATACTGTCAATTGACCCATAGGTCATTATATGGGAGGTTCCGACCCTGCGGCTTGTCACTCCTCTTAAGTAGTATTTCTGGTTGAACTCCAGACCAGTGATATCAAGGTGGAAATCACCTGCGGATTTCGGATTGGCAATCAGGGAACTTGCACGAACCGAGTCTGATGGAGGCTCTCCGGGCTGGGGAACGCGGTTGACAGTTTTAGGCGTATATTTAAGTAGGGCCGATTTAGATTTTGAATAGATGAAAAGCAGGGTATCGTAATCGGGGCCGCCGATCAACTCATAATTTCCGGCAACACGGAATCCGTTATAGCTTGTAAGACCCGAACCGAGAGTATCCGAAGCCAGGAATGCACTGAAATCGCCAGTCCCCACATGCGGTTGCGCTATATTAATTGTAAAAAGATATTCACTGTGCCCGACACCGTCTTCAGCCACAGTTCTTACCCTCAGTTGCACAGGCTTGATTACAGATGTATCGAGGTCAGGCAGCTTGACCACTCCTTCAAATGCATGCATCTCGCTCCCCTTGACAGGAGCAAGACTTGAATAGACTGAATCGTGTTCACCCGAAAGAAGAGATTTAGCCCAGACTTCCACGCCTGAAAGCCGTGCTTTTCCTCTTGCAGTAATATGCAGCCTTCCGTTCTCAAGGACTCGCTTCCCGTCTATCTGCAAGGGACATAATACAGGGATGCCACCCTGCTCCAGAGTACGGTTGACCTTGTCAATGCTTATGCTGTCAAACGAATTGGACTCTGGTTTGACCGCCAGATTTACGCGCCGGAAAGCCACGCTCTCCAGGGCTCCCACTTCATCGACCGGCCGGCGAAGCGGATTCGGGTCGACGTCATCCCGCAGATCATCCCCATCCGTATCCTCGTTGGCTGGATCTGTCCGCCAGATCTTCCCGTTTGTGTCTTTCCAGCCGAAAATCTCGAGTGAATCACTTATTCCGTCGCCATCACTATCGACTTTACTATCAGAAGCCCCATAAAGGGTCTCCAGACGCAGCGGAACTCCGTCATTGTCTTTGTCTTTAGTGTATATGATATCGATTATGTCTCCCGGATTCACAGATATGGTGTCCAGTGTAAAACTGTGCCTGGCCACTGAATAGACTTCAAATGTCGGATCGACGTTGACTCCTGTTGCCGGACGGCAATGCTGTATAAACCAGTATCCCTCTTCATCGGGTTCATGATATATGCCGTCAACGGCTACAATTCCCCTGTTCCCGTTGTATTCACCGTAAGTAACAGGAATTTCCGTGGCCCTGAGCATATCGCCTATCTTTGTCTTAAAATACATATCATTGGCGGATGAATGGTTTACGTTATACTGATTGCGGACCGCCACAGCCACTTCAACCGGTTTTTTGTTGACAACTCCGGGCCCGAAATCCAGGCGCAGACGTGCAGTGCTCGCGGCCACGGCAGTCATTTCATTGGTGAAATCCCGTTCGTTTCCGTTTCTGTCGGTCATACCAATGGTATAGCCGGCAAGGGTAATGGAAATATTGCGCGCCCGTGTCGCCCAGTCCCTTGCCTGATCGATGGTCAGGGAATTGTTAATAAATGATATTTCACCGGACTCATCGTTTGGCTTCATCATTATATTCTGGAATCCCTGCTCGTCCTGTTGACTTATGCTGGCAATCATATCGATATCGGACGTTCCGGTGCCAAGAGGAATCATGGTGTACGCGGTCATGGTCATACTTTTTATAACGTAGCTTATGGGGCTTGAATTCCTGAGCTTCAATGGAACAGACATCAGTACACCCGTGATAGTCCAGGAACTCTCGGCGGCAAGGACTTCCGCCCGTGAAAAAGAGGTCTCGTTTTCTGAAGTCCACTCCCGGCCGAACTCCTGGCTGTTTTCAACTGTATAGCTTCCGTTGGCGCCAGTCTTTACGGTAAACTCCGCCTTGGGTTTCAAGTCTTCAAACCCAGCCATGGCCTCAAAACCAAACTCCACCCAATCTCTGAAGAGTAGCTTGAAGACAGCGTAGATGAGCGGGTTTGACCTTCGGTATAGGTTCTCCCATTGGTCACTTCAACCTCTCGCGATGAACTTCCCCCTGTTTCACATTTGAACCTGAAAGATGGTTCTGCCAACTGAACGAATTCTAGCCGGGGCAGATCGGCAATAAGAGGATTCCAGACATGGGGATTTTCCGGGTTGTACCAGGTCAGCTCATCCTTATCCAACCATCCATCACCATCGGTGTCTGTCTTTTGCGGGTCGGTAAAATAACGGTTCAGTTCATCAAAATCGTTCAAACCATCCGCGTCTGTATCGATAGTGTCCAATCCGTTTGTGGCACAATCAATGAAAGTTATACTGTCGATCATGCCGGTAAAGTAAACTTTATTGGTTTGATTCGCGTCAACAATTACGAAAGCAACTGAATCCGTTTCCCCCTGCCCGGTTACCGTTACCTTCCTTATATCGGGTAAAAGTATATAATCGACACCATCGTTTAGGTTTATACCAAATGATGATACGGTATTTGATGGCAGTTGCTTGTGAACAATACACTCATCAGAAACTTTAACCTGATTGACTACCGGATTGCCGGTACGCCTGATCACCGATAACTCTGCTGCAGTACTGATTGCTACATTAACCAGCACGGCAAATATCAATGCTGAACAAATATGAAGTCTCACTTTGGTCCCCTTGAGGTTAATTTATCAATTGAATCTTTTTATTGAATATTTTGCCGCTGGCATCTACCCGTACCAGGTAAGCTCCTTTTGCAATCGGAACGCCTGATAGCGGAATATTGTACCTCCCAGGGACTGAAACAGTCTGTCTGGCGGAAAATATCAACCGTCCAGTCAAGCTATAGGCCTGAACCTTGATCTCTCCCGCAGAGACAACGGCCACTTCAAATAAGCGTCTGCTCTGTATGAATTTCACAGATGCAGTTTTGATTGAAGGATAGAGTTCTTTGCCGGTAACAGAGACGATGTCTCCACCAGTATTGCTGAATACCACTCTGGCGCCATTCTGTATATCAACAGTATCCACAGTGCCATCGTGTTTATGGATAAGCATTTTTTCGGCATTGCCCCGAAAATGCAAAAAAGCGCATAACAAAAGAACCATAGCGCAGATTCTCGATCGCATACGTACACACTCCTTTTTCCGACAGGGTTTGATAATAACGTTAGAACGACTTGATAAATAATGTCCTTGTTGAGACAGGATTTGCAAAAAAAATCCATGTAAAAACTGTTAAAATTCCGGTAAGTAATTGATGCAAAGCAAATTACAACTGAAGTTTCTATTTCTGCACAACGAGTCTGAGGCGTAGAAGACTTTGCTGAAGCCGGGTTCTGACATGAGAGGGATGTGTGCAATGCTCCAGTACAAATTCTGCTGTAGAAATAATGTTGCTTATACGGGGAAATTTTGGAAACCTGGATGCATCAAAATAGCGGTCCAGAGTTTGGGTGCGTTCGAATCCATCCTGATTGATATTGATTTTCCACAACCCTGACTCCCGGGCAAGCGCCAGACTATCTTTGCCAAGGGTCTCAGTCCAGCATGCCAGAGACAACTGCATTACCTGTGCTGCAAGTGTAATGCGGTTTTCCTGGGAACTGTTTCCAGCAAACAAAGACTCCATCTCTTCCAGCAGTAGATCGATTTCTTTCAGTTCCAGATCGAGGGAATGCCCGCTTTTACAAGTCAGTGCAGGAGTCATATTTGCAAAAGTCTCCCGAAGCGCATTGAGCCGGTTTCGATTGCGGGATAATTCCTGGATCAGAGCCAGTGAAGGTAGTGGCTTTTCCGTTAAATCCAAATGCTGCATTCGCAGGGATAATATCTTTATCTGCTCCTTTTTTTCTCCCAGAACAGTTGATTGTGCCCAGACAAGACTGTACAATCCATCCGGTCTCAGAATTTTAAAAGCATCTCTTTCGGCCGTGTTCTTTCCATAAATTGTTTCCTCATCCTGAGCATCGGTTTTATTCTCATCCTTGTCATGCTGTACGGAATCATTCCATTTATCCGAAAGTATATTCGACGCGTTCATGCCGATTAATTCATCTACCGGGCGATCTGTGAGTTTTGCGAAAGCCTGATTACAGAATGCAATCATATTATCTGCTTTTATTGCACAAACGGGATAATCGATAGAATGGAGCATTTCAGAAAGGCAGTTATGCCATAACTTAAGTTCCGCTTCAGCCTCCATTTGTTCTGTAAGCTGTTTTTCTAATTTGTTCATAGCAGAGAGCGCATTGTTTTTACGTATCAACTCTTCAGAGAGTTGTTCAACCTTGCTATTTTGGTAAAGTTATTAATATCAATAACTTGTTGAGATGGTACAGTCGGCGGTAATTCAGACGCCTCGTTCTGGCCGGATAGCAGTACCACATATACTACAGAGTAAAGTGTTATTACTTTTTGAATGAAATGCATATTAAATTTTCGATCTAGTTAGAAAGTAAGCGGATTACCTTGTGGGATTCTTCAAGAGAGGAGGAAGTATTACTTTTTCAGTCTTCACGATATGAATATAATTTTTTCTCTCTTTTTATCAAGTGTTAATTATACTTTCAAGCATTTTTTACATGCGTTTTATTCCCAAAATATCTATTCCATCAAGGAGCAGCTTCAAAGCATCAAGGCTGATCGGCATGCTCCTGGGATCGTCTGCTGTCGATACGGGCATCGGGTATGTCCCGTTTTCCAATCTCTTAAACTACTGGCAGTAACCTGTACGGTCCCGGAACAGTATCTTGATTATGTTACGGCGCTTGCTTACGAACACAAAGAGGTGTCCCGATAAGGGGTTCTGACAGATAATACTCTGTACCAGCGCCGCAAGCTTATCGAATGAACATCGCACATCAGTGGGTTCAAAACACACATACACAGAAACCGCAGATGGTAAGTTCAGCAGCATCTCGAGTCTGCTCCCTGCTCCGCGTTTGCGTGCTTTGCAGCTTTGAGGACAGCCGGAAGGGTCTGCTCATCGCAGGTGCTCCTGACCATAATCGAAAACGATATACTTTTTTTCTCAAGTGGGGCAGCAGTATTTAACTGCATTGGAATTACCTGTGCAATTTGCACCTTCCTTTTTGCCCTTTCAGGTGAACCGGCAAAGAGCCGGTTTTTTCTACTCAATACAAACCGGGTGGATGCTGTTGTCCACAAGATCGTTTACACCGTAATCTTTGTTCATTCAATCAGTTACCATTTAATCACCTGATAATTATCCATAGGACCTGATATGAAAGTAAACTGTTCTATTTTTTCATTTCCGAAATCGATTCTTAAAATCAATGGTTTATAATACTACAAACCTTTTATTGGGCTTTCCAAACTCTGGCATACTTTTTGTTTCTTATACTCTAAAGCCTTCCCTTTTCACCAGAACTATTAAGGAGAGAAATCCTTATGGTTACTGCAGAAAAATCGATCATTGCACAAACCAGCTTATCTGGAATCGACTCCTTTTTCCATTCCCACAGAAGACACTTCACCAGAATCTACGAAACAGTGATCGTAGGCGGAGGACCGGCAGGAGCATATTTGGGATATCTGCTGTCATCACAGGGCAAACGGCCCATTATCATAGATCAACCTTTCATCACCAAAAAAAACTCCTTTATTTTAACTATAAATCAGCAATTGACGCAGAAATATCCCTTTTTACATAATATAGCCCTTAAAAGCCATATCGAACACAAGCTTCATCTTATCTCCCCCTCCGGTTACAATGCAATTTTCGATGAACAATACAAAACCAGTTTTATATTGGTTTCCAAGCCTCAGTTAACAAAAGTACTTCTGGACATGGCTATCAAATGCGGCGCTGTTTACATTCCTCAAAAAGTGGTCTCAATCCATCGAGAGCAAAGATTATGGAAAGTCTGCACAGCAGAAAGAGAATACTCTGCACATATCCTGGTGGGTGCCGATGGAGTAAATAGTATTGTGCGTAAAACCGTGTTTAAACCCTTTCAGAAAGATGAGCTGGCAATAAGTCTGGGTTATTACGCCAGCGGATTCCTGGAGAAAGCAACCCTGATGAAATTTTTCAATCATCGAAACGGCTTTCTGTGGATCATTGGGGATGGTAGAAGACAAATAATAGGAATCACCGATACTCTATGTAATTCCAATGGATTAAAAAAAGACCTCGATGAGTTTCTAAGCACCCAATGCAAAGAGCTAAAACCCTATAAAAAATGGAGTGCCCTGAATCCTCAGGCCAGTTCACCCGATTTTTTCAAACAACCCTGTACAGGTAACAACTGGATTCTTATCGGTAATGCAGCAGGACACAATAGCCCTCTAACCGGTAAAGGAATCCTTCATGCGCTCTGGTCTGCAGAACTGGCTTCCCAGGCACTCCTTGCATCAGAATTGCGTGTTTACGATTCATTATGGAGAGAGGAGTATGGTAAGGATTTTATTCGCATCAGTAACCAGGTAAAAAGATTTGGCAGGCCGTCTTTACTCGATAATATCATCCGTTACGCCCATTGCAGTAAATCCCTTTCAAACATTATCTTCGATCTGGTCACCGGTGATAATAAAGGAATCTCCACTGGTAAGAGGCTTCTTATGGAAACACCCAGAATACTGTTTGAATATTTCGAAAGAGAAGTTCAGGAGTTCAAAGATCAAATGAAAAGAAATATCGAAAGTAACTATTCAGGTATTGAACAAATAACAGGGAAGAAATCAGAAACAATCGGATAGAATCAGAAATAATATTTAATCAGCCCCAAGAAGCTGTTTGACATTTCGAAAGAGGGCCGCTATTAATCGATTATTACTTTAGCGAGTTCACGTATTTTCCTTTACTTAACTTTTTAAGCGATCAAAAATGAAGGGATTTATTCGTGTGTATTCATGTCATATTCATATTCTTATTCGTGTAATTCGTGTTACTCTGAATTTTTTGTTGTATAAGGAACGCGAATGTGTTTGACCCTTACTATTTTTTTCCTTATTCGTGTATAGTCCAGGTGCCAGTGCTCAGGACCACCATGGTTGAACGCTCACAGCGAATTGCTTTTTTTATTAATTTTCTGAAATTCTGAGGGATGATAGCTGAGGCTGAAAAAGATTACGGTGCTTCGGATAAGCGATTGCTATTCCGAAGACCGTAATGAAAGGCAATTGAACTTCTATTTTTTAATATCCTTAATGACTTTGCCTGAAAGATTAAATATGTAAGGATTGCCATTTTGAACTATATGAATTCCTGATTTTGCCAATTTATGCATGTAAGGCTCAGCAATTTTAACGCTTTTTGTTTTGGATACAACTTGCATGGCAGGTGTAGTCTCCAGGAAAATCCGCTGGGCAAAGTTATATAAACTGCGGTTCCAGACTTCGGCTGTATGCCCCTGCCCCTGTTCCAGTTGATAAATGTGCGGAATGTTATTCTGATCAAAGAAATTGTGATACATGTTGGTGTTGTTGATAAGGTTGTCTGCAGTACCACAAGAAATAAATATGAGCTTTACATCCCGCTTGACAGCTTCAACATCCTTGATTGTCTGGCTGGGTTGTTGTGTGTTTGGCGCTGCAGAAAAAGACCCTATATACGCAAATTTGTCGATATGTGGAAAACCAAAATTGTAGGTCTGGCCTCCACCCATGGAAAGACCGGCTATGGCTCTCATGGTACGATCTGAATTAACAGGATAAGTTTCATCAATATAAGGAATCAGGTCGTTAATCAGCACATCTTCAAATTTGGCAAAGCGCGAGAAATCATCACCACCGAATGCTCCACCACTGGGCATAACAATAAGCATCGGTTTAGCTTTGTTTTCTGAATAAAGAAAATCCAATACGTTATCCGCATTACCTTCAGCTTGTCCGTTGGCCGAAGATGTCCATGCAGACTCGTTTCCTCCGATACCATGAAGAAGGTAGAGGACAGGGTATTTTTCACCGGATGTAGCAGAATATTCCGGTGGAAAATAGATCTTCATAGGTTTCTGACCATAATTCCTGGTTGGATAATTCAGCACTCCGCTGAGCGTTCCGTGAGGAATATTGTTCTTTTTAGAAGAAAAACCCTGAGGCGGAACAGGTAACCCAGCAGGATCACTTGAGTAGACAAGCACTGGCAGAATCAAACAAATTAAAGCTAAAATTTTATAAGGCATAAGCCTCCCCCTTTAAAAAAAATGAATGAGTATTTCCGGTATATGAATGATGTACCACATCAACTGCATTGCCTAGCTATCATTTCAATTTAGTATATGACTGCAATGGCTGGTTTATTTAATATAAGATATTTTATAAAATAAGACTAAAAAAAGCTGATGCCTGAATTTTTCATGACTTGCGATTTGCACCAAAAGCGAATTCCTGTACAGAATCAGCAATCACTTTACATTCATTGCTATGATTTAAAACAACACTTGGTTTAACAGCATGATTGTGCATATAGAGCTGAAGTAACTATCGATAATACAAGCCCTTATTGAAGTTGTTTTGGCATGGATACAGGAGAGTCCACCTGAGGAATAATGAGCAGATTATCCAGATAGCAAATCCCCGCTCTAATTTCTTCTCTGTATGTGAGGGTAATTACATGATGTATTTAATAACTGCCCATTTTACAGCTTTCAGGTCATTTCTCTTTTTTTTCTTATTTTCATTAAATCGGGCATCTTTTTTCAAGCTAATCCAGTGGCGGCTTTTTCTTTTCTGCAGCTTTTTGTAAAGAATTTATTACGCGATTGAGAGCCTACATCCTTAAATATAACTGCTCATACGTTTTAGTCATTTTAAGTGCACTGAAACGCTCCCTTACGACTCGTTTTCCTTCAATTACCAATGAATTGCGTACCTGTTCATGTTCCAGGAGATATAGTATCGCACTTGAGAGGGCTTTACTATCTGCAGGTCTTACAAGAAAACCGTTTTTTCCGTTTTCAATCATTTCTGGTATACCACCCACATTAGTAGTAACAATGGGACATCCGCTCGCCATAGCCTCTAACAGACAAATAGGCATTCCTTCAGACAGTGAAGGTAAAACGAAGATATCAAATATTTTTAGAAGAGGTTGAATTTTAACTATTTCTCCAAGAAAATGAACATGCCTCTGAAGTCCCAAAGCTTCGGTCTGTTGTTCGAGTTCTTTTTTTTGGGGGCCATCTCCAATGATTATCAATGAAACATCTTCATGGATTTTGCGGATATCACACATTGCTTCGAGCAGATAGTTTATTCCTTTTACGTAACTTAATCTCGAGCTGATCCCAAGGACAGGTGAAGTATCATCAAGTCCGAGCTCCCTGCGCCTTTTTACTCTATCAACATTAATATCATACTCTGCAGCATTAATTCCATTATGGATAGTAAGTACTTTACCAGGCGTAATTTTTTCATAATGCATTAAGTTGTGAACAACTGAATCTGAAACTCCAATTATTTTATGCGCAAATACCGACAGTATCCTCTCTGCTATCATGTAACGTTTTTTATCTGGAAAAGTTCTCGAGTGATCAGTGTGTACGATCGTTTTAACCCCTGCCAGAAGAGCAGCCAGAGTGCCATCAATAAATGGTTGAGTGTTGTGTGTATGGATGATATCTATTTTCATTTCACGAAGAAAGCGGGCCAGTTTAACGAACGCGAAATAATCAGTTTTTTTTGCCTGCGGAACAAGAATTACCTGAACATCAAGTTCTGCCAATTTATCTGCAAACAATCCTAATTCCTTCAATGCTACTACGGATACTTCAAACAAGGAGCGATCAATATGACGACATAAATTGTATAGAACTTGCTGCAAGCCACCCATTGCCAGACTATGCGTAATCTGCATTACCTTTTTACGCATTACTCATCTCGTCCTGTATTATGGATTCAGCAGCATTTTCTAAAGTAATACATTCATATCCATTGATCTGAGTGTACATAAGAAAATGCTCAATGTTCCTTAAAAACTTTTTCAGATCATTACTATTGCGCACATAAGGCGATTTTCCCGGCAGTAATGAAGTTGAGTGAAAATCAAGCACCAGAAAACTGTGTTTTAATTTAACGAACCTGTTGGCAAGCCGAATCATTGTTGGACCGTCAGATTTTTCTGGTGAGAGCCATGCAAGGTTGTGAATTGATAATTTTTCCAGCAATCCTATAATTTTAAT
>Ga0123335_1009160_pt1 | contig 10351 bp, 12 predicted proteins | sample BiotimSIPDNA_2_FD_89707 | JGI IMG/M metagenome (GOLD analysis project Ga0123335, IMG submission 89707) | Anaerobic biogas reactor microbial communites from Washington, USA - Biogas_R2 time_0 SIP DNA | ecosystem: Engineered > Bioreactor > Anaerobic > Unclassified | place: Washington, USA... | reverse complement strand
GTGTTCAAAGCGGCGATCTGCTCAGTGGCGTGGGTGATGTTATAAAGTTCGGTTTTGCTTTTCTGGGCGTGCTCCAGAACAGCTTCGATGCTGCCGCCATATTTGCGCTGCAGGCTGCGAATTAATTCGATCCGGTTTTCCAATGTCTCAAGCCGGCGCGGGTTGTACTCGATCCCTTCGAGATAGGCGTTGAGTTCTCGGGAAAGCTCCTGTACCAGAACGGTCAGGGTTTCCGCCTGTTCCGTCAGATGTATCTGTGTGCTGTCAATGCGACTCAATGTCTGTAAAGCGTGCAACACCTGACCGAGCAGGTCGCTTATACCGGGCATTTCCGGTCCGGCTTCATCGAGAAGATTGAGCGCAACGCGCCCGTTTTCCGCCAGGGCTTCCGCATTTGCCAGCCGGTTACGCTCGGCTTTCAGGTCGGCTTCCTCTCCGGGTTGTAATCTGGCTCCATCGATTTCTTCAATCTGAAACTTTAACAAATCGATTTTCCGGACAGTGTCATGCTCTACCTTTTTTAATTTTTCCAGTTCATGGCGGGTGGATTGCCAGTCCTGGTAAATACGCTGGTAATCCTGTAAAAGCTCCTGGCTGCCGGCATAACGATCCAGAAGCAGGATATGTTTTTTGACATTTAATAAGGAAAGGTGTTCGGATTGCCCGTGGATATCGACAAGCTGGGCGCCAATCTCTCGCAGCAATCCCACATTGATCATCCTGCCGTTGACGCGCGCAACCGTGCGCCCCTCACGCCGAATTTCACGGCTGAGGGTGACAAAACCGGGTTCATCTGCAAGTTCCTGTTCGGCAAGCAAGGCGTTAATCGCATCCGCGTTGCGGAAATCGAGACGGAAAACACCTTCAATCAGAGCCCGATCACAGCCTTCACGGATATTGGTCAGGTCAGCTTTGCCGCCAATCAACGCTTCAATGGCATCCAGAATAATCGATTTTCCCGCGCCGGTTTCACCGGTCAGAACAACCAGACCATCCGGAAATTCAATTTCCAGTTGGTCAATAATGGCAAAGTTGGTGATACGTAATTCTTGTAACATATTTTTATCGAATCTGAATACCTGACAGCCGGTAATTCAGTGCGCTCACCATTAATAGAATATAAACCGAAGCCCAGATAATGCCAAACAAATTCTCTGAGCCAATAAACAAACCCAGAATTAACGGAAAAGCCTGAATGAGCGCACCAGCAATGGCAGCGCCAGTAACTGCCTGAAATAGTTTTTTCGAACGCCGTTTGTTAATCACTTTGCGCACAGCTTCGGCAATAATCCCGCCGGTAAAAGGCGCCAGAAAAATGACAAAAAAACCTATTCTTGTTGCCAGCAGGCTGCCCAGATAACTGAGGATAAGGGCAATGGCGATGCTGAAAAGATAATCCTGGGTGATAGCGGTTTCAAACACTTTTTGCTGCCCGCGCACGCATTCCTTACAGCGGTAGCCGGTGGGGGTTTGCACGGCACACGCCGGACACATCGGTCGTTCGCAACGATTGCAGCGCAAATATGTCTCCCGATCGGGGTGCCAGGTACAGGTCAGTTTGTTTTCACCGGCTTCAGCCATTAAAGTTCCCCAGCAATCGGGTTTTGTTCCATGTATTTATGCAAGTTGCGGTAAAAATAACCGCGATCACGAAAACGGATGAAGCGGATCGTGTAATTGCTGGCATCGATCGCAATTTCGTCTTTATTCTGCAAATGCACCGGGTATTGCCCATCGGCGCTGATCACCACCTCATGGGAGGTTTTCACCGTCAGGTTGACTTGGTCCCCTTCAGACAGAATGATCGATTGGCTCATGGAAAGGTGGGGCGCCACCGGGACTATCAGGATATTGCGCAATTCAGGGGGCATGATGGGACCGCCAACTGCCAGCGCGTAGGCAGTCGAGCCGGTGGCAGTGGAAGCAATCACCCCATCTGCCACATAGGAGGCGATCAGATAACCATCCATGTGGGCTTTAACCTGAATCGGGCGCACGACATTGCCGCGGCAGAGGATTACCTCGTTCAGCACGTGCCATTCCCCGAGGAGTTGCTCCTGCCTAAAATGACGGGCACGCAGCATCATGCGGTTTTCAAAATGAAAATCTCCCTGGATTAATTGTTTAAAACGCTGTTCACATTCATCTTCTTCGACCTCCATCAGGAAGCCGAACCTACCGCGGTTGATACCTAGCAGCGGGATGCCAACCGGTGCCACCAGGTGGCTGGCACGCAGTATGGTCCCGTCGCCGCCCAGGGCAATCAGCACATCTATTTCACGTGCTTCGACGATCCGTTTTAATTCAGGGTCGTTGATGGTATAGGTGTCAACCTGTTTTGCCCCGGCGTTTTTTAAGTGATTGACGAATGTGTGAATTCCTTCCACCAGGCTTGTTCTGGAGGGATGAGTAGCGATGACAAAGCGCTGCGGGAGATTGATTGTCATAATTTTTAATTATACCAGCGCGGTGATACGCAACTGCCCTCAGCGTTTGGCAGATTCCTGCCGGGGGCTATCAGAAATTCAGGAACATACTCATGTCAGATGGGATGGATGAATAAGCCAACCAACTGGTATTACAATACATCCTTAAATCAGTTTTTGGTCGCAGATATCGCGGAATCCGCAGCGGGCGCAGCGGACAGCCTCCTGGTGAGAGCGTGAGCAGTCTTTTTCCCTGCGTGAAGATTGTATTTCATCCAACAGTTCCATTAAGGTTTCTTTTTGTTCCTGCCCGTAATCGACCGCGAAGGACCGGTTGCGATATTGAATGATGCCATGCGAAGGCGGGATTCCGTTGGCAGCTTCCAGCAGGTAGCAGTAAGCCATCAACTGCATGACGTGACTGTCATAAGGTTCAGTGGGGCTGTAGTGGCTCTTCACTTCCACCGGGATGAGCATATCCCCCTGCCGTATCAGGTAATCCGGTTTGCCGGTCAGTTGAGTTTCAACGTCGAAAAAGGGTTTTTCAGTCTTTCCCCACAATCCTGTATCCGAATAAATGATATGGCCACGCGGCAGGGCACTTTTTTTGCGGCTTCTGCCAGACAACCAGAAAAGCAGCAGCGACAATAGAAGCAGAATGGGGATCAAGAGTTCCGGCATTTCACCCTACCAGAATGCCCGCCAGCCAGACAGCCAGAACCACAATGGCAGCCGCCAGCATCATCCAGGCGCTGATCTGAAAAAGAATACTCTTTAATACAATCTTTCCGTGCGCTCTGTGATAGGCAACCCCATCCTTCAGATCGGTCTGGTTGGCTGGATCAATGCCCTGAGACTGGTACCACCAGGCGCGTTTACAATAGAGGAAGGTGCCGATTTCAGACGCACGAATAGTGCGTTTTTTCAATTGTCGTCCTCGAATTCCTCAGGAATATCCAGATCCAGATCAGGCAAATCAGAGGTTTTCAACAGACTACCCAGTTCCTTCATTGACTGCGAAAGGCGCTGTTCCCGTAAACTGAGGGTCAGGTCACCGCGGGTGCGCTCCACGATGCCGCGCGCCAGATCTGTCTGACGGCGCAGCCCGTTGGTTAACGCATCCGGATAATCCACCGTGATCAGAAGGGCGTAGATTTCATCCATCAACGATAACAGGTTCTCCACCTCTGGCGAATACCCCTGGCGCATAACGTCCAAGCAGCGCCGGCGCAGTTCACCGACTGTTTCAGCCAGCCCATTCATATAAACAGATGGCTGCACCTCAATCTCATGCGGCAGTGGCAATTCCTGCCCGCGGATCAGCGCGCAGGTGATGCAGGCTTCGGCATATTCTTTTAGCGCGTCCTGGGTGTAGCCGGCATAAAACAGATCCTGGTATTCGGCAAGATCGACGTGTAATTGCGTAGCAAGCAGCTGGGCTTCCTTTAAGAATTGATCTGCCTGATCAGTGTCACGGCGGTGGATCGCGCGGATGGCATGGGCTGAGCGTTGAATCAGCTTGCGTGACTGTATAAGCGCCTTATCTCTGGCGGTATTGCGGGTCTCAAAGTAATGATGGATCGTATCGGATAGTTGAGCAAAGCGGTCTGTCACGCGTTACCATCCGGTTGGTCAGGTTCCGGTTTGGGTTCATCCTCTGGGTTATCCGGTTGGACAGGTTTATCCGGTGGCTGCACATTACGAAACAATGAACTTGCCAGGTCACTGGCGCCGATCGGTAGTTTGATCAAACCGAAATTGGTTTCATAGCGGGTGATATTATCAATGAGTGCCTGCATGAACATCTTGGCGCCCATTGGTGACATCACGATTCGTGCCACAACCTCGGGGTGAACGGCAGGCAGCATGGTGGCAAAATCAAAAATGATTTCAGAAGGCGTATGCGATATACGCGCCATATTGCTGTATTTTGTCGGGGTGCCTTCCGGCATCCTTAAGGGAGGGATGCCGGATTTTTGTGTTGGTTTGATTTCACTCATAGATTGTTTTAGAAGGGGATGTCATCATCGCTGAGACCACCGGGTTCATCCATCCCGCCCTGGTCGCTTTCCGCCTTGCTGTCCAGGAACTGGACAGTGGTGGCAGTCAGTTCAAAACTTGTGCCCGCGGTGCCGTCCTGGCGATTATAAATACGGGGGCCGCCGGTAGCCGGATCCGCTGTCAGACGCCCTTCAATTAATACTTTACTGCCTTTGTGCAGGTAATTATTACAGGTTTCAGCCTGTTTTCCCCATGCAGACACGCGAAACCAGACGGTTTCTTTAACCCGCTGGCCATCTGATCCGGTATAGGAGCGGTTGGTGGCGACGGGAAATGAGGTTACCGGTTGGCCTGATGGTGTGAAGCGCATTTCAGGATCCCTGCCTAAATTTCCTACAATGGTTACTTTTTGGTACATATTTTCCTCCGTTGTCTAAAGCTTCTGATTGGTCTAATTCATTAAACTCACATACCAAGGGTATTGTGAGATTAATTCTATAATAATTCGGGAGAATGAACAGATTGTTGAATGGGTCTTATGCCGGGCAGATACCCCCCAGTATGGATAGATAAGCGCGGCAGCCAGTATGGTTGGCGGGTGATCCTTTTCTAAAACTGCATGTCGGTTATTAAAGGACTGATAATTTCTGAACTACTTATAGTATAGAATTGTTGTTCTAATTTGTCAATAGGCAATTTTTAGATTTTAAGGATTGGTTGCGGTTCCTATGCGGGCAGCCAGCTGATCAGGTATTCAACCTGATCTGCTTTGGGTTCTATAGCATGGTCGATATGCGCCAGTTTCCCTGGTATGCCAGCCTCTCTGGCGCCGGCTAAAAAGTGACAGATGGCGATGCCCATATCGATCCGCTGCAAATCCTCGATTTGCATCAGGCGTGTAAAAACGTTGCGATAACCTTTGCTGCGTTGTAGAAAAAAATGCAGCGTTCCATCCTGCAAGACAACCCGCCAGGGTTGTTTGTTGGAGGCGGAAGGCGCCAGTCGTAGTAGTTCCAGCGGCAGCGCGTAATCTCCCGCCCGGGATGGCAGCAGCGGATTGCCCCAATCCTGATCGTAGAACAATTCCTGCCAGGGGAAGCGCCAATGACCGGCGGAAATGGATCGAATCAGGCTTCGCTGGGCAGCTTGTACATCGTTGATCATGCCGATTGCCAGTATGGTGGGAATGCTCTGCCCAGGTTCAAGCTGAAACCTGGCAGCAAAACTGCTTTTGGTGAAGGTCCCGCCTAGCCAACAACTGCCCAGCCCCAGATCTGTTATTGCCAGGACAATTTCTTCCATGCGCAAGCCGAAGTCCTCCAGTGCGCCCTCACCCTCCTGCCGGGCGCCAACGACAAATCCGGCAGGCTGGCGGATGAAGCCATATGTGCCAAGCCCGCGCAGCGCGTCCGAATCGCTTTGGCTGACGGAAATCAAACCAAATCGCGGGCGGGTGCCAAAAATGCCGCTGGTTGATTGATTGAGGATTGACATTAATATTGTTTGCGTTTCTTCCGGAATTGGCTGGGCTTTATACTTCCGGCAGGAGAAGCGCCGCGTGATCAATTCACTGGCAGGGGAGGAATACGTCAGACTCAGGGTATTTTGTATGGTCATCAAATTCAGTCCATGGTTGGTTTATTATTCAGGTTACATTTTTGGATTAATGCCAGCTTTTCCGTTGGCGTCATGAAGGCACTCTCCAGTGCGTTCCATTGTGCCTGCCGCGCTAAGGCGGAGTTTAAACCAGCCAGCGGAGCCGCCACTTCATATTCATATCGTAAATCAATACCGCTGATCCCGGGGTCATCCGTATTGATACTGGCAAGGAGCCCCTTTTCAAGGAAGGTTTTCAGGGGGTGGCTGGTGTAATTGGATACCGAAGAGGTCTGTACATTGCTGGTCAGGTTACACTCGATGGCAATGCCTTGTTCTAGGACATAATCCATCAGGCGCGGGTCTTTGGCCACTGCCAGCCCATGTCCGATCCTCTTCGCTCCTAAAAGCTGGATTGAACGCCAGACGCTTTCCGCGCCAGCCGATTCTCCGGCATGGACAGTAATCTGCCAGCCAGCCTCACGCCCTTTACGAAAGTGCTCCTGAAACAACGCAGCAGGGAAGTTGACTTCATCACCAGCCAAGTCGAGACCGGCAATGCTGGCGGAATAACGCAGCAGGGCTTCCAACTCACGCCAGGCGATCTGCGCACCATAGGTGCGGCTGAGAATGCCAAGCAGGTTCACCTGGATGTCGCTCTCCTGGCGCGCCTTCTGCACGCCGTCCAGAACCGCCTCCACAACGCCTTGCGGGTCCAGGGCATGGGTCTCCGCCATGAACCAGGGACTGAATCGAAGTTCAACGTAATCAATCCCTTCCTCCGCCGCATCGATCACCGCCTCATAAGCAACGCGCTGGCAGGCATCCAAATCAGCCAAAACTTGCATTGGAAGATTAAATTTCTCCAGGAATGCCATCACACCGGCTTGTTGGGATTGAACCTGAACGAAGGGACGCAGTTCTTCCGGTTGACTGGCGGGAAGGTCGATATTATGGGTTTGAGCCAGCTCAATGATGGTCTCGAGGCGCATGTTGCCTTCGAGATGGCGGTGGAGATCGATGAGGGGGATATCAGAGGAAATCATGTGACTGTCCTGGTTTGATTGGGGCTTGGGTTAATTCTAAACCAGAATAGGAAGCGGAGTCGGTTTTGAATTGCGGTTTTATTTGAAGCGCCAAAAGAGATGTTAACACCAGAAACTTTGCCCTAACGGCAGCGTTTCATTTTTTCCGGAACCTGCTTCCCATTATAATAATGGCATGAAATTTCAATTGCATACTCAGTTTCCAACTGACCTGGAAGAAAAATGGAACGCGTTGCTTGCGGAGAGCATCCATCACGTTCCTTTTTTACGTTATGAATATCTGCGCAACTGGTGGAATACACGTGGCGGCGGTGAGTGGGATGCGTCCTCCCGTCTTGCGCTGGTAACCGCAACAGAGAAAGATCAATTGGTTGGCATTGCGCCTTTGTTTCATAACACCTGCGAAGATAACCCCAGCCTGCTGTTTTTGGGCGCTGTTGAAATTTCCGACTATCTGGACTTTATTGTCAGACCTGCCGATCTGAGCCCTTTTCTGGAGGGTTTGCTCAGATTCTTAAAGTACGATCCGAAAATTCCTGTTTGGCGGTCTCTGGTATTGCATAACCTGCTTGAATCCTCACCCACGCTGGCGCATTTCAACAGCATGAGTACTGATGGAAACTGGCGTATCGAGAGCGCGGTCAGCGATCACGCGCCGCGGATAGCGTTGCCCGGTGACTGGGAAACCTACCTGGCTGGACTGGATAAAAAACAGCGCCACGAGATACGCCGGAAAATGCGCCGGCTGGAAGAGGCGGAAAAATCCTCCCGCTGGTATTTCGTTAAGGACGAAGACAATCTGGAGGAAGCCATTACAGACTTCCTTGAACTGATGGCATACGACCCGCAAAAAGCGCTTTTCCTGAAACCTGAGATGAAAACAACCATGTGGGCAACCATCCGTTCCGCTTTTAAAAACGGCTACCTGCAGCTTGCCTTCCTGGAAATCGATGGCGAAAAGGCAGCAGGCTATCTCAATTTCGATTACCTCAACCACTTGTGGATTTATAACTCCGGTATGAATCCAAAGTTCTTAACCGCTTCTCCCGGCTGGGTACTGCTGGGCTATCTTTTACGCTGGGCAAACGAAAATCAGCGAGAAAGTTTCGACTTCATGCGCGGCAACGAGGATTACAAATACCGCTTTGGCGCTAATGACCGCTTTGTCTACCGGCTGACGGTACAGCCTGCCAATTCTTAGATGGTTGCTGAAATCAGATCACTTTTCCGTTTTATTTCTGTTGTTTTTCGTGGGTCAGCACATAAAAGTTCGAAATGAATCAGTCTGTTCATATTCTCTCCAGAAATGAGCCATCCATTGAAAAAAATAAATATACCGAATGGTTTGGCATAAAATTTTTAAACCGGGGGACTTTGTTATTGACGGTTCTCATTGAAAAAACGGATTTATAATAAAAAAATCCTAAATTAAAGCAGCAGCTATGCAACCATCTGTCGAAGCGAAAAAAAACATCCTGCGCACCTTACCGCGCAACGTCTGGGCTGTCAGTCTGACCAGTTTTCTGATGGATATCTCCAGCGAAATGGTGATTAACATCCTGCCGCTGTTTCTCTCCAACGTACTGGGTGTGAAAACCAGTATCATCGGGTTGATCGAAGGGGCTGCGGAAATGACTGCCAGCCTGTTGAAAATGTTCTCCGGCTGGTTTTCAGATAAAATCGGCAACCGCAAATGGCTGGCGGTAGGCGGGTATGCCTTATCAGCCATTACAAAACCGTTCTTTTACTTTGCCAATTCCTGGGGGCTGGTTGCCGGGGCGCGTTGGGTAGACCGGGTGGGCAAGGGCATCCGCACTGCCCCGCGCGACGCGCTGGTGGCGGATTCAATTCAGGAGGAGCAGCGTGGATTAGCCTTCGGTTTCCACCGCGCGGCAGATACCGCCGGCGCTTTGCTGGGGTTGATGATTGCCTTCGCGGTAACTTGGTTCTTTCAACACAATTCACCACTGTTATCAGCGGATACCTTCCGCCTGATTGTGTTGATCAGTATTGTGCCGGCAGCTTTGGCGGTCTTGGTCCTGGCAATCGGGGTCCAAGAAGCGGTTAAAAAGAAGCAACATCAATTGCCAAAGTTTGCTTTCCGCCGGCTTGGCAAATCCTTTATGACTTTCATGCTGATTGTTGCCCTGTTTGACATTGGCAACTCCTCAGACGCGTTTCTGGTTTTGAGAGCGCAGGAGCGCGGTGTGAATATCCTCGGTATTTTGGGTATGCTGATCACCTTCAACTTGATCTATTCATTAATCTCCACCCCGGCAGGAGCGCTCTCCGACCGCGTTGGCAGAAGTAAAATCATCATCGCTGGTTGGTTATTTTACGCCTTCATCTACCTTGGATTCGCCCTGGCGCAAAATGCCATTCAGATCTGGCTGCTCTATGCCGGATACGGGTTGTATTATGGGCTGGCATATGGCACTACCAAAGCTCTGGTGGCGGATATTGTGCCGGTGGAGCTGCGCGGCACTGCGTACGGCACCTACAATGGCATTATCGGCATCATTGATTTGCCAGCTTCGCTGATTGCCGGATTTCTCTGGCAGGGCGCCGGGGCATGGCAGGGGTTTGGCGCGTCAGCACCATTTTACTTTGGCGCCGGTACCGCTTTTTTGGCTACAATATTGATGTTTTTATGGTTAAGAACGGTCAAGCTGCCGAACCATTCATAAGTGGAATGATGGCGGTTTCAGGATTTGTTGATGATTTGATCAAACGTGGTTGTTTTCAGCCTGTTTACTAAGTTGAACTGCGCCTCAGACCAGATCGATTGAACCGGACAATCCTCCCCAAACGGGCAGTTCTTTTCATCATGCGCGCAGACATTCAGATTGATTGGACCATCGATCGCTTCAACAACATCCAGCAGGGAGATTTCGGCAGGTGTTTTTGCCAGAATTACTCCGCCCTTGGCGCCACGGGAAGTATGAATTAATCCCGATATCGAAAGCTGCGAGATAATTTTTGCCAGGAAGGAAGGCGGAATTTGCTGTTCATCGGCGATCTGGCTGGTTGCGGACCGGACGCCATCACCCTGGCGGGCAAGGTAAAGCATGGCTCTGATCGCGTAATCTGCTTGTCTGGTAATTTGCATACGTCATTCCTTTTACAATTAAGTGGATAAAATTTATCAACTTTCTTTTCATTTATTTTACTTGATCTTTATTCTCCTGTGTAATTAATATTCCATTAAAATGACGCCTGGATAGTATCCATTTCCAAGTCTTTCACGCCCTTTAAACCAGCGCCTATTAATAGAAGTATTCC
>Ga0123335_1009158_pt1 | contig 10353 bp, 9 predicted proteins | sample BiotimSIPDNA_2_FD_89707 | JGI IMG/M metagenome (GOLD analysis project Ga0123335, IMG submission 89707) | Anaerobic biogas reactor microbial communites from Washington, USA - Biogas_R2 time_0 SIP DNA | ecosystem: Engineered > Bioreactor > Anaerobic > Unclassified | place: Washington, USA... | reverse complement strand
CCGCCCGGTGACGGTGGGGACGGCGGTGACGTGCCTGTGCCTTTGAGCGCGACGACTTCAATTCTCTTAGTCGTCGGTCCGCCGCTGTATACTGCACCCCATATGACTTCAATGCCGAAAACACGCCAGTCGCCTTGATCGTCCTTGATGCGCGTGTAATGATTCTTCTGATCGATCCAGATTCCGCCGCCGCTTTTAGTTGTGAACGACCCGACAAGATTCCCGTCAAGGTCGACACCAGTCGCTTTTAAGTTGCCGTTCGGGTCGATTTGGAATTTCCCTGAAGTCGTAAACGTCAGTCCTGTGTTTGACACCTTCAGCGGACCGATCTGCCCGGTAGAGGCGCGAATATTGCCGTAGACGTACGCATCGCTCGAATATAGCTTGCCATTGCGGTTGACCCGGAACGGCGAGCTTGCGGGTGTGTCAGCGCCAAGAGCGATGGCAAAAATCGAGTAGTTGGGATTGCCGGAGATCATTACTTTTGATGTTCCGCTGCCGCTTGACATGACGGAATTTGTAAACGTAAACCCCGCGATCTCTGCAAGCTTAGAAGCGTTGACCGAGTTAACGGCGAGCTTATCTCCGATGATTGCCCCGTCCGCGATCTTAACCGTGCCGACCGCGCCGTTGGCGAGCTTATCTTCCGTCACCGCACCATCAGCGAGCTTACCGACAGTGACTGAGCTGACGGCGAGCTTGTCTCCGATGATCGCCCCGTCCGCGATCTTAACCGTTCCGACCGCGCCGTTGGCGAGCTTATCTTCCGTCACCGCACCATCAGCGAGCTTACCGACAGTGACTGAGTTGACGGCGAGCTTGTCTCCGATGATTGCCCCGTCCGCGATCTTGACCGTTCCGACCGCGCCGTTGGCGAGTTTATCCTCAGTCACCGCACCATCCGCGAGCTTGCCGATCGTAATTGACCCGGTGTTGATTACACCGCCGTCGATGATGGTCTCGGGGTACGTGCCGTCGATGTCAATAATCCTGACGTAGCCGGCTCTGATCTGCGTCAGCTCCGTCTCAATCTTGTCAACTTCTTCGGTCAGCGCGACTTCCTGCGCGGTAAATCGAGCGTCGTACACGACCGACATCTTGTCCGTCGAGCCTGTGATCATCCAGTCCGAGCGCGTAAAGCTGCCAGTCTCTCTGCTGTTGATGCAGACGTACGAATTGCCTCCCATACGGTCGTCAACGGTGATTCCAAGCGCCATCACTTGATCGACTGTGAGACCGCTATTAAGCCAATAGTCCACTGTTAATTCAGGCATGTGCCACACGTCACCGGCCTTATACGGTGGCTGCGGAAAGTCCGTGAACACGTCGCCGATTTCGTCCACGACCTCAGTGACTTCTGAGACCTGCATCCCCATCTCGGTGATCGTGTTGGTGTTCGTCGTGATCCGCTCAGAGAGCTTAGCTGATGTCTTGTCGGTCGTCCCGGTCAGTTTCCAGTCAGCACGGTTAAAGCTCCCTGATGCGCGGCTGTTGACGCACACATACGAGTGACCGCCCATGCGCTCATCGACGGTGAAGCCGAGAGCCATGACTTGATCGACCGTGAGTCCGGAACTTAACCAATAATCGACCGTTAATTCCGGCATATGCCAGAGGTCGCCCTGTTTGTAGGGCGGCTGCGGGATGTCGCGGAAGACGGTGACAGCGGAGTCAAAGGCTTGTTGGGCGGTGGTTCCGTCTGCGAGCGTCACATCAAGCGATGTGACCTTATAAAATGAGATCGCTTGCATGATGGCATTGCCATCTTTGGTGTGACCGTACTGCCAAACCGGATGACCGTCATTCCATCCCGATGTCGTCCACAGATACGTACCCGGCTCCGGAGACGTCGCGATGAATGTAGAGTCCTCTAAGGTTGGCGCATCGTGCATGTACGACGTCAAAGCGCCGGTCGCCTCGTTTTTGATGACCGTTGGATAGTACCCCATCGCGTTGACATAGACGTCATCAAAGTGCATGGCCGCATCGATAGCGCCTGCTATGGCAGACGGCAAAGTCCTGTTTATGCCATCTTGGATTTGCGATTCGATCTGCCCTCTCAGCGACGCGATATTGCGGCGCGGACTGCCAAGCTGGATGTTGATGTAGCGATCGCGCAGAGCATCCCACTCATACGCGATCACGCGCTGCTTGACGTCGATATGCCCGGACCAGACCGCCCGGAGCGTATCGCCTAACAGGATTGTCTCAAGCTCAGCAAGGTCTTTATATTCGAGCGTATTTCTCAGCTCGACAAAACTGATCTCGCATGAGACCTGCGGCAGGTCGACACGGTTCAGCCAACCAGCATTGACACGATCTTGGACTTCCTGTTCTGCTTGAGCTTGAGTTAGCTCCTCACTTAGCTTGATGTCGCTAAAGTGCATTGCGACCGTTCGCGGATTCGGCATCGCGTCAAAGTACGGCGATTTCATCAGCGGCATGACCACAGGTTGATCAGACGCGTCAAGATACGACGGCAGCACCGCCTGATACGCCTGGCTATCGTCGATATTTTCGTTTATGCCGGTGATGTTCTTGCCGTACCGCAGGACGATTCCACGGTCTTGTCCGCGTCGAGAAAGCATATCGACGGTAAACTTGTTGCGCTTGATCTCCCCGCCCCATCGATTGACCACGCTATTGTCTTGCGTGCCGATCAAAGCAGCAAGGACGTTGCTTCGGACGATCCGGACAGAATTGACGGACGCGATATCGCTCACGCCTGAAAAGCGTTGATCGACCTTTCCCGTGTCGCCCGCCTTGAGCATGTCAGACCATGCCGTCGAGAGTGCCTGCTCCATCCATGCACGATTGCTGATGACGGCATTCGCCAAGTCGTAGCTGATCTGCCAGGCGGATGCTGTGATACTGTCAAGCGTTTTATTTGTCTTCGAGATGCGAAAGTAGTCGTCGCCCTCCGGAGTCGACATCCGGAGAATCGCTCCAGCTTTGACCTCGGATGCAAGCCTGTCTTTAACACTAACTGCAACCGTCGCCATGTAGCGAGCCGACGCGTCAGGGATTAAGAGTTCTTCGCTCACCGTCGCGACATGCGCCTTGAGCACGCCGAGACCGTTCGCTTCAAGTTCTGCAGGCGTCGCGTCGGACTTAAACAAATAAACGTTCGACATCAGCGCCACCTCCAGTTAGGATAGGTCTCCATGCTGACAGCTCCCGTACAAGCGATGGATACGCTGCCTAGTGGCAGCACCGGGAAGTCACCCCACATCTTGGAGTCGATGTTGACAGCCCCTTGTTTGACCGTCCGACTTTCGCTGTCAAGCGTCACCGTGTTCTTGACCTGCTTGAGCTCAACCGTATGTCCTGCCACGGTCAGCACGATGTCAACAAGCGACGATCCGGCGTTGATGACAAACTTCGGCTCCGACGGCCATGTGCCTTGATTCGTTCCCGTCCACGTGAGACCGGTCAGTTTCGTCGGAGTCTTTTCTCGTTTCAACGGCTTGCAAATCCACGTAAAGTTAAACTTGTGCCAATCGGCGATTAAGCGATTGATCTCCTGCCCGGACCGATTGTCGCAATGATAAACAAAGTCTTCCTCGTTGCTAAAACGGACACTTTGAGCCGCGACAAGCGGCCTGATGGCCGTCATCACATCGTCGCCGATGTAGGCGAGTTCAGACACCTTTTTAAGATTGCTGAATTGGTCTCTGCTGTCGGTTAGATATTCCGGTCGCCCAGGGATAATCACGTCGTCGACAATAAGTTCCGGCACTTGCAAGGGCGGGAGCCGAAGCACACGGAAGCCAAGAGTCCAAATATCCACACCGTCAATCCAAATCTTGAGTCTCATTGCTCCCCTCCGTTCTGCGGCTTACCCGCCCCGGCTCATTTCGGCCGAGTGAAGTTCGTTCATGACCATACGCCCCACCCTCCGGCCGAAGTCTTCGTTTTCGTCATACGGGACTTGCACGTTAATGTTAAAGACCGAGCTTGATCCAGTTGGAGTCGCACTTGTGGTCCCTGGCTGCCCCGCGACACCGCCACCGACAGGCACCCTGACAGGAGATGTGCCATAGTCTCCAACCGTCGATACGCGCCTAATCACATCAAGCTGCATGCTGAGGTCTTGAGGCGTCGGAAGTGTCGCGGCAGACAGCGTGTCGCCGACCTTTTGACCGGCATCCTTAACTCGCGGCAACGCCTTTTCGGCACCCATCGCGATTGAGTCATCCCAGTTCTCGCCAATCTCGATACCGACCTTTGACGGGGAGTCCATTAGGACCGATCTCTTGGTTCCACCTACCAGGCTACTACCAATGCGATAGCCCGCCTTTTTAAGCTCTTCATCTTTCCTGTCAACGGCATCGATCATGGAGTTGACGTAGTTTTCGGCAACCCCGGGCAACTGTCCTAGCTCTTCCTTAGCGGCATCGGTCGCCGCCTTTGTTCGGTTCTTAAAGACCGTCTCGAGCTCTTCAAGCTCTTTATCTGACGCGATCGCAATCTTAGCAATCAGAGGCGCAGCGGCATCGCCCATCTTCCTAAGCTCGTCAGCAAACTCTTTGCTTGTCCGCTTGGAGACGGTTGACAAATTGTCTTCGTACTTCATAAAGGCTTCAAGCTCTTTTTGCTTGAGCTCAATAAATTTCTTGACCGTAATCTTTTCGTAATCAATTTTCTGGTCGGAAAAGTTGCTGAGACGCTTGACGTTCTCCGCAGTTCGATCCTCGATCTTCTTAGCATGATCGTCGACGGCTTTTTCATACTCTTCTTGAGTCTGGCCGAGCTGTTCCCAGACAGGGATCGTTTCTTCAGCCATCTTCTTAATGGCTTCGGTCTGACGCTTCGCGCTGTCTTCGGTTGCGTCTCCAAGATCGTCTTGCGTATCCTTGAGACCGAGAACCGAGTCAAGCGTCTTGTCGAGGGCCTTCTCGTATTCCTCCATGCGAGGCCCCATGCCCTCGTAAATTCCGGCTAGTTCGTCCGAGCTCTTTTGTGCTCTTTGAGTCGCACCATCGAGCTCATTCAAAGCGTTTGTACTCGCGACAAAGTTTGTGACCTTGCGCCCTGTTGCGCGCTCTAGCCTGTCAGCTTCTTCTTCGATGACTTTTTTCAGCTTGCCAACAGCCATGACTTGCTCGTCGGTGAGATCGAGTGTGACGCCGTGATACTCGCGTGCCTCTTTTGTCATTTCGGCGTATTTGAGTTGTTCTTCGGTCAGTCCTGTCATCAAGGCGGCGTTGCGCGCACCCTCAATGGCCTGACGAGATTGAGAGAGTTCCTCAAGCTCTATTTGATACTTGATCAAATCTTCGAGCTGCTTGCCTTCCTCTTCCAGCAACTTGGTGACAAGCTCCTGCTTAAGCTGCTCTTTGACCGCTTCGCGTGACGACAAGATCAGCTTGTCCATTTCCGTCACGGCCATATTAAGCTTGTCAGCTTGTTCGTCGTATGCGAGGTTGAGCTCCGGGACTAGCTGGTTCAGGCGCTCGACAACGCTTTGGATTCTGCGCTTGGTCGCGACGGACCTGTCTTCCTCTTGCATTAAAGTGTCTAAGTCGCCGCGATATTGCTTGATGAGCTCAGTCTGAGCCAGATACCCGGCTTCCATATCTCGAAACTCATCGTCGAGCGATTCAAGGCTTTCCTGCGCTCGCTTGACGGCAGGATCAACCGCCGTCAATGACTCAACAAGTTTCCAAATGCCAATGCACGCCAACCCAACACCGGCGACAAGTCCGAACGTCCCTCCGCTGCCGAGCGCAGTCGTCACGTTTCCGATGACGCCGGGAGCCATTGAGAGCTTGTCGATCAAGCCGCCCCAGCCGGAGATTCCTTTGCCGACGAGCTCGACAGCGCGCCCGCCAACACTCATGGCAGGACCGATCGCCGCCACGATCAGACCTGCGTTCGTGATCGTCTTTTTTGTTTTGTCATCGAGCGAATTAAAACCGTCAACAGCGCCGCTCACCACGTCGATCAGAGACTCCATTGCCGGAGCGAGCGCGATTTGCACTTCCTCTGAGAGTTTTGCGCCCGCGATTTTCGCGTTATTGAGCAAAACTTTGTGCTGGTCAATAGGATCGAGAGTGTCCTCAAATGTTCGGGCGATGGTGCCGCCGGCGGATTCTGCGGCATCCGCAAGTTCGCCAAAATCTAATGCGCCACGCTCAACAGCGTCGAGCATTGTGACGGCACCTTTCGTGCCGAAGATTTTGGCCGCCTCGTTCATTTTTTCGGTTTCAGATGTGCTGTTTTTGACGATATCCTGAAACTCTTGCAGCCCCTGGTTAAGCGGCTTGCCCTCTTTGGCCAAGGTCGCTTGAGCTCTAACAAGATATCCAAGCGCCCTGGTCGCCTCTATACCGTTTTGCTCCATCTGTGAGAGCAAGACAACAGATTCTTCCAGAGATAGACCCATATTCTTAAGCGTTGGACCGCCGCGAGCAATCGCATCGAACATGGTCTTGGTGTCAACGCCCGTGTCTTGGGCTTGCTTGGCAACAATTTCAAGTATTTTTTCGTACTTGTCGGCCTCAAGCCCGAAAATCTCAAGCGCCTTTTTCGTGCCCTGAATCGTTTCAGTGACTCCGGCGCCCGTGATTTCTATGTATTTCGCGGTTAAGCGCGTATTTTCTTCTAGTTTTTCGTTCGTCCATCCGAATTGAGTGTTCAGCTCACCGACGGCTTCAGACACGACGCCCATATCAACAGGCATTGTCCGAACAACGTTCTCCCACACGTCTTGGAGCTCTTCTAGGTTCTTGCCTGTTGCGCCCGTCGCTTTGGCGATATTGTCAAGGTTCTCGTCAACCTCCATAAATGCGGCGGTGGCAGCTACGCCAATACCGACCAGAGGTGCCGTGACGTACTTGCTCATACCGTCGCCAAAGCCCTTCATCTTTGCTCCGGTCTTTTCGACGGCTTCCCCGACTTCACGTGTGCGATTGCCGAGCTTTTTCATTTCAAGCTCTTGAGCCGCAAGCTCGGCCGTCGCGTCCTTGAGCGACTTCTCCATTCGCATTAAAGCCGATTCCGTATTGTTGTATTCAGTTCTCAACTTCCGCGTTTCTTCTGAGTTTTCGCCGTTGATCTTGGCGGACTGCTCCATCGCATGGCGCACTTCATCAAGTTTTCGTTTTTGCGAGTCGTATTGCTTCGTTAAGATTTCGACACGCGACTTGTTGTATTCCAGCTTGTCGCCATTAAGCTGATATGCAGACGTGGCTTTTGATAACTCGCTCCTAAGCTCTCGCTGTTCGCTGTTGATGTTCTTAATCGCATCACGGTACTTTGTCTCGCCGTCAAGAGCGAAAATAGTCTTGATGGTTGATTCTTTATCTGCCATTTCCACCCTCCGTTATAAACCGATCCCAGATTTGAGAGACTTTCTCGAATGCCGCTCTGTGCCCTTCTTCTTCAGCTGTATCGATAAAATGCGTTCCAGGTCTTTTACTTGTCCCGAAATGACAGTAGAACGCCTTAGACGCATTCCGGATACCTCGTTCATCTTTCCCGTGCGGAAAGATTTCCGCCAGCCTCTGCTTGGCGCCACCGACTTTTTTCTTGCTGCTTTTGACACTTTCGAGCATCTGTCCCGTGATGACATGCTTATGCTTAACAATTGCCGCTTCCCAAGCCTTTACAATTTCATCCGCACCGGCATCGAGCATTTCGTCAAAGACGGGGTCAAGCCCCGCGCCCATGCACTCGATATCTTCAATCAGCTCGTCCAGGCCTTCGACCTTAAATGACGACATCGCCCTCACCTTCCTTGCCGAACAGCCAGCTGTCGTCGGATTCTTTGACGCCGCTCAATTCGAGAGCCGCCGCTTGCATGCCGCGCATGGTCATCCTGCCGATCTCGGTCAGGCTAAACCCCCATTTTTTCATAATTGCTTGATAAGTCAGCAGCTCGATGTCTTCGTTAGGTTTGTTGACTTGTTTCTGAGTGTCCGGCCATTCTTCGTCACCCTCCGGCATTTTTCGGACATTCGAAGCGTCAAAGTAATTTTCCAGCCCGTCTTTCACCGGCAAATAGATTTGCTCGTAGCTCATGTTTTTCGCGGAGAAATCTCTTAGAGGCATGCCGGTCGCAACTTTCAGCGCACCGAAAAATAGCGCCGTGCAGATGACCGGCTCTCGGTATTGCTTCATGATGAGCTTGAAATTCAGACACTCGCCTGTAATATGCCTGTAATAATCGGCCGCATGAGCGATGGCGTCATTGCACCACTCAAGCTCGACAATGCGTCCGTCATAGTCAGCTAGGTTGACATATGGTTTTAACTTGTCCATATATGCCTCCCTGATAAAAAACGGCCCAGACAGCTAATTGCCATCTGAGCCGTTAGGTTTGATTGTGCCTGCCCTCGATTAAGGCGAAGGCGGCGTGTACTCTTGAGGCGATGTGAACCAAGCCGAAGCCTTTGTCGAGCTTGCACCGGCCGAGTCCTCGCGCATCCTGTACATGATGTGCCCATCCGAATCGCGAGCAACAAACGTGCCTTTCAATCCGGTATGCGTCTGATACTTGACGGTGCCTTTTTCGACCGTCGAGAACGTTTCGCTGAACTCGCGGAAACGACCCTTGTACAGCACGATGTACACGTGCTTGTCAGTGCCCGATTCCTTTGACAACAAAGCCTTAAAGGCTAAAGCGCCCAGTTGAGGCGCATCGGTCGGCTTGACAAGCATACCACCTGTGCTGTCCATCGTGTGTCCAAGTAAACCCGCCCTGATTGCGTCGGTCAGCTGTGAGGCGTTAATCGTCACGTCGACAGACTGGAGTAAAGAGATTTGATCCTCGATGCTGTTGTCCGACTCAAGAAGACCTTCGACAAATTGCGGATCGAGTGTGACCTCGATCAGCCTTGACAGCTTGACCGCCGCGCCATAAGTTGCATCGCCTTCAGCCGGATCAGCCGTGAGCGGAAACCATGTCAAGTTGCTTACGCCGATTGGTTTGCCTACGTATGTATCTGCCATTTTTTGATCATCCTTTCATTGTGTTAAATCACCACATAGCACTCGACAATGTGGTGGAAATATCCCGTGTCCGATTCGTAAACCGTCAAAGGTTCGTCCATTGCGACATATTCCTGCTCCAAGCGGTCAATCAGCCGCAAGTGCAGGTCGTCGCTTTCGTTCTTTGTGTACCGGTCAATTGTGACCTTGATCAGCCGATCCTCCGGCAGGTTGTCACTCATCGACGTGCTCGGATGATGAGGCGTCCACACCGTGTAGTCTTCGCCTGACCCGTTCCAAAAGTACTTCTTGAGCTTAGGGTCAAGCTCAAGCAAAAGCGCCTTGAGTCCTTCTTGAGTCATCATGTCGGCACCTCCACCACGTCGTACTTATCAGCGCGACGCTCAAGCGACAAGTCCATCATTCGCGGATGGATGTCCGGCGGATATTGGATTTGCTTGATGTCGTACTGCTTGCCGTCCCGGAGGCCCACCACGTCATGCGTCGTCACGTCATCAAGTCGATGACAGCGTACCATCATGTGGATCGTCGCCGATGCTTGCTTAGCCACCCAGTACCGATTCATGCCGACCACTCGTTCGTCATAGCGCAGGCGATACTTTTGCCTGACAGCCTTCTTCGGCATCTCGCCGGGCAAGCCGACGTCGATCACTTCGTAGACCGTCAAGATTCCGTCATTCAGTGGATTCTTTTGCTCGCTCATACGCTATACGCTCCTGTTCGAGTTGGAAGGAGTTGAGATCGTGCAGATAGTTGACAAAAAAGATGCCGAGCTGGAGCGCGTTCGCATAAAAGACATATTCTTTCAGCAAACGCCGCTCGCTCGTTCCCTCATCAAAGGTGAGCACGTTCCCGCCCGCGATGCGTTCGAGGTACGCGACACCGTCTTTGATGTATTCACTCAACTTCTGATCGATCTCTGCATCGGGCCATGTGTACCCGAGATGCTGCCGGACGACCGACAGCAAGTTGCCTAACAGCTCTCCTGAGATCATCCGGCTTACCTCCTAATCGATCGGTTCAATGACCGGGCGCTTGAAGTTGTTCTCGCTGCCGAGTAAATACTCCAAGCGCTTTTCTGATGGCTTATACCCTTCGCGTGGGTAGATGTCCCGTCCGGCAATGTAGACGCTAAAGCTGTCCTTATCGTCCGAGAACGAGACAAGGACCTTGTACCGCTGATCTTTATCCGGATTTACTTCCTCCGGCTTAGCGACTTGGTCCTTGCTCTTTATAGGTTTCTTGTCAGCCATAAGTCACCGCCTTATGTACCACCGCCAGCAGCCGCCTTAAAGATGGTGACGAACGCCGGAATGGGCGGGAATTCGTAGCCAAGCAACCCGCTGAATGCGAGCGACACCGTGCCCTCGGTCGTCGCGGTGATCGCAAGCGTCCACT
>Ga0123335_1009156_pt1 | contig 10354 bp, 8 predicted proteins | sample BiotimSIPDNA_2_FD_89707 | JGI IMG/M metagenome (GOLD analysis project Ga0123335, IMG submission 89707) | Anaerobic biogas reactor microbial communites from Washington, USA - Biogas_R2 time_0 SIP DNA | ecosystem: Engineered > Bioreactor > Anaerobic > Unclassified | place: Washington, USA... | reverse complement strand
GGTAGCGAAACACTGGTACGATCACTTGGAACAAACAATTCCCACAAACAGTGAGACCTTGGACCACCAAGGGTCCCGCCTTCGCCAGCCAAGACATTAGATGGGGCAGCTGTCAGATAGTTGACTCGCAAAACCTGCAAGTGAGGCTGCCTTGGATTGGTGATTGGCGCCCATTCTACGTGTCCATCAAACAGATCCTTTGACACCGTATCCAACGGCACGTCATTATCGACTGGGGCCGGGAAAGTGATCCTGGGTACCTCTAGCCAGGCTTGCGAGGAAGAAAAGTCAACAAAATCTCCAGTTTGAACGCCCGGCTTCACTGGTGTAGAAATCCCAGCAGGGTCGCCTCCCAAAAACGCCGACCGACCTGCAAGACCAACCGCCAGACGATTCAATTTAAGGCCCAATTCCTTGATTACAGGGTGATCATCATCTGGAAATCGCACTTCAACAGGATCCACGCGCACCGGTTGGCCCTCCCTAGTGTGATAAGAGCCATCGATGGAAACAAAGACAAAACCTTCCCCTCCGGTATCCATTACAGGCATCACAAGACGGTTGACCAGCGGCTTACCAGTCCGCCAATCAATGGGTTGGTTGTCCAAAGCGATTTTAACGGTAGTCCCTTGCTTTGGACGCAAATCAATGTTCAACAGCAGATCTTGTTTGACCTGTGCACCAGGCAAAACTCTAACCCGACTAATCGCGAGAGCCATCGGCTTAAAAACCAACGAATATGGGTTTTCCACTGCACCCAGCACGTAACTGGCCGTCCCACCAAGGGCAAACAAGAGGTATTGACCAGCAGGAATGTTTTGTAATTCAAAGGTCGCTTCACAGGAATCATCTTCATCGTCTGAAAGCTCACATATCGCCAAATTGGTTGGAATAGGCAAATAGGGGTCTTCGATGGCCTCCAAAACGCTGCCCATGCTCATGGACGAAAGGGGCACATCCCTCACTGCCAATTGAACGATAGCCCCTGGAACCTCTGAGGCCTCGTCCTGAAACTGCCCAAGTATGGTGCCAGCAGGCCATCTTGGCAGTCCTCCCTCGCCCAAAAACCCTTTGACCTCACCCACGATTGAACCCACCAAGTCAGCATCCCTGGGTAAAACTGGGTCCAAAGGAACCATTAAAACCGCGATATTTGCGGCATCAACCCCAAAGTAGGTGGTAAAGCGATAGCCCTGCGCACCTACAGTCACATCAACGGGACCTTCAAGGCCAGGCTCACTTAGCTCGACGTAGCCGCCTGGGCCTGTGTGTAAAACCCAGTTCTGGTCACCCTTTTGAATCAAGACCTGAGCCCCCTCAAAGGGTCTAGGGGAGCCGACTAGCAGCCTCGCAAGAGCGTACACCCTTAAGGTTCCTGCAATGGGGCCAGCCCCAACGTGTGGGGTCGTGTTTACCCCAGGTTCAATTGGTTCATCAAAAGTCAACTCTATGGAATCAGAGACTTTTTCTGAATCATCTTCCCCGTTCTGATAGCTGGCTTCAACGACACCACTTTCATTGCTTGCAGAGCAAATGGTAACTCGATATGTGCCATCATCCTTGCTTGTAGCAGGTTCAAGTTCCCCCAGTGACCACTCGAAAACTACATCATGGTTTGCAAGTGGATTACCCTTGCTATCTTGTAAAAGCGCAACGACGTTTATACAAAGGTTGTCATCCCCAACGTTGTAGACTGGAGAAGCAGTCAGGATTAATTGAGGACCAGAAGGAGATACATGCTCGGAATCAATATTGTCAGAATCAACTAGGCCAGCATCTCGGCCACACCCAATGATCAACATAAAGGCTGCAGCCGCTAAAAAAAGCGCCCGTCGGGTCATTTAAACCTCCAATCGAGTATGACTAAAAGCGTACTTTGAAAGTTAAACCAGAATTTAATACTCCACCCTTTCCACTGACGTGGGGATAGCCAGGATTGTCCAAATTAACAGCTGACTTTGCATCACGGTTTTCCAAAATCCATCCATATGCCAGATGGAAATCGATGGAAATTGGCGGCCCTCCGACGCCAGCGGCGTCAAATCCCAGACCAAGGGAACCGGTAAAGCGGTCACCATCAAGCAAATTAGTGACACCAGTCTGGGCGGGAACTGGAGATTGAACCCAGCCAAAACCGGCCCTGATGGCTAGTGCCTTTAACGGAGAATACTCACCACCAAAACGAACTGCAAAGGTGTTTTTAAAGCCGGCACTTGGCGGCAAGATTTGTTGCACAACCTTGTCACCTCCACCAGCATCAAACAGGGTCACCTCAGGGGTCGACAAGTTAAAGGACTTGTAAAATGAATATGTTATGTCGCCAGATACTCTGTAGTTGTCGCCTTTATACCCTGCACCCAAGGCAATTTGATGGGGGGTGGAATAGTCGTAGGCGGCGACCTTTAAACGCACCGGCTCGATTTTTTGAGACAAAATCGCGGTAACTGGGATGGATATGTACGTATTGTTGGCACAACGCCAATTAAATCCTATTGTTAGCCCCTCGATAGGCTCAACCATTATCCCGACGACTGGGGCAAGGTTCATCTTGACATCGACTGTCGCTTGGTTCGCCTGAGCGTCTTTGGTGAAGTCCACGTCTACTCCGCCATAGACGTTAGGTAGCATCGACAGCCCAGCGCCAATCATCAGCCAATTCCATCGAAAAGCTAGCGCAGCGTTCAAGACAATGCGTCGGTTTCTGTCTTCCAAAAAGGGAAAGTAAGCCTCGGTAGCTGGGCGTTCCCGAATTGCGTAGATAGAACCAATCGGAAAAGTAATATTGACCCCCCAAAAAAGTGAGCGGTCATATTTTCCAAGGGGGATTGGACTGGCTAATCCGACATCTAAGAATCCCCTTGTGACAGCGGCCCTTGGCAAAGTCTGTTCAATTCTTTGGTTCGATTCATCAGTGTAGTGGGTAGTTGCCTTCAAAAATGGACGATAAATCAGGGTCCCAAGCCCAAAATCGAAGCCGTCCAACTGGCCCAATCCAGCTGGGTTGTACCACACAGCATCATAGCTATCTGCAGTTCCAGTAGCGCCTCCACCCATGGCAATATTTGCAGAAGTTAGCCCAAAAGTGTCTAGTGGGTTGGCTCTTAATTCTTGGGCAAAAAACACTGTAACTATCGATAACGCAAGCAGAATTTTTCGAAACACCAAGGTCACCAGGGTCAAAAACCGGCGGAATGATAGCATAAATGGCTTATCTATGATCGATCAGCGATATGCTCTGAGTCCGACAACTCCAAATCGTTTGACATAACCAGGGTAAACCCCGGGGCATGAATCCCTGAGGGCGCAACCATCACATGGGGCCGGAAATTCCCGGTCGCCGTGGTCAGTCGGAAAGAGCTTCGATTCAAAACCTTCAGACATGTACAAAATGTTGTGGGATCGCAGGTTTGCAACCGCCTCATGAGCAGAAGGAATCTGACAAAGGGGGAACCCCTCTACCGTGACGGTCACGCCTGTTGGAGCTGCGTGGACCGCTTTGGTTGCCGCCAAGGCAGCCTGCTCAGGTGGAACTAGAAGTTTTGAATCATAAGTATCAAAGCGCCCTTTTGGCTCAGCCAAGCAAATTTTGTGGGTCAAGGGGGCAAATGGTGCCAGCAATTGGCTGATGCTTTGTAGCTGCGAAATATTAGACCTGGTGATGACCGTGTTGATATGTAGTTCAATTTCGTGGCCGGCAAGTCCAGCTATGGCCGTCAAGGCGTCGGCATGAGAAGCACATTGCACAATCTCGTCGTGTGTTGAAGCTTCAAAGCCATGCAAGGACATGTGAACATAGGAAAGTCCCAAGTCCAGCAGCTTTTGACGATATTGAGGATGGGCCAAACGGCGGCCGTTGGTAATCAACCCCCATTTCAAGCCAAGGGCGGTCGCTGCCTTCGCCAAAACTGGCAGGTCGGCCCTTAAAGTGGGCTCGCCACCTGAAAAAAGGATCATTTCGACGCCATGGGCTTTGGCTGCAGTCATTTTTTGTGCAATCAACGCGGCAGGGGCGTCAGGGACCGAGTCGCGCCACTCGTCGACTCTGCAAAACTGGCAACGCGAATTACACCTGTAAGTTAATTTTAAAACGGCACGAAGTGGTAAGGTGCCAGACATGCACCCTCCAAACTAGAAGCCCTGGTTTAGCCGCCGCCCATCATGCATGTATTCAGGGCGATCCTTCACTTCGACCCAGCGATAGAAGATGTTTTTAACCTCTTCGTTTTCGTCCATCAGATGCTTGAACAACCTGTCTTGGACGCCCATGTAAATCACACATCGCTGATTGGTGGGATTTTGAGGGAAGATGTTGCCCTGTTCGGTGTAGTTATAAACTGGGCAGGTGCCACAATATGGCTTGTAAGCGCAAGTTGCACAGCCTGGGATGGAATCCAGGGTTGAAGCCATTGCAATGGTCTTGACGGTATCGTGGGTGACAACGTCCTTCAAAGTCATGTTGTTGATTGAGCCGATCTTAAAGACCTCGTCGCCCATCTGATAGACCATTCGCCCTTCGTCGCAGGTAAAGATGGACCCGTCGTAGTTGTACGCGATCTGTCCAATTCCAGCGCCGCACGGCGAGCGAATATCCATGTAGTTTGGATCATCGGGAGTCAGGATCTTGGTCAAAAAGATGCCTGCTAAACGTTCAAGGATTTCAACGCCTTGACGGTTTAGTTCGATGATGTAATCCAGGGCCTCGTTATAGAACTTCAGGAAGTCAGCGCCCATATAACCAACCATCCCTTCAGTATTCTTGGCAAAACCAAAGGGATTCAAGGGGCGCAGGAATATCGCTCTACAGCCTTGTTTTACGTACTCGTCAACCAGTTCCTTGGCGCGCCCAAGATGTTCCTTGGTGATGGTTGCCAAGGCTTCCACGTGGTACAGATTTGGGTCCAAACCAGCATCTACGTACGCTTGGTTAATCTTGGCCATCCACTCAACGGTCTTGTCGTAAGCAGATGAATTGGCCAAGAAGCGGTTTTTATCGTGCAAATCCTTGGGGCCGTCCAAGGATGTTGAAATCTGGACCCGGTTTTTGATCAAATAGTCCAGTTTTTCGTCGTCCATCAGGGACAGATTTGAAACTAGGCTAAACATCACCCGCTTGCCACGTTCTTTTGCAAGCTTTGACCCATATTCAACGACGTGAGTGACAGTTTCCCAGTTTACCAAAGGCTCTCCGCCCTGGAATTCGATGGTAATCGTGTCAGATGGCGCCCGCATGGCCATTTCAACCACCTTTTCCGCGGTGGCAATGGACATGTCTGTTTCCGTTTTTTCCAAACTGGCGCGACTGGCGTGGCAGTACTTGCAGATCTCGTTGCATCTTAGAGTGACAACCATGATGTGCAGCACTGGCCCCCGGTAAAGGAAGCCAACCTTACGATCATAGTCTGCGGCCACCCGGTCGAGGTTCGTGTCTGTTATCAAAAACCCCTTGGCAACCAGCTCATCGTGCATGTCTGTGCCTGGCTTTACTCGGCCAGTCACAAGCGCCTGCAGTTGATTGTCGTCCATGAAAACATAGGCGCCGTGGTCATTTGTAACAACGTGTTTATCGCCGACCTTTCTGAATCGCGGCAGATTCAGCTTGGGAGCGGCGGTTTTTTTTGTACTCATTATTCGCCTCGCAACGAAATGGCTGTACCTAGTACAAAATTGCGAAATTCGCCGGCTAATTCGATGGGGTCTCCATCGTCTTGGGCCACTAGATCAACCACGAAATAATCACCATCTCGGTTGACGCTGGCAGATACCAGCCCCTCAAAGGCCTCAATAGCCTCATTAATTGCGGCTTTAGGGTAAATCTTTTTATGAAATCGCAAGGTCATGACACCACCTCAACGATGAGCAGTTATTTCTTGGCCCCACCGTCTTCTTTGCCGTACTTTTCTTCCCATGGAATGGCGATTCCAAGTGGGTCGTCCAGAAAGTCCAAGCTGTCTTCTTCTTCAGCCAAAAGCTTGGCAACTTCCGGTGGCAGGTCTGGCAGGACGGGTACTGGAGCAGGGGCTGGTGCTGGGGCATCCGCAGGAATCGAGAGGCCAATTGCCCGCCCCACAATCATGGTCCTGACCTCTTCGGTCTGCTTTGCCAGCTTAACCCTTAAGGCTTGGTTAACCAGCTCATTTTTAAACTCGCCGACCAGTTCCTTCAGTGAAAAACGAATCCCAGGGCGGGCTTCTATTTCAACTTTAATGCGATCCTTATCGACCACATCAAGCTGGATGTAAGCGCGGTCTAAAAAGCCAAAAGCAGTGCCAAATAGCACATCTGCGGAATACAGCTTTTTGTTGACAGTAATAGTTCCGACATTTTCCTTAATGGCAATTGGCATAGCCTCTTGCGAGCTCTTTGCGGACATCGCAAACGCCTCCACGTAGATGAAAACAAGCTAGAACAGGCCCCACCCAAAACCTCGGTGCCAATGCAACCAAGCATTCAGGCCCCAAATGGTCCCAGGAGCACGCATCCTAACAACCTAGCTCTTTCAGTGTCAAGCAGAATGGCTGTAAAGCCACCTGATCTCACTTGAATTTTTGGCAAGAATCCTGCCCCTGCCCCTGATCCAGCTAATTTGCATGTTTTGACTCCTGATGTTTGTTCTTTTTGGCGTTTTATCTCTTCGTTACAGTTTTATTACATGTCCGTGGGCATCCTTCCGGACCCAAAATCTCCCGTAGCCACCCCGATAGCGCCCTCCAGGATTGCCCCCGGACCATGTTGCAGGGTGCCCTCTCGACCTCTTTTTAGCTCCAAAATCTGCTTAAAAGCACAAACGTCTTCCTGCCCCCGCACCCTGCCCCCGCACCCTGCCCCCGCACCCTGTCCCCGCACCCCGCCCCTGCCCCCGCCCCTACGCTCACCCAACTGTTTCAACCCTGATGACGTTGGTGGTTCCTCTTCTCGAAAGGGGCAATCCTGCCAAGTACACCACTCGGTCGCCTGTGGCAAGCACACCCTTTTCTTTCAAGTTCTTAAGAGTGGACACCACGATTTCATCAAGGATGTCCTTGGATTCTTCCAAAAGGAAAGGAAACACCCCCCAGTTCATAGCCAGCTGATGGTAGACCATTTCGTCTTTCATCATGGCAAATACTGGAACTGACGGACGAAGCCTAGACAGCAGCCTTGCCGCGTGGCCTGTTTCGGTAAGCACCACTATCGCCTTGGCGTTGCAATCCTTGGCTACGGTAACCGCATTTTGCGCAAGAATGCTTTGCAGATCATCAGAAGAAGTCTTTAGCAGCCCATTTAAGCGATGGTCTTTATCACAAGTCCTTTGCTCAACCTGAGTGATAATGGCCGCCATAGTTTCAACGACTTTCACGGGATAGTTTCCAATTGCGGTTTCCCCTGAAAGCATAACTGCCGAGGTAGAATCAAAGACTGCATTGGCAACGTCACTAGCCTCGGCCCTGGTAGGCATAGGACTGTTAATCATCGATTCAAGCATCTGGGTGGCTGTAATAACGGGCTTGGCCGCTAGATAGCCCATCTTGATCAGTTCTTTTTGAACTATCGGTACCTTTTCTATGGCCACTTCCACACCAAGGTCCCCACGAGCAACCATGATGCCATCTGCAGCCTTGATTATGGCCTCGGCATCGTTCAAGCCAGCTGCGTTTTCAATCTTTGCAATCAGCTTTGTCGCCGGCCGCTTACCCGACTTTGTCTTGGTACGGGCAACCAAACGCCTGACTTCCTCAACATCAGTGGCCTCCCTTACAAAGGACAGGGCCAGATACTCAACCTCGCTTTCAACTGAAAATATGATGTCTTTAATGTCTTTTTCGGAAAGAAATGGGATCGGGTAATTCACATTCGGGATCGTCAGGTGAGCCTTGGGTCGCAAGTTCGCCGCGTTTTCAATCTTTACCTTAATGGCATTTTGCTCATAACCTACAACCTCACCAGCCACACAACCATCCATCAACAATACCCTTTGGCCCAGTGCACTGATTTCCGTGATCATCGGCAGATTGGTAAAAACCCTTCCTGGTTCTTCAGATACTAGGGTCTCGATACCCTCAGGCGGTCGCGATTCGATTGTCAGGGTGTCGCCTTTTTGAATTTCCAGTTCCTCACTGTAACCATAAAGTCGCAGCGCTGGCCCCTTAATATCAGCCATGATCGCGACTGGAATATTCAGCTCTTTCCTAGCCTGGCGAATTCTTTCGATAAAAATCTGCGCATCCTCGGCCGTTGTATGGGAGAAGTTTAATCGAAATACACTGACCCCGGCCTTTAACAGCTCAATGATCGTTTCATATTCCCTAGAATTTGGGCCCAGCGTAGCAATAATTTTGGTCTGTTTGTCGATCCAGTTCATACACACTCCGGTGTTGTCTATCAAAGGAGCATCTACCTAGAAGAACTCCGGCCCAGAAAATGCACATGGGGCTTGGCTTTGTCAAATTACAAACTTCTAAATCCTAGTCAAACAAGGGGGGCATACACTCATTTTGCAGCGGCGCACCTGAAGCCTACATGAGAATAGAATCGGTGCGGCCCGTGCGAATCTTTAGCATAAGTGCGCAAACGTCTGGCGTACTCTCTGAAAGAACCACCTTTTACGATTCGTTCAGGATTAGGGTCATCTTGGGTGTCAGGTGCGATTGTTGAGGTCCACTCGGCCACATTACCGGCCTGATCCAAAGTTCCATAGGGGCCTGCACCGACTTCAAAACGCCCAACTGGGGCATCAAACTCCCACTTATCGCGAATCCACAGCTGTCTTGCGAGCCCCTCACCCCAATTGGCCCTGAAAATTCCATCTGCATCTGGGGCCTCATTACCCCAAGGATACAAGCGTCCGTCATCACCACGAGCAGCACGCTCCCACTCAACTTCTGATGGAAGATAGCCTCCCACCCAGCGGCAATATTGGTCAGCTTGATACCAGGTCACACAGTTTATTGGATAGTTGTCGCGTCCTGATTCACCCCAATTGCACTCATCACCTGCAACAGCCCTGGTACATACCTCTGCATCCACACACTTTTTGTAAGCCTCGACTGTCACTTCAGTTTTATCGATCTTGAAGCCATGCACTTGGACTAATCGTGAGGGGCGTTCCGCCTGAGCACAAGGCCCGTCTAATTCATCGTCGCAGCCAAATCTGAACAATCCACCAGGCACTTTAACCATTCCTTCCATGACCGCGGCTACGACTGGCGGTTTGGCAACTGCGGTTTTTGCAGGAGCGGCCTGCTTTGCTGGCGCTTGCACCTTAGGGGCTGGCTTGCTGCAAGCCAACATCAAGCACAGACAACCTATATAGAACCAAGAATTATCCACCACGTTTGCCTTGACCCACTCCTGGAACTCTGCCAATTTGATTAAGCAATTCCATAACCGTGTCTGGTTCATCTTCAGTTGGGGCGTTTAATGCGGCCTTATCCGGATAGATTTCATAAGCCTGCCTGTATTTTAAGGGCGTGATATTTGGCATGATTACGTTTGCTCCGCGGCGCAGCCCAAGCTCGCGTCCATTGACTCGGTCTACAGTTCCAAGCGCTGTGGTAGCTGGAATATTTGCATCTGGACGAATAATCCTGGCAAGTGCGACTACTTTGCAGGTGGTTTTAACGTCCGCTGTCACCAAGTCGGGTCCGCTGTTGACAGCACCGGCCAAGGGTGTCTCAGGGTGGGGAATAAAGGGGCCCACCCCGATCATGTCCAAGTCTAGTTTGCCAAACCAAAGGATGTCGTCAGCTAAAGACTCCCAAGTTTGGCCTGGAATTCCAACCATGACACCACTTCCAAGTTCATAGCCGAGGTCTCTTATCACGGTCAAAAGTTCCCACCTGGAGACGTTGTTTGGAGCATTGCTTTCGACTTGGCCTGCAGCAAGAGCGGCTTTAAGCGGCGGATGAATCCGGTCAAAAAGACGCTGGTCCGATGTCTCAAAGCGCAGCAGATAGCGATCAGCCCCAGCCTTACGCCACCTTTCCAGTTCCTTAGGGAATCTTTCGCCCAGGGACAACGTTATCGCCAAGTCAGTTTCCGCCTTGATCCGACGAACAACATCTTCCACCCAAGCGGTGGTCAAGCCAAAATCTTCACCACCCTGCAGCACTACAGTTCCATACCCAAAACTGGCCGCTTGTCTGGCAGCTTGCACAATCTCATCGGCTGTCATTCGATATCTGGTAATGCTTTTGTTTCCAGTTCGAATCCCGCAGTAAGAACATTGGCGTGCGCAGTAGTTAGATACCTCAAGTAATCCCCTCAGATGTACTTGGTCTCCCACAGTCTTTGCACGAACTTCATCGGCCCAGCGCCAAAGCGATTGCAGTTTTGCAGCATCCTTTTCAAGGAGCCACGCCAAAACCGTAGCCTTGTC
>Ga0123335_1009150_pt1 | contig 10358 bp, 7 predicted proteins | sample BiotimSIPDNA_2_FD_89707 | JGI IMG/M metagenome (GOLD analysis project Ga0123335, IMG submission 89707) | Anaerobic biogas reactor microbial communites from Washington, USA - Biogas_R2 time_0 SIP DNA | ecosystem: Engineered > Bioreactor > Anaerobic > Unclassified | place: Washington, USA... | reverse complement strand
CGCTCACCGGCGGCTGGTCTGCTCAGCGGGCTCACAAGGGGGTCGCGAGTCTCCTTCCAATTCCAGGCTCAGGGACCACCCGAAGACGCTCGCGCCGCGACAAAAAACGCCGCTTTCCCTTGCAGGCACTGGACTTCGTTTTCGCAGTCAGATATTCTATAGCATGTTGCGACTCCTGGTCGCGGCAGGACAGGGAATTGAGGCGCCCACCCGAACGAATCTCCTATCAACGCGTTGTTCTGCGCTGGAGAGCCCCGTCTCAGGCATTCCAATCCGCCGATAGCTCCGGAACTCTTTGGCGGCTGGAGTGTTTGATCTAGCAGGGGTGTGATCGAAGAGGGGATGGTGACTTCCTGTAAGGATCCGATTGCTGGGCTGCGGAAAAGGAGGTGAAGCGACAAGAGGCGATGGTTTGAAGCGACCGCTTGGGTGGGCGGTGATTGGATCGGTTTTCCCCTCGTTATTACTCGTTTCGTGAACAGTGGAGGCTCTATGCTCGCGCGCGTACACAATCGACGTGCTTTTACCCTGGTGGAGCTGTTGGTGGTGATTGCCATCATCGGCATCTTGATCGCTTTATTGTTGCCGGCAGTCCAGGCGGCCCGCGAAGCCGCACGGCGTTCGCAGTGCATCAACAATCTCAAACAGATTGGCTTGGCACTGCTGAATTACGAGGACACCTTCAAGTCGTTTCCGCCGGGCGGCGTGTATGGATCGCCCGGAGACCGAAGCACGGCGACCACGGAACGCCAGTATCACCACACTTGGATCACCAAGATCCTTCCCTTCCTGGAACAGCAGCCGCTCTACGATCAAATGAACACGCTGTTGCCGGTCTGGGCGACGGGCGCTACTGCGCCGGTGGCGTTTGCCCAGCAGAAGGTGGACGCCCTGCTCTGTCCCTCCGATTCCGGCACGACCACCCCGGGCGCGGCGACGTACAACTGCGCCGTCACCTGCTACGTGGCGTGTGAAAGCGGCTGGGGGTTCAACTACCGCTACTCGACGACCACGGCCGAGCCGGCCCTGAAGTACCCGCAGTTGTCGGGCAAGGAACTCGCCGGTATCTTCGCGACCTCGGACACCTGCAAAGGTGCGAGCATTACGGATGGAACCTCCAATACCATTATGGTCGGCGAGGTTTATTCCAACGGATACCAGGCGAAACCGGGCGTGACCAACACGACGATGGCCGGCGGCGCCGGCGAACCGCGCCGGACCAATCCGTATTACTTTCGTGCCGCTTTTGTAGGCGCTCTGCTCAACCAGGACAGTCACGACGACTACGGTTGGCTGCAGGCCAACGGCACCAGCACCTTTCCTCTGGCGACGACCGTGGCCCCCACGAACAACATCGTTGGTCCGACCTTTGCCGGCTACAAAGGTGTGAATTCGGATTGGCAGGGCGTGAGCAGCCAGCACCCGGGTGTCGCCAACGTGGTTCTCGCCGACGGCTCGACGCACTCCATCTCCGAGACGCTCGACTGGTACGTCTGGGCCCTGTTGTGCGCTCGGCAGGACGGACAGCCGGTGACGGAGTTCTAGTTGTCGCAAAGGCAACTCGGCTGCTCCCGAGCAGCCGGCACTTCGTCGCTGCGGTCAACCTCAGAGCAGCCCGGCTGCTTCCTGGCAGCCGGGCTGCTGATTCCTGCTCACGGCGCCACCCGAAACCGGTAGTTGAGAACCCTCGCGCCGCCGATTTGTTCCGCACGGAGCCAAAGGGTCTTGCCGACCAACTCCTTGCCGTCGCACATGTGGTAAACCTTCACGTCGCGACTCTGTCCCAGCGCCGCGGCGTCGGTTTTCATCCGGCGACGGTCCGGCGCGAACAACTCGCAGCGGAAGCTTACCGGCTCGGCGGTCTCGTTGACCAGCCACTGCTCGATTTCGAGTTCTCCCTGCTCGTTCAAACGCGTGGTACATTGGAGGTAGACGTCGCCCAGGCCGACTTCGATCGTCCGGTAGACACGGAAGCGATACGGCCGATCCGCTTGGATTTCGAAATCGGCGTAGACCGGGTGCCGGCCGCTGGTCGCGTTGTAGGGCAGCGTCATTTCCAGCGGCATCTGAAAGACCTCGTTCTCGGCAAGACGAAACTCAGCACTATCGGGCCTGAGGTTCCACACCTCCGGTCCGACCAATCGCATCGATCCGGCAATGCCCGTACCAAAGCCGTTCGTCACCCGCACGCCGTTGCGATGCCTGCCGCCGAAAACGCTGGGGACGCGATCCGTCGCGAACGACAACGATTGCCGCCACCGTGTTACCTCGAGGTTCAGGCCGGTGACGAAGACTGGCAGCGGCCCCACCTCGATCACTTGCTCATCCTCGACGGCCTCCGGGATCCGGCTGTGCGACCAGAGGTCGACTTGCCGCACGTTGTCGCCAAGGTACAACACCTCGGTCACTGGTTTGTAGTTCCAGACGAGCATCGCCGCCGTGCCGTCGCGGGCGAAAATGTGATTCGGACTCCCTTGCGGCAACTGCATACTGCCCAGGTGCTCGGCACCGGAGAGCATCAGCGACGTGGTCCGCCAGGGCAACAGCAACTCGCCGGGAGTGCCGTCCGGGTTCATCAGCCCGCTGTCCGGGTCAAAGGGGTCCGGTATGAAGACGGCTTCGGCGCCATGGATTTTGGCAGCGACCATTCGGCGGAGGAGATCCGCGGCACGTACCTCGACCGGGTACTGCCTGGCGGCGAGCGGTTCGAGAACGACCCACCGGTTGAGTTTCGGCCGGTGGGTGACCTTCAGGTACGCTTCCAACTCCAAGGCGGTGAGAGAGGGCCGGCTCGAAAAGGATAGAAAACGCCAGGGGGCATCCTCCGCTTGCGGCAATTGGCTCATCCACCCCCAACCGATCCCAAGATTCACGTCTTGTCCAATGCGATCCAACTGCGACTTGACCTGGCCGATCTTTTCCCGAAGGTTTGGGTAGCCGACGTAACTGGTGTCCTGGTCGGCGCCCAACTGCCACCAGCGAACCTGGGTGGCCAATCGCATCATCACAAGCTCCAGCGAAGGATACCAGACCTCGGGTTCCGGTGAGAAGATCTCGGCCGCCGTCAGCAGACTCCGCGCTTCATAGCGTTTGGCCAGATCGGCGGGTGGTTCACAGAGCAGGCCGACCAGTCCGATTCCCTGCGCGGACAACCGCTCGGCGAAGCCGACCAACCGTGCGACGTCGTCGTCCTTGAGGCTCTCGTCGTACCAGAGCGGAAACTTGACCCAGTTCACTCCCGCTTGCGGAAGCAGTTTTCCCAACTCGGGCAGATCGAGCGGGCGGGCTCCTCGTGGAAGGCTCCAGCCGAACTCGCCTCCCACCGGCACGCTTTCGGGGTGAATGACCGCGAACGTGGCGCAATGGCGATAGACCATCGTCTCGCCGGACCGAAGCGCCGCCCAGAGACGATAGAACCCGGAGCCCGTTACCGGAAGTTGCCAGGTTGCTTTGCCGACTCGCGGCGGTGCATCCAAGTCACCGGGCTGGGGCAAAAGCTCTTCAAACCTCTGTTCTTCGATCTCCAGCGGAGGCTGCGCTTCGGCAATCGGATTGCCCAAGACGTTTTCCAGAAGAAAGGTCACGGTCGGGTTCCCTTCGGCGAAACCCGAGGTGGTGCAAGTGGCAGAGATCGGCTGGCCCTCGAAGTAGAGGTGATACGGACTGTTGAGTTCAAACTCCATTCGCGGCAATCGGCCCAGCCAGATGTCGCTGAAGGATGCGGAGCCGGTGAGGTCGGCGTGGTCATCAGGTTCCAGGTGCAGCCCGATCACCGCCCAGCAAGCCTTGCGGCTGCTGGGTGAAATCGGCCCGATCCGAAACTTCGTCCACTGTTCCACATGGCGGACGGATTCGGAGGTGTACACCTCCAGGCGCTGCCGCTGGTCGTCGAGCAGCGCGAGCGAGAAACGGGCCCGGTCATGTTTCAAACCTTCGGTTTTCAGCCGGCCCTCCAGCACGTAGCTGTGCCGATCATCGACCGGGATCGGAGGGCTGCAAGCGACCGCCGCTCCCCCGTTGAGATCGATTCGAAGGCAGCGGCCGGCCTTAACCGTCGGATCCTCGCCGATCACCGCTTCCACATAATGCGGATAATTGCGACCCCGGCGGCGGGTCCATTGATCCGGCCATTCGTCAAAGTTTTCATCCCAGGAGGCATCGAAATTGCAGGCGAAGATTTCCGTGGCCGCCGGGTAGCGTGAGGCGATAGACGCGTCCGGCTGAATCGCTACAATCAACAGCGCCAGAGGGAGGATCATCGATCACCTGGTATCGTGCCGAGCAAACCGGTCCGTTTCCACTATCGTCTATCGGGCCGCGCCGCTCGACGAGGCTCCCGTTATCCCCTACAAACCGCAGGAGTTGCCTGTGTTCGCGCTAAGGGTCGGCCTGGATCTTCAATCGCTCGCCATACCGCTACGGGAGGCGTTGCATGCGGCAGCCGGGCTGGGGGCCGACGCGGTCGTGATCGACGCCCGTGGTGCCGTCAGGTCGGGGGAGTTTTCGCGCACCGCGGTGCGGGAACTGCGGAAAATGCTCGAAGATTTCCGTTTGCGGGTGGCGGCAATCAGCTACCGAACGCGGCGCGGATTGGTGACCATGGACGAGTTGGATCGACGGGTCGATGGCACCAAGGCTGCCATGGAGATCGCCCACAGCCTGGGGGCTAACGTCGTCATCGGCACTCTCGGGCCGCTTCCCCCACCCGATTCGGATTCTTGGCAAGTGCTTGCAGCCGTGCTCGACGACGTGGGGCGGCACGGCCATCGGGTCGGTGCCATGCTCGCCGCGGAGACCGGAACCGACGGTGGCGAGACACTGGCGGGCCTGTTGCGCGTGCTGCCTGAGGGCACACTGGGTATCGACTTCAATCCCGGCAATCTGGTCATCTCCGGGCTCGACCCGCGCGAGGCGGTCGATGCGTTGGGGGCCTGGATCTTGCATGTCCACGCCTCGGACGCCCTCTTCGGACTGACGAACTCGCGCGGTGTACGCGTGCCGCTTGGAGAGGGATCTGTGGATATGCCGGCGCTACTGGGCGCTCTGGAGGAGTTTGGCTATCGGGGATACATCACCATCGACGTGCAGCCGGCCGACGACGCACTCCGTCAGGCTGCAACCGCGATTCGGTATCTTCGCCGTCTGTGAAAATCGCCGGTAAGCTCGCGTTTGCAGTGTAGGCGGGGCACTCCGTGGCCCACCATGCTCACCCCATGTAGCGAAATCGCTTCAATTCCCTCGTCCGGCTGCGAATTACTCTCAACCGGCTGACTCGGGCGATCCGGATGCTTCGTTGGGCGTCTGGCGGTCCGCTCTTGCCCGCTCCTCACGGACCGCCATCCGCAGCAATCCGGCGGTCGTGCTGAAGGAGTCCGAACGCCGCATGCACGTAGCATCGGGAATACTCTGAAGAAACGCCTGTCGCAACGAAGCTTCCAATCCCCCCTGTTTAAACAGGTGCTCACCAAGCCGATTCCATTCGTCCAGAAACTCACTCTGCATTTCCGTCGGAGTGCAGTAGCGTCGCACGTAACGGGCGATGCGAGCCTTCAGTTCTCTTTCGAGAACCACCCGTGCCGTTCGGTAACGATTATCGACCGAGGCAAGCGATAGCCCGAGAAGTTGGCTGATCTCCTCACGCGTCAGATCCTCGCAGAGACGACCGTAGAGCACCCTGAAATGGTCGCCTTTACCGCGGCGGAACAAGTGATGTCGGAGCCCTTCCATGCTCTGCTGCAACAGATCCTCCACCCAAGCAGCGTAGAACAGGTCTTCCGGATCGGCGGAAACTTCCCAATCTTCGCGATTCAGTACGGACCGATCGATCGCGTCTTGCCGAATCAAGTTCTGCAGAAGTTCTCTGCGCTCGTTGTCCGTGCGAAAAATCGTGGCGAGTTGCTTTCGCACGACGCCGCAGATCAGATTGCGGAGTCTGGCCGAGCGATCGGCTTGCCACTGCGCGAGCAAACGGTTACGCAAGAGAATCTCGAACGTGGCCGAGGCGACGTCCTCGGCGTCGTGCCACGACATCCCGGTCCGCCTTGTCACGAATCGACAAATGGGCCCCCAGTAATCTTCAAGGAACTGCTGCCAGTCTTCTTCGCTGCCGCCGGCCGCGATGCGGCGAACCAGAGTTAATCGGGTTGGAGGGAAGCCCATGATCGATACCGAGCCAAAGTACGTCAGGCTTTCCAGCCTGCTGAGCGGGTTCCAATCAGGCTGGAAAGCCTGACGTGTACTGCACCGCTTCCATCCATCCAGTATCTAACATGCGACATCCGGGAACCAGCCCCCATTCCCGGGCTGCCCCAGCGGTCGCAGCGGCGGTCTACCGCCGCCGAGATGCTTGGATTCCGGGCCAGACCCAGGTAGAATGGCATCCATTGCTCCGGTCTTGTTCCGTTTCAGCAGCCCCCATGACCCCTGCAATCGGCCAACTCGCGTCGCAGCGATCCTCTGCCGACTCGCGATTCAGCGCGGGCCCAAGCGGCGGCGATTCATCCGTCGCCCTGGTGTCCCGGCTCGCCAGGCAAGTTCAAGCTCTTCATGCGGAGGGTCGAATTCATCGGGCGATCGGGTTGAGTGCAATTCGGATGGACGCATCGCAGTCGCCGAGTCTTTCCGAGCCGCCGGAGATTTGCCGTTTCGGCGGCCATTACGCGGATCCGGATCGCTGTCCCCCGGAACTGATGGAGGCGGACGAGTTCGAACTTCCCACGGATTACCGGGCGGCGGAGGCCCGGCTGAAAGACGCCGGCCACCGGATCAACCCGCGGCGTGTCGACGTGTACCAGTTGGCCACGCTGTTGATTCAACTTCTCTGCCACAAGTCAGTTTCCACCTATTTGAGCAGCCCGAGAGCTGCTGCGGCGGTTCCGCCATCGCTCCGCCGCGCGATCGACCGGGCCTTGGGGCACCGCGCGGCCGACCGCTTCGAGACCGTCGAGGAGTTGCTCGACGAATTGTCGCTGGCGCTTCCGCGGACCGACGGGGAGACACCGCCTGCAGGACGCCGGCCGACTTCGTTCCCGCTGGCGAACCAGCGAACGTCGCCGCTGCCCTTTAGCAGAATCGATCGCTACCGGATCCTCGATAGGATCGGGCAGGGAGGCATGGGCGACGTTTATCGCGGGCGCGACGATTCACTCGACCGCGATGTCGCGGTTAAGGTTCTCGCCCCGCACTTGTCCCGCGACAGTCCTTTCGTGTACAGGTTCCGCAGAGAAGCCGCCGCGGCGGCTCAAATACACCATCCCAACGTCGTGCAAGTCTACTTGATCGGCGAGGAGGACGGGCAACATTTCTTTGCGATGAAGTTCATCGACGGCGAAACGTTGGCTGAGAAACTTCGCCGGCTTCGCCGATTGCCGCACGGCGAGGTTCTCGATCTGCTGGGGCAGTGTTTGGCGGGTCTGGCAGCCGCCCACGCTTGTGGCCTGGTCCACCGTGATGTGAAACCGGCGAACATCCTTCTGGAACACGGTTCCGGGCGGGCGATCCTGGTCGACTTCGGTCTCGCGCGCCGGGCTGGCGACGGCAACCGCCTCACCGCGGACGGAACCGTGATGGGTACCGTCGACTACATTGCTCCGGAGCAGGCCGTCGGCGTAAAGGTCGACGCACGGGCCGACATCTACGCTCTCGGCGTCATCGCCTATCAGATGCTGTCGGGCCGGTTGCCGCACGAAGCCGATTCACCCACGGCCGTGCTGTTCCAGCATGTCCATGAGGCCCCTGTTCCGCTCGAGGAAATCGCGCCGGACGTCCCCGCGGCCCTCGGTCGGATTGTGGCCCGAATGATGGCGAAGCAGCCGCAAGATCGCTATCAGAGTTGTGACGAGGTAGCCGAAGATCTGCGTGTACTGGGCAATGCGCCTCTGCCCGGTACGGAGCGATCCGGGGATGTCGATCGAGACGAGAATCGCACCGCCGTTGGACGGCAGCCCGGCCGCTACCGCTTGCTGCTCGGCGGCGGACTCGCCGTTGCGGTCGCAACCGCCGCGTTGGTGGTTGGCTCGCGGCAGCGAGGCTCGGCTTCGTTACCGGCGAGCCCCGCCGCTGCCCGCGTGGAGTCGACAATTTCCGAAGTGGCCACGGAGTCTCGCCTGATCGATCCGACTGCCGGCACGTGGGTCTCGTTGCTCGACCATTTTCGTCGGCAGAGCGACGTCGTTTCCGGAGACTGGTCGGTCGAGAGCAATGGCGTTCGCGTCGAATCGGGCCAGGCCGCCCGTATCATGGTTCCCGTCATCGCAGCGGGGCGTGACTACAGCTTGGAAATCGAGTTCACACGCAACGCCGGCAACGGCAGTGTCGTGATCCTCTTGCCGGTCGGCGAACGAGCCTGCGGACTGACGCTGCACGGATGGGAGGGGATCGACGGCATTGAAGTGATCGATGGTCGTCGCGCGAACGATAACGCGACCACCCGCTCCTCCTTCTTCGAGAACCAGAAACGCTACCGGCTTCGCGTCGATGTCCGCGTCCAAGGGGAGGATGCCTCGATCCACGTTCTCGTTGACGACGAACCTTATCTCGAGTGGCGGGGAAAAGCCTCACTTCTGGCCACGTACTTCCATTGGGATCTTCCGGAGCCGGTTCGCCCGGGACTAGGCGCTTGGGATGCCAATGTCACCTTCCACAGTGTGCGGTTCCAGAGCGGCTCTCAGTAGGTTCCGCTTGCCGAGGGGAACCTCGCGACACGATCCCGTTCGGCAAGCGGGATCCACCGGGTGCGATCCGGTCGCCCCAAAACGTGTAGCGACAAGATAAGGGATGCTGATGGGGGATAGCCCCTGTTGTCTTAACGCCGCGGCCTTTTCGGCTTCGCCATCGGGAAACGCTTTCGGTTTGTCGCTTTCCGGTGAATTTCCATGGAGAATCTGCCGATGAGCGAGGTTGGTACGACTTTACCGCTTGCGCTGCCTTTGCCGGCTGCGTCTGGATTGGGCACTGGGCTAAGACTATGGCGAAACCGCTCAAAAAAGAACTGCGGTATGCCTCGGCGGGCGCCGACGCAATGGTGTCCACTGATCGGCGGGTAGACGCCCCCCATGTCATTGGCCAAGGCGTTCCAGCGGGAAATGCCGCGGAATGTGTAGGTTCAAACGTTCCCACAATTCAGGAGGGGGTACAGTCAGGGTGCCAGGACTCGCAGCCAGGAGGCTCCGATCCATCCCCCATAGTCGGACCATGCCCGGAATCGGCGCCGCTTCCCACCCAGTTTCGTCTCCAGGCAAGTCAACTGGCCGAACACCTGCGTCTTCGGCAATGCGAACTCGACCATCGCGAATCCCAAATGAACGCCCGCTGTGCGCAATGGGACAACTCAGCGCGTTCGGCTCGGCTCTGGCTGAGCGAACGCGAGGAGGAAATCCGCGATCGGCAGGTGGCGTTGGACCGACGCGAGGGTGAGTTGCGGGCGCGGCTCGATCGGCTGGCGGAGGCCGAAAGTGCATCGGAGAAGGCAAGACGCGAGCAGGAGCATCGCCTCGCCGGCCGCGAGTCGGACTTGGTGTCCGCAGCGGAGACGCTTGCGGCGGAACGCGCCGCGCTGGCGGCGGCTCGGGCAGCGTTTGGCGAACAGCAGACTCGGGCCGAGGACGATCTCCGACGCCGGAAGCAGCAGATCGATCTTCGACGCGACGCATCGCTAGCGCTCGTTCGGCAGTTGACGGCAGGGCTGCAAGGACGGCGACCGGCGAACCAATGCCCGGACGACCCGGCGCCGACCGAACCGGCAAGTCCCGACAATCGACTCGAGGATGAAGTCTGCCGTCTCGAACTCCGGCGTCGGCAACTGCAGGAGGCCGAAGCCGAATTAACGGCTTCCCGAGAGGAGTTGGCGCAACTTCGCGAGCAGGTTCTCGAACAACGTCGAAAGGACCGGCAGTTGGCCCGCGACGACCGGCGACGAATGACCGTCGAACATCGCCGGATGCTCCGCGAGCAGGAAGAACGACGGCAAGCGATCCAGCGTCAGAGCGAACAGGTCGACAAGAGTCGGAGGGCACTGGAGCAGCTCCGGGGCGAACTCGCCCGCATGCACCGGGAGACTCTGGAAATCCGCTTGGCGAGCGAGGAACTCTGGGCCCAGCTCGCCGGGTCGGCGCCACCGGCCGCCCTTACACATTCTCTCGGCCAGATCCGCAGCAAGTTGGCCGACCAATACCGGGCAGCCGCCGCCGAACTGAGCGACAAGAAGCGGGAACTTGAGTCTCTCTGCGTCCAATTAGCCCAGCAATACGAGAGACTTCATCGCCGGAAAGACGAGTTGGAGCGATGGGCGGCCGCCCGGGAGGAAGAAATCCAGCAACAGGCTCGGCGGCTGGTTGCGCGCGAGGAGGAGATCCAGACGG
>Ga0123335_1009148_pt1 | contig 10361 bp, 9 predicted proteins | sample BiotimSIPDNA_2_FD_89707 | JGI IMG/M metagenome (GOLD analysis project Ga0123335, IMG submission 89707) | Anaerobic biogas reactor microbial communites from Washington, USA - Biogas_R2 time_0 SIP DNA | ecosystem: Engineered > Bioreactor > Anaerobic > Unclassified | place: Washington, USA... | reverse complement strand
GCGCAGGTTATCTTCGCGGTTCGGGTCAGCCGGTTCGGTGCGCTGGTCAAGAATATCGGTCAGTTGAGAGAAACTATACGAAAAGACCCGCTCCGCGTCCAACTGGTTGGTTCCCATGGGTCCGTAATAGCGGATGAGGATATTTTCGAAGTCCATTGTGTCGAAGTAATTGTGTTGGGAGCAATTGTCGCATTGTTGTCTCAAGCGTGTATCGGTAAACACGGTGATGTAATCAGATAAAGCCGGTGGCTGAGGAATAGTGGCGCTTAAAAACTCGCTCGAAGGTGCAACCAGCGTCACGGCTTCCCGATTAACTTTTAATTCAAGCGATCCGGCGCGCCCCAACACTGCAAGCCCCTCCTGGGATGTTGCCACTGCATCCAGGTTGAAATCGGGATAGAGCCGCATCTTTGCCTGCAAAATCCTCAACACTGATGCGTCCACTCTCTGCGCAAAAACAGCATCTTCCTGGTACTTTTGCCTGAAGAAGTCAATCGTTTTGACGATTGTATCCGCCTGGCTCAGGTCATTGCGGTCTTTGAAATTATCCAGGAAGAGCATATCATTCCCAGCCAAAAAAGCGGTTCGGGCTACAGTCAGCGGATCGAACTCGTCATCTCCACTGCTGAATACCAGCTGAACAGCCGGGCTGCCCAGGCTGTCGCTGATGGTAAGCCCGCCATTGGCACGCCAGCTTGCCAGCGGTTCAGGTGAAAGCAGTTGCGAAAGTGCGGTCTGGTCAAAATTGACCGGCATGGTCGTTGCGCGGATATTACCTTGCAAGCCCTGGAAGCGTATCGCGGAGATCATCAAACCATCCACCCGTCTTTGGGGATTTTCGTCTCCTACCACACTCATATAGGGTGCCAGTTCGATCTGCTTAAGCTGTTCCAGCGTTTTCTGGATAGTAGAGACCTCTTCGCTGGGCGGGCGGTCCACACTGCCCAACCCTGGAAAGTGTTGGGCGATCACACTGATCCGCCCCTGGCTGCCTGCATGGACACCTTCCACATATGCTTTGCCCAGCTCCCCCACCCAATATGGGTCGCCTCCAAAACTCTGTGTGCCAGCATTAGCAGCTGCTACAATGTCTTTGCTATCGACTACGTCCAGCGAAGGACCAAGCAACAGGTTCACGCCCAAGGATGAAAGCTCTTGTCCAACCACATTGCCGACCTCCTGTGCCAGAGATGTTGACCAGGTGGCTCCCAACGACATCGGTGAAGGATATTCAGTCAGACCGCTAAGCAGTTGGGGCGTACGGTTATCTGACTGGACCAAATTCATGCCAATGTACAGCGGTATGTAGGTGGTATCAGGGCTGGCGGGGGCATCCGTGATCAGCGGATTGCTTTTTTGCCAGTTGAGTTCTTGTACGGTCTGAATCAATTGCCAGGCAGCTGTGCTGTCATCAGTAAAATTGTTATGGTCAGCGCTCATTACCACCCCGCCGATGTGGTAATTATTGATCAGATTGTTGATCGAGCTGGTTTCGTAGATTTCAGCTCCATCGAAAGTTATCAGGAATAATTGACCGACTTTTTCAGCCGGGGTCATGCGGGAAAGCAGGGCTTCAGCCTGATTTTCTTCCTGAGCCCTGCCATCGGTAGAGGGCAAACCAAAAAGACCGATCAGGATGCAAAAACAAAGCAAGAGACGCAAAAAGCTTGCTCTCATGCCGCCTCTAAAACCTCACGTGCGTGGGCGGGATCATTACAGATGACCATGTCTACACCCAGCATTTTCATCCGAAGCAGGTCCGCGGGTTTGTCAACCGTCCAGACATTCACTTTTTTACCTTCGGCATGCAGCCGGTTGACCATTTTCACATTCACATCCTTATGGTAAGGATGCAGGGCATCATAATGATAGCGTTTGCCCAGCCAGCTGCGATAGGGAATTCCCGGCAGACCCGGGAGCGTCAGCAAGCCCCGCCTTATTCTCGTCTCAAGATTTTCTGCCTGCAACAGATTACGTGCGTTGAAAGAAGAAAGGACAACAGACTCGTTTAAGCCCATTTTACGGATCAAATCGATCACTTTTTCCGTCAACTGATCGCGAGGTGTGGCATAGTTTTTTAATTCGACGTTGATCAGGAAATGACCCCCCAGCTCTTCAAAAACCTGTTCAAGCTGTGGTATGGGTTCGCCATTGAAGCGGATATCAAATTTCGAGCCGGCATCAAGCGCACCAAGCTCATTCCAACTCATCTCGTTCACCTTGCCCTGACCATTGCTGGTTCGCTCAACGCTCTGGTCGTGGATAACCACCAACTTCCCGTCTGCCGAAAGCATGACATCCAGCTCGATGCCATCCGCTCCGAGTTCTTTGGCGAGTCGAAAAGCAGCCATAGTATTTTCAGGCGCAAAGGCTGAAGCACCGCGATGAGCAATGATGAGGGGCATATTCATATGACTTCTCCTGTCCTGGGGTTAATTATAGCATGCGGGGGTTTTAGAGTTCGTTTATTCTGAGTCCCATGCACATGTAAGAATAAGTGGAAATTATTATCTGAATAACAACAAACCCATCATCAATGCATAGAATGACAAGCACAATATCAGGCGCTCAGCCATGCTATAATTTCCTTGTAAAAAGGAGGTTTGCATGATCAAACTCACCCATGTAATTAAACGAGATGGGAATGTTGTTCCCTTTACGCCAGAACGCATTACCAATGCTATCTACCGCGCCGCGGTTGCTGTTGACGGAAGGGATAAGGAAAGAGCCGAGAACCTTTCAGCCCAGGTTGTGGCAGCCCTCGAAGAATCAGTCCCCGAAGGCGAATATCCTACCATTGAAACCATTCAGGACATGGTCGAGAAGGTGTTGATCGAAAATGGTCACGCCCGGGTAGCCAAAGCCTACATTCTCTACCGTGATGAACGCGCGCGCCAAAGGGCAAAGCGCGGTGATGCCGATAAAACCCCCTCCGGCAATATACCCTGGGCAAAGCTATGGCAGGTTTTGGATTGGTCGGTCTCGCATGAGGTGCATACCTCTGAAAAATTAAACCAGCAAATCCGGGACGGTAAACTGCACGAGATCGTGACAGCTGCCGAAGCTGCCTACAGCGAAGATGTCGAAAACGCTGCTAATCTGATTCTCGATCGTAAGGATGAAGTGCGGGTGGTCTTTATTGCTGGTCCTTCTTCCAGCGGCAAGACCACCACGACCATCAAGGTTGGTGAACGCCTGGCAAGGCAGGGCTTCAAATTGATCACACTCAATATCGATCATTACTTCTTCGACCTTGAAATGCATCCCAAAGATGAATTTGGTGATTACGATTTTGAGACCCCACAAGCTCTCAATATGCGCCTTATCAACCAGAATCTCAGTGACCTTTTTGCCGGCAAGGAAGTTCGTATCCCCTATTATGACTTTAAGACTGGTCACAGTGTCCCGGAGCATACTCCCATGCGCTTGAACAAGAATGAGATTGTTTTGATCGATAGCCTGCATGGGCTTTACCCGGAAATGACCGAGGACATCCCGGATGGATGGAAGTTCAAGCTCTATATTGAACCCCTGCTGCAATTAAAACTTAAAAACGGGTGTTATGCCCGCTGGACGGACATTCGCCTGATGCGGCGAATGCTGCGGGATGCATCGCATCGTGCCTACGACCCCACCCAGACCTTGTTGCACTGGCATTATGTTCGCTCCAGTGAACTACGCCATATTATCCCTTATGTCAATTCGGTGGACACAATCGTCAACAGTGCCATGCCCTATGAATTACCTGTTTACAAAGCGAAATTAGGTGAAAATTTTGCCCGATGGGCGGAAGAATATCGCGATAACCCCCTGCGTAAGGATGCCTGGGAGCGCGCAGAGCGGGTGAACCGCATGTTCCAGGAAATTGACACTGTTGCGGACGATAGCTTTGTGCCGGAAGACTCCGTGATCCGGGAGTTTATCGGCGGCGGTGTGTATAAATATTAAGAATTCAAGTTAAGAATAATAAAGGACGACAGTGTGTAGTCTGTCGTCCTTTTCTTGTTAATAAAGAAAATTACCAACAGGGAGCCGAAAATTCCTCAACACCCGCCGGGATGGTATTGACCGAATAGTACCAGCCGCAGTCGTCATAACAACTCATACCAACATAACAACCTCCAGACGAGTCTTTGCGGTATTCCATTTCGCAGCTCAGATTTCTGCCCGGTGTAGCGCAGCCTGTTCCTCTCCAGCTTACATTCGCCTCCGTAAAATGGGCTCGCGGCCAGATCAATCCGTTGACAGTGACTTGGGAAGGATCGGATGTTGCTGTGCTCGTCATCGTTGCCGTTGGAATCATGTTTTTGGGTGGTCTCATTGTAGGAGTGGCGGTTTGGGTTGCTGTAGCAGTAGCCGTTGGAAGGTCAGTGGCGGTTGGCAGCGGTGTGCTTGTGCTTTTGATTACAACTGGTTCTGGTTCGGTTGGTTGTACTGCTGCCGGAGCAGAACAAGCACTTGAAATCGTAATTATAAAAAGTAATACCAATATCAATTTCTTCATAGGGGCACCTTTTTTTAGATAGACGCGCTAATTCTACTCTACTTTACTTAAGAAGGCATCAATGATCAGGAAGCCCTAAACGAACTTCCCGCAATCGTTATATAATCACAGCATGTTCCGCGATCAAAAAGCCGCCAGTCGTCCGGCTGGCAATGCCATTCTCGGCGTAAATATCGACAGTGATCGGGTATTGCTTGTTTATGGCAGCCCGTCTGGAATGATCAGCGAGAAGCTCTCTTTCCCATCCCCCCGACAGGAAAGCTTTCAGACGATGCTTTCAGAGATCAGCAGCCATGCCGACCGCCTTCTCATGATCACTCAAGCCCAGCGCCTGCCCCTCCCCGATGTTATTTCAGTTTCCGTCTGTGGAAATTACGACACTCAGACCAACATCCTCATCTCGGCTGCCGATTTTCCGCTCTGGAAATCAGAACCTCTGCGTTCCCAGCTGGGGCTGCGTTTCAATTTGCCGGTTTACGTTGAAAGCAAAGCTAATGCCGGTCTGTTGGCCGAACTTCTTTTTGACTCAATTTCGGATCAAGACCAAAACATTTACTTAAGTTTTCATCCGCGAATCCGGCTTGCCATCTTCTCCAACGGAAAACTCTATACTTGTGTGGGTGGGGTTTCTGGGGCGATCGGCAACCAACAACTGACTTTTCCTCCGTACAATGGTGAAGGACAACCGATATACCTGAATGACGTTGCCAGCGCTGCTGGTTTACTCAAGCTCGCCCGTTTGCGCCACCCAAATCACTGGGATGACAATGCCACGCCCAATGACATTCTGAATTGTGCACTTGCACAAGATCCCTACGGTTTGGAAGTGGTGGCTGAAGCTGCCCAGGTCTTTGGGCAGCAACTTCAAACCATCATTCATGTTTTAAGACCCACAAATCTGGTGGTCGGTGCTCCTTTTCATATGTTAGGTGATCATTGGCTGGAGCCGATGACGGCGGCAATCGCACGCTCCACCGGGCTGGGCACAGGGCAACTGCCGAGGATCTTCCCCTCGTCCCTGGGCAGCCGCCAGCCCGAATTGGAAGCCCTGGCGCCAGCCATCATGGCTTTAAGGGTCTAATTTTTCGCTTTTCATTCACACTCCAAACCCTCTAACAATTCACTTACGTTCTTTTAATGGAATTCTAATTTTCTTTGCTTACATTAAAAGTATAAAAACCTAGTTAAGAAATGGAGGAAACTATGGCATACATGATCAGACGATCTCCTTACTGGAGAAACCAATACAACCTTGAAAGAGCAATGAATCGATTCTTCGACATGGAATCGGAACCACTGCCTTCTGGCTTCCCTCTTGATGTGATTGAGAATGACAAAGAATATGTAGTGAAAGCCTCAGTGGCTGGTTTTGATCCCGAAAAGATCGAAATTACCTATGATGACAATACCCTTTCTATCAAAGGCGAGATTCAGGAAGAAAACGCGGACTCACAGGAAGGCAAATATCACATCCGCGAACGCAGTTATGGCTCGTTCTACCGCAGCATTAGCATGCCAGGCGTGATCGACGCAGACAGTATCAGTGCCGATACAGATAACGGCATTCTTGTGGTACACCTGCCCAAGAAACCGGAAACCCAGCCGAAGAAGATCAGCATTGGCTCAAAGAAAGTAATCGAAGGGTAAAAGTAACCCCACTTGACAAACACCCCGTCAACGTCAGGCGGGGTGTTTGTTCTTAACAGCTCCATTATGAGATCCAATTCATTCTTTAAGTTCGCATTGCCGTCACTGACTTCATCGTATTCGTTCTGAATCTACTATAATTAGGGAACCAGACCGAAAGGAGAGAATGATGAAAACGAAAAAATACCTGGTCAAGCCCGGTGAGAAAGTCAAACTTAAGGATTTTGACCCCAACGATTCCAGCGAATTTGATGGCAACAAGAAAGACGGCAAAGATGCCCTCCTGAAACTGAACAAGGAGATCGAAGCGTTGCAGGAGCTGATGTATGCTGAAGGTAAGAAACGCTTGCTGGTTATCCTGCAGGCAATGGACACCGCCGGCAAAGATGGTGTCATCCGTGCGGTCTTCGAGGGTGTCAATCCCCAGGGTGTGCATGTGGCTCCTTTCAAAGCTCCTTCACCGCTTGAGCTTGCCCATGATTATCTCTGGCGCATCCACGCTCAAACCCCCAAAAAAGGTGAAATTGTCATTTTTAATCGCTCTCAATATGAAGATGTTCTGCCAGTACGGGTACTCAACCTGATGCCCGAAGAGGTCTGGTCCAAACGTTTTCATCATATAAACGAGTTTGAACGCTTACTGGTCGATGAGGGCACAGTAGTCCTGAAGTTCTACCTGCACATTGACCCGCAGGAACAAGCCGGACGTTTTCTTGCTCGTCTTGAAGAACCGGACAAACACTGGAAATTCAATCCCGGTGACCTGGAAGATCGCAAATTGTGGGACAGCTACATGGAAGCCTATGAAGACGTGCTGAATAAAACCAGCAGCGAGTGGGCACCCTGGTATGTGATCCCCAGCAATAAAAAATGGTATCGCAACCTGCTGGTCGCCACGATTGTACGGGATGCATTGGTGGATATGAAAATGGAATTTCCAGCACCTCCTCCTGATCTGGAAAAATATCACCAAACGGTATTGGAGATCGTTCGTTCGTACGAGAATAAATAATTGATCGATCAAGTTAATTCCGTTCCGGATGCCATCCTGGTTGGACGTTTGCGTCGAGAGTTCCTCTTGCCTGCCCGCACGGCACCTTACCTAAACCAGCCTGGTGGTAATCTGGCGTATGCTGCCACATCTTTTTTGATGTGGGAAGGTAGACCCGGGCTGGTTTCACGGGTCAACAATAACTTCCCTTCAGAGTGGCTGGAACAATTTGAAGGGGAAGGCGCGGACATCGCCGGTATACGCCTGGCTAACGAACCAATCGATGACCGCTTCTTTGTGACCTATACCAACGAGATGCAACCCCGTTTTGAGAACCCGATCACATGGTTTGCAGACAGACAGCTTCCTTTTCCTCAGGAACTGCTTGGTTACAGTCCTACCATTCCAAACTATTGCAGCAAGAATGAATATCGACCCGACAGCGTCCGTGTCTCCGATATTCCACAACCTTATCTGGACGCATCTTCCGCACATATTTGCCCGATCGACTTCATTTCCCACAAGATTCTGCCTTCTCTGCTGAAAGGCGGAATGGTTACCACGCTGACCATGCGTGCCTGCAACTGCTACATGGACCCCATCTTTTGGGAAGAGATACGTGCTCTTGTTACGGATGTAACTGCGTTTATGATGACAGAGGCCCAGGCACTGAAGCTTTTTCAGGGCAGAAGCGTGGATCTGTGGGAGATCGCTAGAATCCTGGCTGGATATGGACCGGAATACATCCTGATCAATGCTAAAGATGGCACTTTGATGGTGTATACCCGCTTCAAACACAAACGCTGGCTCATCCCTGCTTATCCCGGCAAACCAGCTGACCCCACGGGAATGCTGGATGCTTTTGATGCTGGTTTTTTGGCTGGATACCGTAAGGAATATGATGTACTCCAGGCTGCCTTATGCGGTTTGGTCAGTTCCTCCTTCTGTGTCGAAGGTAGCGGAGCATTTTATTTGTTGGGTTGTTTGCCAGGGTTAAAAGAAGCCCGGCTTAAGGTCTTAAGTCAACAGGTAATGGAGGTGTAGCCGAAGGTAAAGGGGTCTCGGTGGGCAGTGCCGGCTGGCTGATCGGGTTCAATGTGATCTCGTAGAGCCATTTCCAGTGCTTTCCGGTCACAAAAAGACGTCCGTTTTCCTCGTCATAAGCGATCCCGTTCAACACTTCGCCCGTCACGGACAGGTTTTCTTCCGGGCGCAATCCACGCATGTCAAGCATAGTCTCCACCAGTCCGGTTTCCGGGTCGATGATGGCTATCTGGTCAGTAAGGTAAATATTGGCGAAGATCATACCGTTGACATATTCCAACTCATTCAGGTAATCGATCGGTTGACCTTGCCAGGTGACCGGGGTTTCTTTGTGAACAAAACCGTTGGCAGGGTCGATCCAGAACAGTTTGTTGCTGCCATCAGAAAGGATCAGCCCCGAGCCGGTGCTGGTCAGCCCCCAACCTTGCGTACTGTACGAAAACTGACCCACATTTGTAAGGTCATCCATGTTGTACACAAAAGCAATACCTTCCTGCCAGGTCAGCTGATAGAGCAATCCATCCAGTTCCATCAACCCTTCTGCAAAATATTGGTCTCCCAGGCTGGTTTCCTGGAGTACTTCGCCGCTTTCCGGGTCGACCTTGCGCAAGCTGCTCTGCCCGTAAAGACCGCAGCTTTCGTAGAAAATTCCATCGCGGTAGATCAGACCCTGGGAATAACAGGTAGGATCATGTGGGTATCGATTGACGATCTGGTATCCGCCATAATCTCCCAATTCAAGCTCGGTCTGGGTTGAGATATTTTCCCCTTCATTGACATCTTCACCTTGCATACAGCCAGATAACAGCACTAAGCCAAGAAAAGCCAAGGCAATCAGAAAATTTCCCGGATTCTTCTTTTTGTTCATACCTGATACATTTTAACTGATTTTATGTGCCTGGGATTTCGGGTGATAAAATGGACAAAACATCCATGGAGGAAACATGACTGACGTTCTTGACCGCTTTCTGCGCTATGTAAAAATTGACACACAATCGGCTCACCATTCCGAAACCTATCCAAGCACTTTGAAACAGCTTGACCTTTCCCGCTTGTTGGTGGAAGAATTGCGTGAACTCAACCTGGAAGATGTCAAACTGGACGATTTTGGCTATGTCACAGCCACATTACCATCCAACGTCAGCCATCCGACCCCCACCATCGGCTTCATCGCCCATGTGGATACCAGCCCTGCCGCATCTGGGAAGGATGTAAAACCACGCCTGGTCGAAAACTACGACGGCGGAGACATCGTTTTGAACCATGAACAAGGCATATTGCTGAGTCCATCGGACTATCCGGAAATAAGCCAGCACGTCGGTGAAACACTGGTTGTCACCGATGGCACCACACTGCTGGGCGCAGACGATAAAGCAGGTGTGGCTGCCATTATGAGTGCGGTGGCAACTTTGGTCCAAAACCCTCAAATCCCGCATGGCAAGATCCGCGTTGGATTCACGCCGGATGAAGAGGTTGGCGCTGGGGTGGATCACTTCGATGTGCCTGCCTTTGGTGCCGATTTTGCCTTCACCATGGATGGCGGTCCGGTTGGTGAGTTGGCATACGAAAACTTCAATGCCGCCGGAGCCGAGATCAGTGTTCACGGCAAGAGTTTTCATCCAGGGGATGCAAAAGGGAAACTTGTCAACGCCGTCCAGGTTGCCATCGATTTCCATAATCTTCTGCCAGTTTTCGACCGCCCGGAACACACCGAAAAGCGGGAAGGCTTCTTCCACCTGATCAGCTTAAGCGGTGAGGCTGAACAAGCCAACATGGAATACATCATCCGGGACCATGACAGCCAGTTGTTTGAAGGAAAGAAAGCCCTCATGAGACAGGCAGCCGATTACATTAATCAGCGCTACGGTGTCGGCACTCTGGAGCTGCATTTGAAAGACCAATATTACAACATGCTCGAGAAAGTTGCCCCCCACCCCGAAATTCTGGATCTGGCACGCAAAGCCTATCGCGCCATAGGTATAGAGCCAGTGGAAGTGGCAGTACGGGGTGGCACGGATGGCAGCCGCCTGTCCTTCATGGGCTTACCCACACCAAACTTATTCACCGGCGGCTATAACTACCACGGGCGTTTTGAATATCTCTCAGTTGAGGAACTGAAACTCGCCAGCCAGGTAGTTGTTGAGATCGCCCGATTAGCAGCGTAAGTTTCTTCCG
>Ga0123335_1009147_pt1 | contig 10361 bp, 10 predicted proteins | sample BiotimSIPDNA_2_FD_89707 | JGI IMG/M metagenome (GOLD analysis project Ga0123335, IMG submission 89707) | Anaerobic biogas reactor microbial communites from Washington, USA - Biogas_R2 time_0 SIP DNA | ecosystem: Engineered > Bioreactor > Anaerobic > Unclassified | place: Washington, USA... | reverse complement strand
GTCTGCATCATCGAATGGGGAGACAGAATCAATGACATTTTACCGCCTCAGACGATCCATCTTAGTCTGACACGTGAATCGTCTGCAGAGTTTATCCGCCAGATTACAATCAGCAGTCTGGCGACAAGTGATCTGCTGCCGAAATTAGATGAAACCATTAACGCTGTACAGGAGATCAATTCGCCACAGCCGAAAGGAGCGGTATGAAATGATGATTCTCGCCTGTGACACCTCCGGACCTTCGGTCAGCGTTGCTTTACGGCGAAACGGAACGATCGTGTCCGAACGGACATTGGATATCGGACTGATTCATTCTGCCACCTTTATGCCGATGGTGTCAGATCTGCTTCGGGAGACCCAAAACCAGCCGGCTGACATTGATCTCTACGCGGTTACAACAGGACCCGGATCATTCACCGGCATACGTATCGGTATCAGTGCGGTCAAGGCGATGGCCTATGCACATCAGAAGCCGGTTGTCGGGCTGACGTCGCTGGAAGTGATGGCGTTTCCGTATCATGTAAGTTCCGGGCATCTGATCTGCCCGATGATAGATGCACGGAATCAGCGGGCCTACGCCGGAGCCTGGTTTGAAGGCCGGCAGGTTATCCCTATTGACAATCAGCCGATTACCGCATTCCTGGAAGCGATTCGCCTGCAGTCGGAAGCAGATAACGCGATTCGTGGTGTTCTGTTTATCACCCGCCTCTCGCTCGATGGACAAACAGAATGTCTTAAGCCGCTTGTTGTCCGGAAGGCAGCCGATTCAATGATGCTGCCGCGGGCCGGTGTGCTGGCCGATCAGGCAGAACGTATGTGGGAAGCCGGGAAGGCACAACAGCCGGAACAGTTGAAAGCAACGTATTTCGTGAAATCCGCAGCGGAGCGCCTCCATGACAAACAGATTCGATAGCACCGTCACTATACGCCGGGCAGTCTCTTCAGATGCACGCGGAATCCGGGTGATTGGTCAACGTTGCCTGGGTATGAGCTGGTCAGAGAAGACCCTCGCCGCAGATCTGGACAACATCGGCCGCAGTCTTTATTTCGTTGCAGTTGCTTTTGACCAATCCGTTATCGGATTCGTTTCATGCTGGTATGTGCTCGATGAGGCTGAGATCATTGATCTGGCCGTCGTTTCAGAATATCGTCGACAAGGTGTTGCCTTTGGGATGATGGCGGCCTTGCGTGCAGAACTTCAAAAGCTGCATGTTCGCCTTCTGCGGCTGGAAGTCCGCGAAACCAATCGAATCGCCCGATTGTTCTACCGAAGGATAGGATTTGACGAGATGGGGTACCGGTCAGACTACTATCCTGACACGCGAGAGGCTGCTATGTTGATGGAACAGGTTCTAAATGAGCCTGACGCAGGCGCGAACACTCCTTCGGGGAGATAGACCAGCTGGTCGATCTGTTGACAAAATCTTTACAATCACACTATACTGATAATGTTATCAGGCCGGTTTGTTTTTAAAGCTGACGATAGGTGGTTGGCTGTTTACGGGAGGATCATGATGGTTAGCAGAACTGTTCTCTTCAACTGTGAGGACGCACTTCAGATGAAAGCGGTTGCTGTACTCATTCAGAAAGCATCTACATATCGCTCAACAATCTGGCTTTCGAGGGGACAGCGAAAGGCCAACGCAAAAAGTCTGCTCGGTGTGATGTCTCTGGGAATCGAAGATGCTTCAGAACTTGAGATTTCAGCAGAAGGTGCCGATGAAGAAGAAGCGCTCGAAGCCATCGCCCGGTATCTCCAGCAACCGGAATTCTGATGACTGTAAACCAGATAATATGACTTCAGACGTTCAATCTTTTGACAACAGACTGGATCTTGTTCCTCATAGCCCGGGCGTTTACCTGATGAAGGACGCATCGGGTTCTGTTATTTATGTGGGTAAAGCAAACGATCTGCGCCAGCGACTGCGTAGCTATTTTACAGCTTCACCGAAAGGGAATGCACGTATTCTCGCGTTGATTCATACGATTGCAGATTTCTCAGTGATCATCTGTGACAACGAACGCGAATCATTGGTGCTGGAATCAACATTAATTAAAAAGCATCAACCACGATACAATATCTTGCTGCGAGACGACAAAGATTATCCGTATGTCCGTGTGACCCTGAATGAACAGTATCCGCGTATCTTGAAAGCGTTCAGGATCGGTGACGATCAGAATTTTGGTGCACGTTACTTTGGACCGTATCTGTCGCGCGATGTAAAACTGGCATTGGAGGCAATTCGCTCTATTTTCCCTGTTAAAACCTGCCGGAGGGTCCTGCCGCGGGACATTGGCAAAGAAAGACCCTGCCTCCAGTATTATATCGGACGGTGCATCGGTCCCTGCAAGGGCGATGTCCCAGTCGAGGATTATCGAGCGGTTATGGAACAGATCTGCCGCTTTTTTGCAGGTCGGACAGATGATTTACTGCACGAACTGAGGCAGGAGATGGCTTCTGCCGCCAATCAGCTTCACTATGAGCGGGCTGCGCGCATTCGCGACCGGATCCAGGCATTGGAAAATCTGATGGAAAAGCAAAAAGTAGTGGATGCCAAACCAATTGATCAGGATGTGTTAGCCATAGCCGGAAACGGCAGTGAAATTTGTCTGCAGAAGCTTGAAATCCGTCACGGACGTCTGGTCGGCGCCTCAGCCACATTCTGGCCTGAAAAGGATTTGGATGAAGAAGAAATCATTCGTTCATTTTTGATTCAGCATTATCAGCAGATAGCCTGGATACCGCCTGAAATTTTAATTCCGGTTGATCTTTCTGACCAGGCAGGGATTGAAACCTATCTGAGCAGTGTTGGCGGCAAACGGTGCCGGTTGAGAAAACCTCAGCGTGGTAAAGGGGTCGACCGGATGAACATGGCGCGTGAGAATGCTAATGAGGCATTGCGCCGGCATACGCTTCAGGGCGGACTCCGGCAGTCAGCTATCGAAGAAACATTGATCATGTTAGGTTCGCTGCTCAAACTTGACAAAACGCCACAACGGATTGAAGCAATTGACATTTCACAGACCGGATCCGATGATCAGGCTGCCGGACTGGTTGTTTTCGAGAATGGCCGTCCCTTGAGACGCCATTATCGACATTTCCGACTTAATCAAAATCAGGCGGCTGATGATTATGAAGCCATGCGCCTGACGCTGGCCAGACGATTAGGACATCTGGACGATGCATCGTTTGGATTGACACCTGATTTAATTTTGGCAGATGGTGGAATTGGACATGTGCGGGCGATCCAGTCTGTTTTGCATGAAAATAACCTGTCGATCCCGGTAGCCGGCATCGTCAAGGATGAAAAGCATCGTACGCGCGGACTGGTGACTCCGGACGGATCGATCATAGAACTGCGCCATCAGCCGGCCGGGCAAACACGATCGCTGCGTGTTTCTGAGCGCGATGCTGATCATGACCGTTACCTTGACGATGCTGAACAGCTGGCGCTGCTCAGATTATTGACCGCCATTCAGGATGAGGCACATCGCTTCGCCAACCGCTACCGGATGAACCTGAACCGAAAACGGCAGACGCGGTTTTCTCTGGAAAGTATTCCAGGGGTAGGACCAGCCCGTCGGCGTTTGCTGTTGCAGGCTTTTCAGTCAATCAAGAAGATATCCGAGGCGGGAATAGATGATTTGCTGGCTGTCAAAGGGCTTGGTAATCAAGCTGCACACGCGGTGTACGATCATTTTCACCCGGCAGAGCAGGAGGATTGAAAATGGCAGTCTATGCGATAGCAGATTTACACCTTGGATTAGGTGTCAGCAAACCGATGAATATTTTTGGTGAGCAGTGGAACCGGCATACGGATCAAATTAAGCAGAACTGGACTCAGATTCGTTCAGATGAAACAGTCGTGATAGCAGGTGATATTTCCTGGGCGATGACGCTGCAGGAGGCACTGCCCGACTTAATCTTTCTTGACCAGCTGCCCGGTCGGAAAGTACTGCTGAAGGGTAATCATGACTACTGGTGGACATCTTTGAAAAAGCTCAAACAGGTTTGTGAAGAACATCAGCTTCAATCACTGCAATTTTTGCGCAATAACGGGTGTCCGGGCTCCGATGACTGGATGATCTGCGGCACACGGGGATGGATTTTGCCGGATGACCCGGCATTCCAGCAGGCAGACGAAAAAATATATAAACGAGAAGCGAACCGACTCCAGCTTTCACTGGAATCAGCGCAAGAGCAGAGAAAGCCAGGGCAGAAATTACTGGTTGCAATGCATTATCCGCCGATCAATGCGCAAAACAAGGAAACGTTGTTTACCCGACTGATGCAGCAGTTTGAGGTGGATTGTTGTGTCTACGGCCATATTCATGGTGTTCCGCCGGAAACTGAAAAGCAGACGGCTGCAGGATTGATTCCCTGTGTTCTGGTTGCTGCTGATCACCTGTGCTTTAGCCCGTGGCCTGTTGCATCACGCCTGGTGAGTCAATAAGAGAGAATTCATTCGTGTTGACACAAACTGATGACGACTGCAGACGTCAGATTGCCTAATCCATACCCGTTTGATTCAAAAAAATCAGAACCATTGATTGTTGCGTGATGATATGTCTTGAGATATAATCAATAGACTGTAAACAAATGAGAAAGGCTGCGATATTAGATATGAGCGCCAGTATGACCGGATATGGACGAGGAGAAGCAGCAGATTCAATCTGCCGCGTGATTGTCGAAATCAAAACGGTGAACAACCGTTATTGTGATATTCAGATCCGCATTCCACGTTTGCTGTCATCACTGGAAAATAGAATCCGTGAGCAGGTTCAGAAGCGCCTATACCGCGGCAAGATTGATATCTATGTGACCTATGAAGTAACCGGAGCAGATGCCATGCAGGTTCGATGTGATTATCAGCTGGCGCACGCGTATGCTGATGCCCTTCGCCGGATCGCATCTGCCGAATCGATCCCTGACGGATTGAATGCCGTCCAGATTGCTCGATTTAATGATGTTCTCCAGATTGAGCCATACGAGCTGCCGGCCGAACAGACCGAGACGCTTATTGAACAGGCTCTGTCTGATGCACTGACCGCTTTGTGTGAAATGAGGTCGCTTGAGGGAAATCGCCTGGCGGCTGACATCAGGCAACGTGCAGATCAGATGCTGACCCAGTATGAATCATTAGGGCGTTTAGCACCGCTGGTTGCAGAACTGTATCGTAAACGGTTGACAGCCCGGATTCAGGAGTGGTTCGGCGACGAATCGGAAAAACTGTTTTCAGAAGAGCGAATGGCTGCGGAAGTCGCCGTCTATGCTGACAAAAGTGCTGTTGATGAGGAGTTGGTCCGTTTAAAAAGCCATCTGCAGCAATTAAAAAGCATTGTTAGTCTTGACGAGCCGGTCGGTAAGAAACTGGATTTTATCGTTCAGGAAATAAACCGTGAAATCAATACCATCGGATCAAAAGCCAATGACCTTTCTATGGTACAAACCGTTGTTTCCATGAAAAGTGAATTGGAAAAAATACGCGAACAAATCCAGAACCTCGAATGAGGAAATGTGCTGACGGACTGTCGGGAGAATCTATGGAAAGTGTTTTTTTCTTAAAAATCGGTTTTCAAAATCTCGTTTCAATCAATCGTATTATCGCGATTGTCAGTCCCGATTCTTCACCTGTCAAACGCATTATCCAGGATGCACGTGATCGTTCCAGCTTGATTGACGCAACGTCCGGACGAAAAACGCGCGCTGTATTGATCATGGACAGTGATCACGTGATTCTGTCTTCCATGACCGTCGATGAACTGAGCCATCATTCATCGCTGCACATTCAGGAGGACCTGCCATGATTCAGGAGATACAGGACAAACCGGGTCAGCAGCGTGGGCTGGCAATTTGTGTATCGGGTCCTTCAGGCGTCGGGAAAGGAACCATTATCCGGTCGGTTCTGGCCAGACGCCCGTCAATCAGACATTCAGTCAGTATTACGACGCGCCGGCCGAGACCCGGTGAGAAGAACGGTATCGATTACTATTTCGTCGATCATCCGACTTTTGAGCGCATGATCGCTGACGATGAAATCCTTGAGCATGACTGCTATTGTGATCAGTATTATGGAACACCCCGAAAACCGCTGGCCGAAGCGATCGGAAGCGGCCTTGACGTCATCCTGGATATAACGGTTCCCGGTTCGCTATCCATCATGCAAAAAATCCCGGAATGTGTTACAATATTTCTCCTGCCGCCTTCGTTTTCAGAGCTTGAAAACCGATTGCTGAAACGGGGAACGGAAACAGATGATATCGTACGCAAACGACTCGAAAAGGCTCGGCATGAAGTAACCATGGCGGACCGTTTTCAATACCTTGTGATCAATGATGATCTGGCAGAAACAGCCCAGCGCATTCTGGCCATCATTGATGCAGAGCATTGCCGGTATCCGTATCAGGCAGGCATTGAACAGGTTGTACTGGCTCGCTGAGCCATAAATCAAGGAGGAACATACATGCTGGTTAACCCGCCAATTGAAAAATTACTGCCAAAGACCGAAAACAGATATACTCTGGCCATTCTGGTCGCAAAACGTGCTCGTCAGCTAGTCGACGGAGCACTGCCTCTCTTTCCGTCTGAATCACCAAATCTGGTGACTGTCGCTTGTGAGGAGCTTGGTGCTGACCGGATTTGCTGTGTGCAAGGCCAGGTAACGCCTTATATCCCGCTCAGGCCAGAGGTGGAAGCGGCACGTCTGGCAGCTAAACATGCAGCTGCGCAGGCAGACATGGCAGATGCGGTTCGCGAAGAACTCGAGCGAACAAATGCGATGCTGGCTGAACCTGCGGATGCATCGGATGTACAGATCATATCCGATATGCTGCTTGATGAAGCTGTTTTAGAAAATGACAATCTGGAGTTGACCGAAGAACAGACGGATTTAGAAACAGATGATTCCGATTCAACAATGGATCCAGCAGCCGGATCCGAAGAAGACCCGGATGCTGCTCAACTGTCATCCGATCCTGAATCAACGCAGGAGGATGACGATTGATGCCTCTCGAAAAGACGATGGAGAAAATAGTTGCCCTGGCCAAGAACCGCGGGTTCATCTTTCCAGGTTCCGAAATATATGGCGGCCTGGCAAATTCCTGGGATTATGGGCCGCTGGGTGTTTTGCTGAAAAACAATGTCAAGCAGGCCTGGTGGCGGAAATTTGTTCAGGAAAATCCACTGAATGTCGGCGTTGATTGTGCGATTCTGATGAATCCACAAGTCTGGGTTGCCTCAGGTCATGCCGAGGGGTTCAATGATCCACTGATCGACTGCCGCAACTGCAAGGCGCGCTTTCGTGCTGACCAGCTGATCGAAGATGAAGCAACGGCCAGAGGTGAATCTGAATCCGTCAGCGGCTGGACGAATGATCAGTTGCTCGAAGCCATCCATGATCGCGGGATTAACTGCCCAAGTTGCGGTGCCCACAATTTTACGGATATCCGTCAGTTTAATCTGATGTTTAAAACATTTCAGGGTGTAACGGAGGATCGGCAGTCCGAATTATATCTTCGTCCGGAAACTGCACAGGGCATATTTGTTAATTTCAAAAATGTTCAGCGCACCACCCGAAAAAAGATACCCTTTGGCATTTGTCAGATCGGTAAATCATTCCGTAATGAAATAACACCCGGTAATTTCGTGTTCAGAACAAGAGAATTTGAACAGATGGAACTCGAATTTTTCTGTGAGCCGGGAACAGATCTCGAATGGTTTGATTACTGGCGCGATTTCTGTTATCGGTGGCTGACTGACCTGGGTTTGAAGGAAGCGGAATTGCGGACGCGCGACCACTCAGCTGACGAACTGGCTTTCTACGCGCGTGCGACGACTGACTTCGAGTTCAAGTTTCCATTCGGTTGGGGTGAATTATGGGGTATAGCCGACCGTACCGATTATGATCTCAAACAACATATGGCGTTCTCACGTGAGGACCTCAGCTATTTCGACCCGCAGACAAACTCGAAATATGTACCGTATGTGATCGAACCTTCACTCGGAGCGGATCGTGTCACACTGGCATTCCTGTGCAGTGCGTATGATGAAGAACTGCTCGAGAATAATGAAACGCGAGTTGTCCTTCGCCTGTCGACGGCACTTGCGCCATACAAGATGGCTGTACTGCCGCTGTCTGCAAAACTGTCGGATGAAGCGGCTAAGATATACCAGTCGCTCAGCACCCGGTGGATGTGTGATTTTGATGATCGCCAATCCATTGGCAAGCGATATCGCAGGCAGGATGAAATCGGCACACCCTATTGTGTGACATTTGATTTTGACAGTCTCGATGACCAGTGTGTTACCGTTCGTGAAAGAGACAGTATGGCACAGGTTCGCCTGCCCATAGCTGACCTTGAGCAATATTTTCAAGAACAATTATAATTTAGAAGGTCGATTAAGTAATCGACAGAATAAAGGAGGAAACAAAAATGCCCAAATATGTTTATAAGTTTTCCGAAGGCAATGCGTCAATGCGCAATCTGCTGGGCGGAAAAGGAGCCAACCTTGCAGAAATGACAGGACTTGGCCTGCCGGTCCCGAGAGGATTTATAGTCACAACAGAGGCGTGTACCCGTTATTACGAAGACAAAGAGAGCATAGCACCGGAAATCGCTGATGAGATTTTCACGATGCTTGCTGACTTTGAAAAGACGGTCGGTAAAACATTTGGTGATCCGAAAAATCCACTGCTCGTATCCGTTCGCTCAGGATCTCGCGCTTCGATGCCCGGGATGATGGACACCATTCTCAACCTTGGTCTGAATGATGTCGTCGTTGAAGGCCTGGCTGAACTGACTGAGAATAAACGGTTTGCATATGACAGCTACCGTCGTTTTATCGCGATGTTCAGTGATGTTGTTATGGAAGTTCCCAAATCCAGTTTTGAAGATGAACTGGATGCCGTTAAGGCTTCAAGGAATGTGAAACTGGACACTGACCTGGACGCAGAAGCAATGAAAGAAGTTGTGGAGCGGTACAAAGCGCTGTATTTAGACGTTAAAGGACATTCGTTCCCGCAGGATCCGCGCGAACAGCTCATCGAATCGATTATAGCAGTTTTCCGTTCATGGAATAATGAGCGTGCGATCATCTACCGCCGGATGAATGACATCCCCGGCAGTTGGGGTACTGCAGTTAACGTTCAGGAAATGGTCTACGGCAATATGGGCGACACATCCGGAACGGGTGTTGCTTTTACACGTAATCCTTCAACGGGTGAGAGCAAGCTCTATGGAGAATTCCTGATCAATGCTCAAGGCGAAGATGTTGTGGCCGGTATCCGTACACCTCAAACCATTGACCAGCTTCAGGAAGTCATGCCGGACGTCTACAAACAGTTCAATGACATAGCACATAAGCTCGAAGCGCATTATCGTGACATGCAGGACATGGAATTCACGATAGAGCGTGGTAAGCTGTTCATGCTTCAGACAAGAAACGGCAAGCGGACTGCTGCTGCCGCCATGAAAATCGCGGTTGATCTGGTTAATGAGGGAATGATCAACAAAGAAGAAGCGCTGTTGAAAATTGATCCCAAACAACTGGATGCGCTGCTTCACCCGACATTTGAACCAAAAGCCCTGAAACAGGCCAAGCCGATCGCCCGCGGGCTGCCGGCTTCTCCGGGTGCAGCGTTCGGCCGCGTCTACTTTGATGCCAACGAAGCGACACGTGCCAGTGAGCGTGGCGAAAAAGTCATCCTTGTTCGACTTGAAACATCACCGGAAGACATTCAGGGCATGAATGTCGCACAGGGCATCCTGACTGGCCGTGGCGGCATGACGTCGCATGCGGCTGTAGTTGCACGCGGTATGGGTAAATGCTGTGTATCCGGCTGTTCAGAACTGAACATACAGGAAAAAAACAAATATTTCGTGACGGCTGACGGCACCAAGTACCTGGAAGGTGATGATATTTCACTGGATGGTACCACCGGATATGTCTACAGCGGTCAGGTACCAACAATGGAAGCGACATTGTCGGGAGATTTTGCGACCATTATGGCGTGGGCTGATGAATTTCGGACCTTAAAAATCAGAACCAACGCAGACACCGTCCGGGATGCTGCAAAAGCAGTTGAACTCGGTGCAGAGGGCATCGGCCTTTGCCGGACTGAGCACATGTTCTTCGAACCCGATCGGATTTTTGCATTCAGGCAAATGATTGTTGCCAAAGAAGAAAAGGCACGCAGAGCAGCGCTCGAAAAGATTCTGCCGATGCAAAGGCAAGATTTTATCGGCCTCTTTGAAGTGATGCGCGGCATGCCGGTGACCATTCGCCTGCTGGATCCCCCGCTGCATGAATTCCTGCCACAGGAAGACAACGAAATCAAAGAACTGGCAGATGCGTTGAATTT
>Ga0123335_1009146_pt1 | contig 10362 bp, 6 predicted proteins | sample BiotimSIPDNA_2_FD_89707 | JGI IMG/M metagenome (GOLD analysis project Ga0123335, IMG submission 89707) | Anaerobic biogas reactor microbial communites from Washington, USA - Biogas_R2 time_0 SIP DNA | ecosystem: Engineered > Bioreactor > Anaerobic > Unclassified | place: Washington, USA... | reverse complement strand
TCTTCATTGCTCATTTCGATAGTCCTTTTCATAGCTCCTAATAGTAATTAGGACATTTCTATTTTGCTACTTTAGGACATTATCATGTTGCTCTTACATCCTTATCACACAAAGGGTTTTGTCCGGCGTTATCAAGTATAATTTTTAAGTTAAATCAAACCAAGTTTGGAGTGTTGTTATGGTTCTAACCGGAAATCAGGTTCGTCAATCTTTCCTCGACTTTTTCGCTCAACGCGGGCATACAATTGTCCCAAGCGCATCGCTAGTGCCGGGAGGCGATAGCACCTTGCTTTTCACCAACGCCGGCATGGTGCAGTTCAAAGACGTCTTTCTGGGAACAGAAACCCGCCCGTATACCCGCGCCGTTGATTCCCAAAAATGCCTGCGGGTCTCCGGTAAACACAACGATCTTGACACCGTTGGGCGCGACAACACTCACCATACTTTTTTCGAAATGTTGGGCAACTGGTCTTTCGGGGATTACTACAAACAAGAAGCCATCAGCTGGAGCTGGGAATTGCTGACGAAGGAATGGGGGCTTGACCCCAGGCGTCTCTACGCCAGCTATTTTGTGGATGACCAGGGCGATTTGCCCGCGGACGAAGAAGCCCGGGACGTTTGGTTAGCCCAACCAGGATTCGTCCCTGAGCATCTGGTTCAGGGTGGGCGCAAAGACAACTTCTGGGAAATGGCTGAAACTGGCCCTTGTGGTCCCTGCACGGAAATCCATTACGATTTCGGTTCGGAATTCTGCAATATGAAAGACGTGCCCGGCCACAAGTGCGGGGTTAATGGCGACTGCTCACGCATCGTCGAAATTTGGAATAACGTTTTTATCCAATACAACCGCACCTCCCCCACGGACTTCCAACCTCTGCCCAAGCGCCACGTCGATACCGGCATGGGTTTCGAACGTATTGTCTCGATCATCCAGGGTGTTAACGGCAACTATGAAACCGACCTGCTTAAACCGCTTTTGGATGAAACTCAGCGTCTGGCTGGCCAGACAGACCAGGAACGGAAAGACAACCTGACCCCCTATCGGGTAATTGCCGATCATGTGCGGGCGGCTGCTTTTCTGATTACGGATGGTGTCATCCCCGGCAACATCGGACGCAACTACGTCTGCCGCATGATCATTCGCCGGGCTGCCCGTTTTGCCCGCAAAATCAACCTGACAAAACCCTTTATGGCAGAAATTGCCCAAATTGTGATCAACAATTATCATCAAGCCTATCCGGAATTGCTTTCCAACCAGGAACTGATCAGAGAAACTTTGACTACCGAAGAAAAACGCTTTGCAGAAACACTGGATAGCGGTTTTGCTCAACTGCAAGAGTATATTGCTGAACTAAAATCCAATGAGAAAACTGTATTCGATGGAAAACGCGCCTTTGATCTCTACGCTACCCTTGGTTTCCCGGTCGAGATCACCCGCGACATCCTTGCAGAGTCTGATCTGAAAGTTGACGAAGCGGGATTTTACGAAGCTATGGAAGCTCACCGTTTGGCTTCGGGCAAAGGTTCTGCCTTCACTGAAATCCAAAATAAGAACACCGAACTCTACCAAAACCAAATTGCGAAATTGCAGCAGGATGGTCTGCTGGAAGCAGATGGCGTGGTCTACGACCCCTACTCCTCCATGCAAACCCACACTAAGGTTTTAAATATCATTCGTGATGGCAAACCTATGGAATCTGCTGAAAAAGGTAACCAGGTCGAAATCCTGGTAGCCAAAACCCCCCTTTATCTCGAATCAGGAGGTCAGGTAGCTGACACTGGCAAAATTATTTCCGACCCTGCTGGTCTTTGGGAAATTCGGGTGGATTCAGTTTCCCGCCCGGCTGCCGGCGCAATCGTCCATAAGGGCAATGTTCTCTTTGGAAACCCAAGGGTTAATGATTCGGCTGTTGTAAAAGTGGATGAACAACCGCGCCGTTCGACTATGCGCAACCACACCGGCACGCATTTGCTTCATGCCGCTCTGCGAAAAGTTCTGGGTGAAAAAGTACACCAGGCCGGCTCTTATGTGGATCCGGAACGCATGCGCTTTGACTTCAATTATCCCCAGGCAGTTTCAAAGGCTGATCTCTTAAAGATCGAAGCTTTGGTCAACCAAATGATCGCTGATGAATACCCTGTTCGAAAAACAACCAAAACCCTCGACCAGGCCAAAGCTGAAGGCGCGATCGCGCTCTTTGGGGAGAAATATGGGTCTACAGTTCGGACAATCGAGGTTGCCGATCAGCGAGGCAGAGTCTCATATGAGCTCTGCGGTGGCACCCACGTGGATAACACAGCCGAAATCGGTTCGTTCTACATCGTCTCAGAATCCTCTGTTGCTGCTGGTGTACGCCGTATCGAAGCCGTAACAGGACTGCCAGCCTACCGCTTTGCGCGCGAACGGCTAAACCATTTAAATGCGGTCTCTTCCTTCTTGCAAACCAATCCTGCTGAGGCTTTGGGCAAGGTTGAAGCGCTTGAAACTGACTTGAAACAATCCCGTTCTGAGCTGGAGCAGCTGCGAGCTGAAATGGCAAATCAAGCTTTTAAACAGAAATTGGACTCCGTCATGGAAATCGCCGGTGTCCCAGTGCTTAGCGCCATTATCGCGAATGCTGACATTGACGCCCTGCGCTCTTTGGCTGATCAATTCCGGCAAAAGCACCCCAGTGGAGTGGTCGTTTTAGGTACTGTTAGCAATGAAAAACCAATTCTGATCGCCGCGGTAACGCCAGACCTGATCGCTCGTGGGCTCAAAGCAGGAGAGCTGATCAAAAGGGCAGCCCGGGTAATTGGCGGAGGCGGAGGCGGCAGACCAGATATGGCTCAGGCTGGTGGCAAGGATCCTTCAAAACTTGCTGAAGCTCTCGATCAGGTCGCTCCTTACGTTCACGAGTATTTAAAATAAACCTTATGTCTAATACTGTCACACCCATCCGTCAGCAGTATCTGGATATCAAAAAGGAATATCCTGATGCGATCGTTTTCTTTCGCTTGGGTGATTTCTATGAAACCTTTGATGACGACGCGCGTACAGCTGCTGAAGTACTTGATATCGTCCTGACTTCAAGGCCAGTTGCTAAAGGCATACGGGTACCCATGGCCGGCATCCCTTACCATGCGGTCGACAACTATCTTGGACGCCTGATTGAAAAAGGCTACCACGTTGCTATTTGTGAACAAATTGGAGAGCAGCCCGATAAGGGGATCTTCCCCCGGGAAGTAATCCGGGTTGTCACTCCAGGCACTGTAGTGGAACCTAATCTGCTTCCCAGTGGCAAAAACAATTACCTGGCTTGCTTTTTTCTGCAAGACGGCAAAGCAGGTCTGTCTTATGTTGACATCAGCACAGGCGAATTGGCGAGCACTGAACTCTCAGAGTCTAATGTCCAGGTGCAGCTTTTGGCTGAATTGCAGCGCATCGGGCCAGCTGAAGTGTTGGTTTCAGACAATTTCGAAACAAAGCAGGAACTAGACTTCAACATTACCCATATTCCCAATTGGTATTTTGAACCCGGACGGGCCCAGGAATTAATCAAAAGCCAGTTCAACCTGAGCGATATCGAAGGATTGGGGCTCAAACCCTACCCGTTTGCGGTACGTGCTACGGGAGCGCTGCTAAAATTTTTACAGGAGACTCAAAAAGGAACGCGGAATCTTGAACTGAGTTTCAGTACCTACAGCTTGTCTGATTTCATGGTGCTGGACGCAGAAACGCGGCGTAATTTAGAGCTGACTGAAACCTTGAGAGAAAACAAAACCGAAGGCTCTTTATTAGGCGTTCTCGATAAAACCCGCACTCCTATGGGCAAACGCATGCTGCGTTCCTGGGTAAACAAACCGCTCCTGGATATCGCGCGAATCAATCAACGTCTTGAAGCAGTTAATTATTTCTATGAGCGTGGCGTAGAGCGGCAGCAAATCGCTGAGCTGCTCAAGCAACTGCATGACATTGAAAGGTTGGTCAACCGAATCAATTCCGGGATCGCCCGACCCAACGATTTGCTTGCCTTGCGGGAAGATTTGACCATCCTCCCTCAGCTTCTACCCTTATTGGAAGAAGAGCACCCGTCTCTTCAACCTCTTCTTGCAACCTGGCAGGGCTTTGAACCTGAATTGGAACTTTTAAACACTGCCATCAGTGATGACCCCCCTGCAACACTGAACAATATCGGCCTCATCCGGGAAGGTTTCTCTAAGGAGCTGGATCAAATTGTCTCTTCCTCCAAGCATGCCCGGGACTGGATAAATGCTCTTGAATCTTCAGAGCGCAAACGCACCGGGCTCAAAACCTTACGCGTTGGTTTCAATAAGGTCTTCGGCTATTACATTGAGATTTCACGCGGTCTTTCGGACAAAGCCCCTGAGGAATACATCCGCAAGCAGACATTGGTCAACAGTGAGCGCTACATCACGCCTGAATTGAAAGAATATGAATCCCTGGTGCTCAACGCTGAAACTCAAATGCATGAAATCGAACTGAAAGTTTTCAAACAAGTCTGCGCTCAACTGGGCAAGTCCAGCCAAAATCTGCTTGATCTTGCCCGCAAACTGGCGCAAATGGACTGTCTCCTTTCGTTGGCAGAGGTTGCCGCCCTGAACAATTACGTTCGCCCTTCCCTTACTGAAGAGAAAGGCATCACCATTTTAGCCGGCCGCCATCCTGTTGTAGAACGGCTAACCAGCCAAAACCGTTATGTCTCCAATGATACGATTTTTGAACCGGGAGAAATCATCAGGCTGATCACAGGTCCTAATATGAGCGGCAAGTCAACTTTCCTGCGGCAGGTTGTGCTGATCGTTTTGATGGCGCAAATCGGTAGTTTTGTGCCGGCGGAAACAGCGGAAATCGGCATCGTGGACCGGGTTTTCACCCGTATTGGCGCCCAGGATGCCATCCATCAGGGACAATCGACTTTTATGGTGGAAATGCTGGAAACTGCCAACATACTCAACAACGCCACCTCGCGCAGCCTGCTTATCCTGGATGAAATTGGGCGGGGTACAAGCACCTATGATGGACTTTCGATTGCCTGGTCGATCATCGAATACCTGCACAGCCACCCCAAGCTCAAACCCTACACCCTTTTCGCGACTCACTTTCACGAGTTAACTGAATTAGCAGATTTGTATCCGGGTGTGCGCAACTATAACGTTGCTGTTTCTGAGGCTGATGATCAGGTTATCTTTTTGCACAAAATTGTGCCGGGGGCTGCAGACCGCTCCTATGGCATTCACGTCGCCCAAATGGCAGGCTTGCCCACTCCGGTAATTTCCAGGGCAAATGAGATTCTAAAGCAGCTGGAAGCCAGTTCGGGGACAACTCTGCCAGAGCTCAAAGAAGAAAAAGACCAACTCAGGCTCTTTCCTGAAAACAATCCCTTGATGGACGCGTTCAAAAGCCTGGATCTTGAATCTCTGACCCCTATTCAAGCCTTAAACAAACTCTACGAGTGGAAACAATCATTTTTCCCCAAAGAAAAATAAATTTATCTGAAGAATCAGGGAATAATTATCCCAACCAATCAGGATGACCGTTCAAAAACGATTTTCCGTCCATTGGTCTTTTGCCTTCAGGTTGCAGCGAATCCAAAACTAACAAGCCGTCGCCTGTTCCCAGGGCTGGCAGACCATTGACCAAATAATGTTCGCCGGGTTCACACTCAAAAGTTGGATGGGAATGTGCTTCAATGATTTTGATGCGCTTGTCCTGCCATTCAAAAACAGCTCCAGGCCAGGGTTGGTAAGCATGGATTTGATTGAGCAGTTTTTGAACTGGCAAACTCAGATCAAGGAAGCTATCCTGTTTGCTAAGCTTGGGAGCATAGCTCTTTTTGGAATCGTCCTGTGGGATTGCCGCCAATGTGCCTTTCAAATAAGCTGGTAAAACCTCGATCAACGTGCGTGCTCCAAGGTATGCCAGTTGATGGGAGAGTTCGGGGGCGGTTGTGCCAGGTCGGATCGGAACGCTTCTCTGTGCCAGAATATTGCCAGTGTCCATACCCTCATCCATCTGCATAATGGTCACACCGCTTTGCTCGTCCCCGTTGGCAATAGCCGCCTGGATGGGAGAAGCTCCCCGCCAGAATGGCAAAAGCGAGGCATGCACATTCAGACAGCCTCTTTCAGGCATCTCCAAAACCGCTTTGGGCAAGATCTGTCCAAAAGCTGCCACGATGATCAATTCGGGTTTCCATTTAGCCAATGCCATAACAGCAGAAAGCTTTCGCAAAGATTCAGGTTGAAAAATGGGCAGGTTCAACTCCTGCGCCAATTCTTTGACCGCACAGGGTTGAGGTTTCCTCCCCCGCCCGGAAGGTCGGTCGGGTTGGGTAACAACGCCCACAACATTGTAGTTTCGATGCAGCTCTTCCAGGGTTGGAAGTGCAAATTCGGGTGATCCCATAAACACGATTCGAGGCGACATGGCAAAATTTTATCTTATTTTTGCTAAATGCGCACAAATTTTTTCTTTTTCCGAACCTTAGTGAAGGAAGACCTAAATTTCACTCAATTTTGGAATTGAATCAACAGCATGGCTTATAATTGTCTTTAGAAGTGAAAGCGAGGTTTAACATGACTGACCAAAATGATTACATTACTCCTGATCCTGTAATTATCGATTCAAACGATAGCGGTTCAACAGATTCAAAATACAATCATCAACCCAGCCTGGATCCTTCTGAAGAAGGCACTTTAGCGATGTTTGCGCATCTGGGTGTTTTTCTCAATCTTTTTACTGGTTTGTTAGGGATATTGCCACCTTTGTTCATTTACCTGGCATACAAAGACCGTTCCAAGTATGTCGCCTACCAAAGCTTGCAGGCCTTGGTTTTCCAGGGTTTGTTCTTTATTGGCGGTACTATCCTGGCTGGAATTACCTGGGCGATTTCGGTTGCTCTTAGCGTTGTGCTGATTGGTATTTGTGGTTTCCCTATCGCACTTTTGCTGACACTTATACCTATTGGCGCTTTAGTTTATGCCATAGTTGCTGCTGTTGATTCCTATCACCACCGCGATTTTCAATACTGGTTGGTAGGAGAATGGCTGCGCGATAGCTACGAAAATTAAGAAAGAAGGAATGCTTCTATCAAAAGAGCGGCTTGAAAGCTGCTCTTTTTATGATCATTCACGTTGTTTTATCACTTTGCCCGCTTTGTGGACAAACTGACCAATAGTAAAAGCAAGAGCCCCCAGGAAAAAAACCGACAGACTCGATACTACGATAGCACCTATCTCTCTTCGTTTTTGAAAAATTTGGGATGATACCAAACGTCCGCGTAAATCTTCCACAAATCCACGATCTGGGCCAAGGTGAGAGAGTTGTTGAGCTATCAGATCCTCAAATCCACTTAATTCAGTATTTGATATGTCAGCCATCTCCATAAAATTGTTTCTCCTTAGTTGTATAAACCCCAATTCCCCTTAAGGGATACGCATGTCAGAATATTCTTTGGCACGATCTTTTAATTCCATCAAAGTCCGATGATAAAGACTTTTTATCGCCCCTTCAGTTTTTCCAAAGACCAGTCCGATTTCTTCATTGGAAAGTTTTTGTACAAATTTCAGGATAATCAATTCCTTCTTTTGCGGGGAAAGGTCATTAATCAACTTGAGCAAGTACGCATTTTCCTCTTGCTTAGAAATTTGTGACTCCGGAGCAGATGACTGGCTGGTATCTGTGATCGTCAGGTTTTCAATTGAAATTTCTGTCACCTTCGAACGATCACGATGATAATTGGCCACCAAATTGTGAGCAATCCGATACAACCAGGCAGAAAAAGGAAGCCCCATGTGTCGGTATCCGCTGATGCTCTTTAAGGCCTTAAAAAACACCCTGGCGGTCAGATCTTCCGCGTCATCTGTACTCCCTACCCGGAAATAGACATAGTTGTAAATCTTGTCAACATAGCGTTCGTACAATCGTCCAAAAGCTTCGGGATCAGTACGGGCTTGGTTGATAAGAGTTTCCTCTTCAGTAAACTCTCTTTCCTTTTCCTTTGTCATGTTCTGATTATAGTACAGCATAGTAGATGAAATCTGAGCATATGAATGGGAATTTAAGGATTTTTGAGTTAGTAATGTCACGTGATATAAGGTACAATTAATTTTGATGGGAAACGACAAAAACCTGTTATTTACCGGCTACAGTCCCCGCATTGTAGTTATGTCTTTAGTAGTAAACCAACCCAGTCTATCCAAGTCAACAAAAATCAAAAATTTCTGTTTATCCACTCCTGTTGGAGAGAAATTCATATCCTGTGAGGTCATTCCATGAGCGATTACCTGTTTAAAAAATCTGTTGAGGGCTACGACCCGAATGTCAAAAGTTTGATTGATTTTGAAACCGAACGCCAGGCCAGACGCCTGATCATGATTCCCAGCGAAAGCATCGCCCCAAAAGCAGTTCGCGAACTGCTGGGGTCACCATTTACGAATATTTACGGTGAAGGCTATCCCCGTCCTGAAACCCGCTATCAGGATGAAGATGTAATCATGGATTACGCTCGTCAGCTTGGGCGCTACCGCCGGCACAGCGATGGTCGCTATTACAAGGGAGTTGAGTATGTTGACATGGTTGAAGCCCTGGCACGGCGACGGGCTGCAGAGCTTTTTGCTGCCAACAATTTGATCCCGGACGATTTGTGGGTCAACGTCCAACCACTTTCAGGTGCCCCCGCAAATACAGCTGTTTATACTGCCTTGATCAAACCCGGAGACGCAATTTTGGGGATGGATCTCTTACACGGCGGTCACCTTACTCATGGCTCGCCCGTCAACCGTTCAGGTCTTTTTTACAATGCTTACCATTACACAGTTGATCCGAAAGATGAACAGTTAAATTACGATCAAATTCTCAAATTAGCTCAAGAAGCCAAGCCTAAAATCATTGTTGCCGGCTTCACTTCTTATCCCTGGATTCCGGATTGGCAGAAGTTCCGCGAAATCGCAGATGAGGTCGGAGCCTGGCTGTTAGCTGATATCTCCCATATTGCCGGTCTGGTTGCGGCGAAAAAAGTTCCATCTCCGATTGGCATTGCAGATGTGACCAGCCTTACTACTCACAAGACCCTTTGTGGTCCTCGCGGCGCGGTAATAATCACCCACGACCGGGAACTTGGAGAACAAATCGATAAAGGCGTTTTCCCAGGTGAACAAGGCGGACCTCACGTCAATACCATCGCGGCGATGGCGCTGACCTTCAAACTTGCCAAAACCAATCAATTCATAGAATTACAGGAACAAACGCTTAAAAATGCTAAGGTTCTGGCAGAGGAATTTAAAAAATTAGGTGTCAGAGTCCCCTATGGAGGCACTGACAGTCACATGTGTCTGATTGATTGCAAGTCCTATAAGAGCCCTGATGGCATTCCCCTCAATGGTGATCTGGGAGCGCGCATTCTTGATATAGCTGGAATCGTGGTCAATCGAAACACAATTCCAGGGGACAAATCGGCTCTACGGTCAACTGGAATCCGAATGGGCACAACCTGGCTTACACAACGTGGTTTCAAAGAAAAAGATATGCGGAAAATCGCGGGGATGATCGACCGCTTGTTTAAAGTAACAACTCCATATCATATGATTGGTCGCTCTGGAAATAAAACCAGAGCAAAGATCGATTTTGATACCCTCATAAAGATAAACAGCGAAGTAAGGGCTATGGCTGATGCTAAGCCCGGTATTGATGAGATCGAGCAGTTGCATGGTTTCCCACATTACTTCTACCTGGAAGATCATCCGAGAACTGGCTTGGGAGCACTGGAAATGACAGGTGAAACTGTTCGCGCTTTCCTCAACCTGACCATGACCAGTGATGTAGAATCACTCAAACCTGGCGATTCCCAACTCACCATGATGCACACTACATCAGGAGATATTGAGGGAGTCCTTACCTGCATCGATCCCTTCCGCTTCAATCTGACTGTACCAGCAGACAAACTCGGCCTGGCAGGTTTATGGATCGTAGGTCTTTCAACTGGTTTTATTTATTACGATGAAGATTTGACCCAAAGAATTCCTGGTCCTGTCTCCATTCATAAAGCAGACCCGATTTACGCTCAACCAGAAGGCGAAAGAGTGGACCACTATAAACCTTATTTTGTAGGCATGCCAAAAGATGTCCAGTTTGATCCCCGACCAGAATTTGAATGGACTGAACCGGTTGACCCGCCTCTGAAGCGGACTCCGCTATATGACAATCACATCGCTCTGGGAGCGAAAATGGCACCCTTCGCGGGTTGGGAGATGCCGCTCTGGTATAGCTCTGTTGTCCCGGAGCATATGGCTGTAAGAGAAGCGGCTGGCTTGTTTGATGTCACCCACATGGGTGTCTTCCTGGCTGAAGGTCCGGACGCT
>Ga0123335_1009143_pt1 | contig 10363 bp, 9 predicted proteins | sample BiotimSIPDNA_2_FD_89707 | JGI IMG/M metagenome (GOLD analysis project Ga0123335, IMG submission 89707) | Anaerobic biogas reactor microbial communites from Washington, USA - Biogas_R2 time_0 SIP DNA | ecosystem: Engineered > Bioreactor > Anaerobic > Unclassified | place: Washington, USA... | reverse complement strand
GGCGGGGGAACGTTGGGGATTTCTTGACAGAAATCCCCAAACCCCTTAGAACTTTACCGCAGCTGTCTATATATGACTGTTTCTAGGTTGTTTTTTTGCATCCGCTGATCTAAAAACCTCCGAATTGGTGTGAAAAACCGTTGACATTCTTCATTCATCTGCTTATTATTTTCATAGAAATAGAGAAAGGGAGGAAATATATGAAAGACATTTCGAGAAGAACTTTTCTGAAGGGAACTGCTGCGGCCAGCCTCGGCGCCGCAGCAATGGCAACGATGCCACACCTGAACGCCCAGGCCGAATCCCCTGCCATAGCGTGGGATGCGGAATATGATGTTGTCGTTTTAGGGTATGGTGGTGCCGGTGCCAATGCAGCTGTGGCCGCGTTTGAGCAGGGGGCGAAGGTTCTGCTGGCAGAAAAGGCCCCTGAAGGAGCTGAAGGCGGCAACACTGCTGTTTCCGGCCAGTTTGTGATGGCCACCGACGATGCTGACCAGCTCTATGAATACCTGACCACACTGATGGGCAAATTCCAGAACTGGGATCCCGAGGCCGTTCGCGCCTATTGCGAGGGCTGCGTCGAAAACTATGCCTGGATGATCGGCCCCATGGGCGGCGATCCCGCCATCATCTCCCCCAAAGAGCATCCCTCTGCCGGGATGGAAGCCAATAATAAGGACTGGAAGCTTGCTGACGGCAGCGACGGCAATCTAACCGACCCCTACAAGATCGGCCGCACCGATTATTGGTATTATAACTGGGCGGAATTCCCGGAGTATCCTTCCAGCAAGCACTGTCTGTGCCTGACCGCGACAGGGACCCGTTTTGACCGCGGCTACTACAATCTGTGTCAGGCAGCTGTGCAAGCCCGTGATATCGATGTATGGTTTTCCGCGCCAGGCAAGAAGCTAATCACCGATAGCGAGGGCGCCGTGGTCGGCGTCATCATCAACAAAGACGGCGCGGATCTTAAAATCAAGGCTAACGGCGGCGTTGTTCTCGCCTGCGGCGGATTTGAACACAATCAGGAGATGATTACCAGCTACCTCCAAATGCCCTATGTCCATCCGCAGGGCGGCCTGTACAACGATGGCGATGGCATCAAGATGGCGATGGCCGTCGGTGCCGATCTGTGGCATATGTCCAATTCCGCTGGCTTCTCTTGGACACACAAGCGTCCGCATATTGACACAGTCAGTTTGTTTGGCGGGCCTAACGCGAGAAGCGGCATTTATGTAGGCCTGGGCGGTGACCGCTTTATGAACGAAACAGCCGCAACCCGTCACGGACGCATTGACATCGGCGGACGCTGGATCTCTACCCCAATGCCCTTGCCCTCCTATCTGGTGCAGGATGCAGATCAGCTGGCAGCCGGCAATAAACTCGTAGGAGCCTTCTCTGATGGGTATGTGGACGAGCTTGCCACGGGCGAAGTGCTCAAGGGTGAGACGCTGGAGGATCTGGCTGAGGCCATCCGCCAGTCAGAGGGCGGCATGGACGCACCTGGTTTCAGCACCGAGCGCTTTGTCGCTGCCGTCAATGCCTACAATAAGCGCTATGACGCCGGTGAGGATGCCGATTATGGCCGTCCCTTCAGCACCATGGTGCCTGTAAAGACCGGCCCCTTCTATGCCACCAAGATTGGCCCCACATACTTCAACACTCAGGGCGGCCCGCGCAAGAATAAATTCGGTCAGGTTATCAACACCGAAGGGCTCCCCATTGAGGGACTGTTTCAAGCCGGTGAGCTGGGTTCCATCTTCAGCGATATGTACAATGGCTCGGGCAACCTGGGTGAGACCATGGTCTTCGGCCGTTTTTCCGGCATCAATGCCGCCAAGCGCGCCAAGGGTGAATTCCAGAGCGAAACCACGCCCGTCACCATGTGGGTTGGCGAGGTTCACTTACCCGGAACCACCCGGCCGGCAGGCAGCGAGATCGGCAGCGTAAAGATGGTTACCGGCGCTCTCAAGGATGGCGTCTACGAAGGATCTGGCACCGGCATGGGCGGCAAGATCAATGTCAGCGTAACCATTACTGATGGCAAGATTGTCAAAGTAGAGGTGCTCAACCATGCCGAGACCGAGGGAATCGGCGCCGTAGCACTGCCCAAATATGTAGAACAGACCATCGAAAAACAGAGCACCGATCTGGACAGCATTACCGGCGCCACTGTTACATTAAACGGTTACAAAGAAGCGGTCGTTGAAGCGCTGTCCAAAGCAGCCAACTGATTCATCCCAACGGCGGATTGCCTCGTTGGATATTAATCAACACAGGCATCGCTTTGAAGACAATCACTCAAATTTTCGAAAAACCTGCTTTTCAGGCAACTGAAAAGCAGGTTTCATGCAGTCCCAGAGTTTATTTGCAGATGAGTTTTTGGGGCAGGCACCCCCGAACCAGACGATCACGCCATCGGCCGGCCTGCTAACCAATATTTATAGCTATTCTCACCCACCACAAAGCCGGGAATCAGCTGTTCATCGGGCTGGGCTTTGCGCAGCTCAATGAGGTTAAGCACATCATAGCCCTGCTTTTTCAAAAAGGCGATGATGGCCTGGTTGTTGGGGTGCACCCAGTTGTATACCATGCTTTCGCCCAAGGAGGCGGCCAGGGCCTCTGCCTGGCGGAACAGGGCGGATGCGATGCCCTGGCGGCGATGATCTGGCTGCACATAGAGGTGCTCGCACCAGACAATCCCACCCTCCACCCGGCACAGGGCATAGCCCAGGGCCACCCCCTCCGCCAGATAACAATACATAGTCCAGCCCCGGCCCAGGCAATCCAGAAATTCCTCCCGGGCGCAGGCCAGGTCTTCCCCTGTCTGCGCGCCTTTCAAGGCCCGCAGCTCCCGGCGGAAGGCCGCCATCAGGGGTACTATCAGCGCTGTATGCTGTTGTTCTGCTTGGATGATCATGGGCCTGTCCTTTCGTCTGTCATGCTTGAAGTGCCCCCAGCATGGCCAGGATGGCGGCCTCTATGCCCCGGACGCTGTCTGCAGTAGGCATGCCAGGACCTTCAGGCCGGGGCAAAACGGGCAGGTGCATAAAGCCGCAGGGCAGCTGGGGGAAGTGCCTGGCTTTCTTGTGCAGCAGGCCATACATCAGGGCATTGCACACAAAGGTGCCGGCGGTGTTGGAAATTTCCCCTGGCAGCCCGGCGGCCTGGATGGCCGCCACCATGGCCTTCAGGGGCAGGTCGCTAAAATAGGCCGCAGGCCCCCCTGGCACAATCGGCATGACCACCGGCTGAAAGCCCCGCACATCGGGGATGCGGGCATCCATCAGATTGATGGCCACCCGTTCGGGCGTCAGCGCTGCCCGGCGCCCCGCCTGGCCCAGGCAGAGCCCGGCATCGGGCCAGTCAACCTGGATGGCCTGGATCAGCAGCTCAGTTGATTCATGGAAGGCGGTGGGCAATATCAGCTTGGTGATCCTTGCCCTGCCCAGGCTGTCCGCCATGGCTTCAAGCGCCAGGCGGGAGGCATTGAGAGGGCCAAGCCCCATGAAGGCCGTAACCAGAATCTTCACCGGCTATCGTCCTCCCGGATGGTGACCTGGATCATATCCCCCGGCCCCTTGCCGATCTGCTTCCTGATGTCCTTGCGGATGCCGATGATATGCCCCGGGGTGCCCATACGCACAAGCGAGCCCTGGTAGGGCACGCCGTCAAAGGTGGCCAGCACCTTCACCCGGCCTTTGCCAAACTCCGCCCGCACATCATAGGGGAACTCAATATAGGCGCCGTCAATGCCTGGCACCGCCAGAATCTGCGCCTCAAAGGCGTAGGTTTTGTCGTTCATTTATTTATACTCCGTCCATGTTGGCAAGCATTGCCGAAAGCTGCCCGCATAATACCGGAATGTCCCGCGTGATCACATCCCAAAGCACGCGGAATTGCACCCCTTCATAGTCATGGACGATCCTGTTGCGTATCCCGCGCAGCGCCAGCCACGGAATGTCCGGATACCGCTTATATTTTCCAGCACGACGCGTTTAGTCCTTGGCATACACAACCACCCCATGCCGCTTAATTTCATTTGCCACTTTGGACCCCGGCACCACATCCAGGTCCGGCAGCAGGTCGATATCCCGGCTGAAGGCATCCTCCAGCGTAGCTTTCAGCGCAAAAAAATCCAGGCCGGTGATCTGCCTGCCGCTGTCCAGATATATGTCCAGATCAGACTGTTCCCTGGCGGTGCCTGAGGCATGGGAGCCAAACAACACCAGCCGGTTCACCCGCTGATCCAGGGTGAGGCCGCTCAATACCTGCTGGATATCACCAATGGAAAGGGCTGTGCTCACTTGTCCCGCCTCCTCTCAAAATCATTATACCTAATAGGGCTGTGTATGTTCAAACCTTTCCCTGCCGTGCCTTCTTCAATGCCTTCACATACTGGTTCTTAACACCGCTGTTCTCTTCCGCGTCGCAGATGGCCTCAAGCGTATCAAACAGCCCCGTGCCCGCGTGCTGGGGCAGGGTGATGATCCTGGCCAGCGCATAGGCGCTGCTCCAGCGCACCACCGTGCCGGGGTGCCGGGCATTCTCCAGCAGCAAGGCGATGGCCGGCTGCAGGCCGCCGGGAAAAAGGTGGGCGATGTTGCCGATGACCCGCGCCGCCTCCCGTTTCTGGCTGTCCTGGGATGAGGACAAATAGGGCAGCGCAAAGGCCAGGGTTTCATGGCTCGCGATGTCCGGGCGCCGCCGGGTGGCTTCCTCCAGCGCCTCCAGCACAAGCGTGGCCTGCCGCAGGTTCAGACCGGATGCAGCAGCCGAGATGTCCTCCTGCAAAAGGCCGCCGTTCATCAATGCTCCCGCCAACCGCGCCCGCTTCTCCAGGGGTTTCATGTCCTGATTTTGCAGGATGGAAAGCACATCCATCATGCCCCCTGCGCCTGTTTGACGCACCAGGTGGTGATCTCCTGAACCAGCGCCAGGGGCAGCTCCTTGTTGTGGGGCAGCTGGATGGCGCCTTTGCTGAATTTCAGGCCCTCCAGCCGGGGAGCAAAGTGGGCCACCGCCGCAGGGCCGGGATAGATGCCAATGTGGTTTTTGGACAGGGCAAAGTGGATGATGTTGCGCCCAAGGCGGAAGGTGGGCATGCTCCAGGCCAACTTTTCCTCAAATGCCGGGTTCACCTCCAGAATCGCCTGGTGCAGCGTGCGCAGCCGCTCCTGGTATTCCTCCGGCTGCTCTGAAATGTACTTTTCAATGGGCGTCATGGCTTGCACCCCCTGTTTTTATGCAGTATAAGAAAAACTGGCCAAGTCCGTCAACACAGATATGAACAATAAGGTTTTGAAAAGGCGAAGGGAGGAAAATCCTCAGGATTTTCCTCCCCGCAATGCTGGCAACCCGCTTACAGCAAGGCCAGCAGGATGAAGTTGAGCACAAACAGCCCCGTTGACACCCACAGGATGGGGTGAATTTCCTTCGCCTTGCCCCGCACGGTCTTCACGACGCAGTAGAAGATGAAGCCAAAGGCGATGCCGTAGGAGATGGAATAGCACAGCGCCATAAAGATGCCCGCGAAGAAGGCAGGCACCGCGTCCTCCAGCTCCGTCCAGTTGATTTCCTTGAAGCTGGCCAGCATCATCACGCCCACAATCACCAGGGCGGGCGCGGTGGCGGCGGCGGGAATGGCGGAAACAAAGGCGGAGAGGAAGGCGGAGAGGATAAAGCACAGCGCCACCACCACGCTGGTCAGCCCCGTGCGGCCGCCCACGCCGATGCCCGCGGCGGATTCCACATAGGTGGTGGTGTTGCTGGTGCCAACCACCGCGCCCACGGAGGTGGCGATGGCGTCCGCGAACAGCGCCCGGTCCATCTTGGAGGAAAAGCCGGTGCTCTCCACCATGTTCTGCTCATCCTCCTGGGAGAAGATGCCGCTGCGCCGCCCGGTGCCGATGAAGGTGCCGATGGTGTCAAAGGTGTCGGACAGGCTGAAGGCAAAAATGGTGATCAGCACCAGGGGCAGACGGCCCATATCCGTAAACAGGCTGGGGAGGCCCTGGGCGGTGAAGATGGCGCCAAAGGTGACAGGCAGCTGGGAGGCGGCCTGGGCAAAGCTCACGGTTTCCCCCATCTTGGTCACCCCCAGGGGGATGCCGATCAGAGCGGTGAGGACGATGGAGATTAAAATCGCGCCCTTCACCTTCATCACGGACAGCACCACAATCAGCACAAGCCCGATCAAAAACACCCACAGGGTGGGGGAGCTCAGGTGGGGAATGGCGGGGACGCCCGCGCTGAAGTCGATGATGCCCACGTTTAAAAGCCCGATATAGGCGATGAAAACGCCGATGCCGCCGGATATGGCATGCTGGAGGCTTTGGGGGATGGCTTTGATGATGTGCTTGCGCACCCGGGTGACGGTGATAAGGATATTGATCAGCCCGCAGAGAAACACCATGGACAGCGCCTGCTGCCAGGTGAACTCCAGGGTGAAGCACACGGTGAACACAAAAAAGGCGTTCAGCCCCATCCCCGGGGCCTGGGCGTAGGGCACGTTGGCAAACAGGCCCATCACCAGGGTGCCGATCACCGCGGCGATGATGGTGGCCAGGAAGACGGCTCCCCAGGGCATCCCCGCCTGGGACAAAATAGCGGGGTTGACGGCGATGATATACGCCATGGCAAAAAAGGTGGTCAGGCCCGCAACGATCTCCGTGGTCAGCTTGGTGCCGTTCTCCTTGAGGCGGAAGAATCTCTCCAACATCCTGTGCTCTCCTTCGTTCTGTCAATTATCTGTGGGGACGGGCGCATTATAGCCTATGTTGGGGTTTCTGTCACCCAATTTTCGAACTTTTTTACACGCTCTTTTAAAAAGGTTCGGAACAAATCCGCCGCCGTTTCGCATTGAGCGCCGCCAAACGGCGTGTTATAATGCTTTTATGTCAAATACAGGAGGGGGCAGCTTGCAAGAAGCGGATCAGAGAAATGCGGCGCAGGCGCGGCGGGACTGGAACCCTCCCGCCATCGCGTCTTTTTATGCGTTGTTTGGCTATTTGTACTGTATGCTGGCGGCCCCCGTGCTGGGGCTGCACCCGGTGGTGGGCGGCGCTTTGTACCTGGTGGGCCAGGTGACCGTCCACTCCGTGCGCCTCAATAAGCCGGACCGGCGCAAATACCTCCCCCGCGCCCAGCGGGTCGCCGGCATGGTGCTGGGCGCCATCTGCGGGCTTTTGGCCCTGGGGCTTCTTTTAATCTATCCCCTGGCGGTGGATCTGCCCGTGATCTGGCTGATGTTTGCCATCGCCAGCCTTACGCACCTGATGGAACACCTCACCCGCCGGCTGTATCTGGCCAGCTTCAGCCGGGTGGAAAACCGGGTGCGCCGGGTGGTGCGCCTGGTGGAGGCGACGCTGGTGTTCATCGCCATCGCGGCGCTGCTGTTCTTTTTAAGCTGCCCGGCAGATGACGCCTGGTACCTGCTGGGGGGCTATGCCCTCTACTGCCTTTTAAGGGTGGTGAGGCTGCTGAAAACGGATGAATCCGAAAAGCCCGGGGAAGTGCCTGACAAGGTGCAGGCCTTTTTATCCCAGGAACAGCAGGTGGCCCAGGTGAACGCCTATAAGAGCTTCCGGGCCATCATGCTCATCACCATGACCGCCCTTCAGGTGACCATGCTCTTGATCTTCACCTTCATCGGCACCCGGGCGGTGGGGCTGATCGCAAGCCTCCTGGTGGCCTTTTTCTGCACCACCCTGTCCCAATGGGGCACCAAGTGGCTCCTGCGCCGGCGCCGCAAGCGCCGCCTGGGGGTGGAGCCCGCCACGGTGCTGGTGATTGGCCTGGGCATCTGGCTTTTAAGCCTGGTGGCCTTCACCCGCTACGGCATGGACAGCGGAGTGATCTGGAGCTATCTGGCCCTGGGCTTCTCCTCTGCGGGGGTCACCATGGCCACGGTCAGCCTGCACGCGCTGGAGAGCGACATGCGCGGGGTGGTGCAGTTCGCCACCGGCGCAAAGCCGGGCCCCGCCCTTGACATGGCCCACGAGGCCCTGGCGGAAAACGCCGCCCTCATCGGGGAGATGCTGGTGCTTTTGGGCCTGATGGGCGTCACCCTTTTCGCCCGGGGCGCCTTTGAAGGCGGCAGCCTCAGCCTAAGCCTGCAGCCCCTTCTTTTGGTGCCCGCCCTGGTTTTGGTGGCCGCCGCCTTCCTCTCCGCCTTCCGTTTCCCCCTGGACCGCCGCCTCACGGCCAAGCTGCGCGCCTTTTTGCGGCTTCAGGAAAACGGGGAAACCAACCTCCCCCTGCAAAAGCAGCTGGAGGACACCGTCATCAAGGTGCACCGCAAGCGCTATGGCATCAAGCTGATCATCCTGATTCTGCGCCCGCTTTTTTATGTCCGGGTGATTGACAAGGAAAAGGTGCGCGCCATCCCCGGGGTGAGCACCGTGTTCACCTGCAACCACGGGGAGATTTACGGTCCCATCGTCACCAACCTCTATGTCCCCTTTTCCTTCAGGCCCTGGGTGATTGACGAGATCGCCGAACCGGACCGCTCCGCCCAGTACCTCTACCGCAACACCCTCAGCCGCCAGCGCTGGATTCCAAAGCGCCTGCGGCTGCCGGCGGCCAAGGCGCTGATGGTTTTCCTGGCCTGGGTGATGCGCTCTTTGGACAGCATCACCGTCTACCGGGACAACCCCCGGGAGCTGGTGCGCACCTTCCGGGAAACCGCCGCCGCCATGGAAGCGGGGGACAACCTCCTGATCTTCCCGGAAAACCCCAATGACGACAGCCTGGACAAGGCGGGCTATTTAAGGGAGGGCGTGGGCGAGTTCTTCACCGGCTTTGCCATGATCGCCCAGATTTATCACCAGAAGACCGGCAAGTGCGCCCAGTTTGTGCCCATCTTCGCGGACAAGAAGCACCGCACCCTCTCCTTTGGCGAGCCCACCTTCTATAAGCCGGAGGGCCCGCCCCGCCAGGAACAGCAGCGCATCTCCGATTATTTAAGGGAGGAAATGCTGCGCATGGCGGGCCTTGCGCAAAAGAAGGGGGAGCAGGCGTGAAGGGCGCGCTTTTCCTGCTTGTTTATCTGTCAGGCGGGCTGTGGATCATCCGCTGCCTTCTGCCCCGCCAGCGGGTGCTGCCCCGGCTGTGGCTGGGGCTGAGCCTTGGGATGTTTCTTCTGATGTGGCTGCCCGCGCTGGTGGCCTTTCTGCGGCCCTTTGACGCCACAGCCCAGTGGCTCTCCTTCACCGGGCTTTTTGCCCTTTGCCTTGCGGCCTTTCTGCTGCGCTCAAAAAGCCCGCTGGTCAAATCTTCCCAGGAAGACCGGAAGGACCTGCGGCTGCTGCTGCTTTTCGCGCTGCCCTTAAGCCTGCTGGGCGCCTTTTTACAGTACACCCACGTGCTGCGCCCGGTAGAGGGCGCGCTTCACGTGGGCCAGTCCACCTATGGGGATCTGCCCCTGCACCTGGCGATCGCCACCTCCCTGGAGGGGAAAACCCTGCCGGCGGACTACAGCATCCTGCCGGGGACGCTTTTGGGCTATCCCTTCCTGGCGGACAGCCTGGCCACCAGCTTTCTCACCCTGGGCTTCAGCCTGCGGGACGCCATGGTGATCCCCGCCTGTCTTTTGATGGCCATGGTGTTGTGGGGCTACTGGCTCCTGGCCCGGCGCGCCTGCGCCTCCCGGGGGGCTGCCTGCCTGGCCTTTCTCTTCCTCTTTTTAAACGGCGGCCTGGGCTTTCTCTACGCCTTTGACATGGCGGGGGTTAGTTTGGGGAGCAGCGGCCAAAACCAGCTTCAGCAGGGCCAGTGGCTGGAGCGTCTGGCCAACATCTTCCAGGGCTGGTACCAAACCCCAGCCAACCACGCGGAGTTTTCCACCTACAACCTCCGGTGGAGCAACCTGGTGGCGGACCTGCTGGTGCCCCAGCGCACCTTCCTGGCGGGCTGGGCGGTGCTTCTCCCCTGCCTGTACCTGATTGTGGACGGAATGAAAAGCCAGGCCCGTGACCTGCGTCCCTGGGCGGTCACCGGCCTTCTGGCGGGCGGCCTTCCCCTGGTACACACCCACTCCTTTTTGGCGCTGGCGCTGTGCAGCGCCGCCTGGTTTGTCCACAGCCTCACCCGCAAAAAGCCCGTCCTGCCCTGGCTGGTCTATGGCGGAACCGCCCTTCTTTTGTCCCTGCCCCAGCTGCTGTTTTTCACCTTCCGCCAGTCCGGCCAGGAGGGCTTCCTGCGCTTTCACTTCAACTGGGTCAATAACCTAAGCGGCTTTGGGCTTCAGGACGGCTTCCTGTGGTTTTATTTAAAGAACATCGGCCTGCCGCTGCTGCTGCTCATCTTCTCCCTGTTTGAGAAGAACCCCTGGCACAAGCGGCTGCTTTTGGGGGCGCTGTTT
>Ga0123335_1009140_pt1 | contig 10366 bp, 7 predicted proteins | sample BiotimSIPDNA_2_FD_89707 | JGI IMG/M metagenome (GOLD analysis project Ga0123335, IMG submission 89707) | Anaerobic biogas reactor microbial communites from Washington, USA - Biogas_R2 time_0 SIP DNA | ecosystem: Engineered > Bioreactor > Anaerobic > Unclassified | place: Washington, USA... | reverse complement strand
ACTGTGGATTTTTCCTATAACGACTTTTTTACCGTAACCTATTATCGAGGCATTAAACCGCAGGATAAAAAATTAAAAACTCCGGAGAAAAGTTCCCAGAAAAGTTCCCAGAAAATTATCGAACACATGGAAGCTGCACCTGAAATCACTATCCAAGAATTAGCGGAAAGGCTTGGTATCAGTGATCGCGCTGTCAAGAAGCAGATAAAACTCCTGAAGGCAAACGGATTGATTTCCCGAATAGGGCCAGATAAAGGTGGGTATTGGGTAGTTGAGAAGACTGATAAAATACCTGAACCTTGATTTGGGGTAAAATTGTCGATAAGTATTAGTGGGGTATTAATAATTTTTTCCTCATAACAGGGTACTATTATGAAAAAACAGATTGAACTTGCTATAAACCCTGAAAATATTACAGACAGGGAACATCATAAAAGAGTTGCCGCTCAGCAGTTGGGAGTGGATGCGGATGAGATATCTGCCCTTATCCCTGTCCGCCGTTCGATTGATTCAAGAAAAACCCCGGTTTTTAGAACCCTCTTTGATGTTTATATAAACGAGTCCCCGCTTTTTGCTGAAGAGAAAATAAAATACCAGCCGGTAAAGGGTGATAAAAGGGTTATTGTTGTTGGATTTGGCCCTGGAGGCATGTTTGCCGCATTAAGGCTGATAGAGGCGGGCATCAGGCCTGTTGTGCTTGAGCGGGGTAAGGATGTAACAGCCCGCAGGTTTGATATAAGCGCCATACAGAAAAAGCATATCGTTAATCCTGATTCAAACTTCTGCTTTGGTGAGGGGGGCGCAGGGGCATACAGTGACGGCAAGCTATATACCCGTTCCACCAAGAGGGGCGATGTAAAAAGGATATTAAAGATACTTGTACAGCATGGGGCAGACCCTGATATCATGGTTGACACACACCCGCACATAGGCTCAAACAGGCTGCCAGGTATCGTATCAGGAATTCGGGAGACGATTCTATCCTGCGATGGTGAGATCAATTTTAAAAGCCGTGTAACAGACCTGATCATCAAAGACAAATCGGTAAAAGGGGTGATTGTAAACGACTCAATGGAATTTACAGGTGACAGTGTGATACTTGCCACAGGCCATTCCGCGGTTGATATCTATTACATGCTTAAAAACCATGATATCCGGCTTGAGGCAAAGCCCTTTGCCATGGGGGTAAGGATAGAACACCCGCAGGCGCTGATCAATGAGATACAGTATCATTCAAAAGATTACCGCAAGAACCTGCCCGCAGCCACCTATTCCCTTGCATGCCAGACAGACGAAAGGGGGGTCTTTTCATTCTGCATGTGCCCTGGCGGTATAATCGTTCCTGCTGCCACAGCACCTGATGAGCAGGTGGTAAACGGCATGTCAGTATCAAGGCGCGACTCACCTTATGCAAACAGCGGGTTTGTTGTTACTGTTGATGAAAAAGACTGGGCCATACACCAGAATGAAGTTGAGTTTGCGGGCCTGAAATTACGCATGGAACTGGAAAGGCAGGCGTTCATGCTGGGGGGTAACTCACAGACTGCACCCGCACAGAGGGCTGATGATTTTATAAAGGGGAGGCAGAGTTCAACATTAAACGCCTCTTCATACATACCCGGTATTGTCTCTGTACCCATGCATGAAAGACTGCCCCTGTTCATGGTTAAAGGGCTGCGTGAGGCGCTGATCCAATTTGATAAAAGGATGCATGGGTTTTCTTCAAATGATGCACAGCTCATTGGTGTTGAGACCCGGACAAGCACCCCTGTAAGGATTCCAAGGGATAAGATTACATACATGCACCCTGGTATCAAAGGTTTTTTCCCATGCGGCGAGGGGGCGGGTTATGCAGGGGGGATAGTTTCTGCTGCAATAGATGGTGAAAACTGTGCGGAAGCAGCAATGAAGTATGTTTTGAATAATTGAGATATTGAAGGATATCAGTTCAATATAAACTTTTAGGAATATTATGCTAAGCCCTATGGTAATGCAGCACTTAAAGACGCATCCCAGTCTCAGGATCAAAAAGGTGTACCCGATCCATGTCAAAACAGAGGGTTATCTTCTCTCCTTCTCCTGCTGTTGTCCTCAGGTCAAGCTTTGCCTTTATATGCTGGCTTCCAATGGTTGCATCTATCTCCCTTTCAAAACCCAGGGGTTCAACAATATCTACCAGGGCATTTTCTATCCTTGAAAGGGATGCACCATGTTCCGTGTTCTTTTCATCAATAAAAAAATCAGGTCTTATTCCCAGTTTTACCCTTCTTCCTGACGCAGGGACAGGTATCTTTTCAACCCTGTTATTTAAAGCTATCTTCTGCCCTTCCACCTCTATAAACCCCAGATAAAGCATGGCATCAATGATATTCATTGCAGGTGCGCCTATAAAGGTAGCCACAAAGATGTTAACGGGGTTCAGGTATATCTCCATTGGGGTGCCCACCTGTTCTATGCGGCCATCCTTCATAACCACTATCCTGTCACCAAGTGTCATGGCCTCAACCTGGTCGTGTGTTACATATATACTCGTGGTCTTATATTCCCTGTGGATTCTTCTAATCTCAACCCTCATCCTGCTTCTTAACTTTGCATCCAGGTTACTCAATGGCTCATCAAACAGAAACAGGTTTGCATCCCTTACAATAACCCTTCCCATTGCAACGCGCTGTCTCTGTCCGCCTGAAAGCTGTGATGGCCTCCTGTCCAGCAGGTCTTCAAGTTCAAGCATCTTTGCAGCCTTTTTAAGCCGCCCTTCGATAATATCTTTAGCCACCTTTGCCCTTTTAAGCCCGAAAATAATATTCTCCCTCACACTCTTATGGGGATAAAGGGCGTAATTCTGGAAGACCATTGCAATATTCCTGTGGTGCGGCTCCACCATATTCACCACCCTCTCATCAATAAGCACCTCTCCCTGTGTAACCTCTTCAAGCCCGGCAATAAGCCTTAAGATAGTGCTCTTTCCGCATCCTGATGGCCCCACCATAACAACAAACTCGCCCTCACCTATCTCAAGGTTGATGTTGTGCAGAACCTCAGTCTCATCAAATTTCTTATATATCCCATTGAGCGTTACAGTGGACATGGTATCCCTTTCATTAAGTGGCGCAAGGCGCAAGGTGCATGGCTCAAGGTTTTAAGTAATGTTTTTCCCTGCGCCCTGTGCCTTGCGCCATTCTTTCATCACTCCTTCACCCCACCCTCCACAAGGTTTCCGGTGAGATGTCTCATCGCAAACATAAAACATATTACCACAGGCAAAAGCGTAAGTATGGAGGCGGACATTATCCTGTCCCATATGGCGTTCCTGGATACAAAAAGTGACTGAAGCCCAAGGGGCAGGGTGTGAAAATCAGGGAACTGCCTTAAAAAAACCGAGGCAAACAGGAATTCATTCCAGGCAATGATAAAACAGTAGATGAAGACTGTTACCATCATAGGCACGGACAGGGGCAGTATAATGCGGTATATGGACTCTAACCTTGAACAGCCATCCATGGCTGCCGCCTCTTCAATGGAATAGGGTATTGTCCTGAAATAATTTCCCAGCATGTAAAGAGAGACAGGAAGGGTCTGGATAATATATATCAGTAAAAGGCTCAGCACAGAGCCCCACACTGTAGAGGCAAGACCAGTTTTTACACCCATCTGATAAAGGGGGACGAGGAGAAGAACCCCTCCGACCATGTAAACAAAAAGAACCCCCCTTTGCATAATTTTCTGCCCTCTGTATCTCAAGCGGCTGAAGGAATATGCACCGAACATTGCCAGCACCAAAGAAACAGCAGCAGCACCGGCTGATAGAAGAAAGGAATTGATAAAGTACCTTGCAAAGGGAAAGATGTCAGCGGTAGAGCTGTACCTTTCAAGTATCTTTTGTTTCTGCTCTTCCTTAAGCAGGGGGTTATCCAGAAGCCGTTTTATGCTTTCAGGTATCTCAACCTCCTTTGTGGCAGAAAAACCGAGCAGCTCCCTGTAGGCATCCATATTTATCTTCCGGGGTATTAAAGATGGATTTCCCCAGTCAAACTGGTATTTGAGGGATGTAGATAGTATCTGGATAAAGGGGAAGAGGCAAAAGAGAAGCAGCAGGACGACTGCCCCAGCCAGCATTATATTCTGAATAAATGATCGCCTTTTGTGCATATTAGATCACCACTTCAAGACCTTTTTTACATAAAAGATTATAAGTGCAGCCAGGACAACAAACTGGACCACAGATATCGCTGCCGCATATCCCTGATCAATTATCCCGGTAAAGGCAGTATAATATGTAAAAACCGGCAAGGTCCATACATTGGGGGCAAGCAGAAACACCTCTTCAAACTTGTTCAGGTTCCATATGAGCCTGAGTATAATGAGCGTGCCCATAACAAAGTATAGCTCAGGCAGTGTTACATGAAAAAACCGTGCAACCGGGCCGCATCCATCCATTGCAGCCGCCTCATACTGATCTTTATTGATCGATTGAAGCCTTGAGATGATCAAAAGATATGAAATGGGGAAATTCTTCCAGATACTGAAAATGATTACAATACCAAGAGCGCTGCGAGGTTCCCCGATAAGATTATACCTGCTCCCGGCAATACCAAGGGTTTCTACCATCAGGTGATTATATATGCCGTTGACCGGATCAAAGAAAAACTGCCACCCGAAAACAACTGAGATGACCGGGGCAAAGTAAGGAAGGAGAATTACACCCCTTACAATGTTTCTGAAGGGAAATTTTATACTCATAACAAGGGCTACCAAAAGTCCGAGTATTGTAGTGCCGATTACTGATCCTGCGAGATAGATGACGGTTGTAACAAGTGAACTGAAAAAACCTGACTCCCTTAAGAGCCTTTCATAGTTGGCCAACCCCACAAATATATTTTCACCGGCCAGCCTGACGTCAAAAAAACTTAGATAAATGTTATAGAGGATAGGGTATATGATAAGAATTCCTATCACGCCTATGCAGGGTGCAATCAGCTTTAAGCCGAGCCTGGATTCTTTCTGGGAGAGGGATAGTTGCAAAGGATAAATCCTTATTAAGGTGCAGGGCAAAGGGCGCATGGAACAAGGGGAGGTAAAAAAATATTTTTTTGATTTTCCCTGCGCCCTGAGCCTTGCGCCTTGAGCTAATTAATATGTGGTCAAATTTTGTTTATATATTTAACCTGCTTACTGAACAAAACCTAATCTTTGATTACTTTTTCCATCTCCCCCTCCCCCAATTTTAACGCCTCTTCAGGAGACTTGCCCTCTATTGTTACCGAATATATCATCTGAGGTATAATCATCTTTGAATAAATCCTGCCGGCCATTGGAAATGGACGGCCATCAATATTTGTAAAGCTTTCTATATTCTCAAGGCCCGCTATAATCTCCTCCATTTTTTTTCTTCCATATTTTCTGAAGAGACCCTTCGGATCATTTAAATACTCGGGCATTGAGGCTATCTCTTTAATAACCGGGATCATACCTCCGGGCGCCATGTGTAGAAAGGTTATATAGGAAAAGGGCTCATACATGAATTCAACAAGCCTTTTCGTCGCCTCATCTCCCTCCTTTGATCTGGTTTTCATAAGGCAGAGGCCAACTATAGCTCCATATCCCGCGGGCCTTTTTCCCTTTATTATGGTTACAACTCCGGTGTTGTTTACCAGTTCAGGGTCAAAGGCATTTCCCTTGAGGTCTGAAAAAAAATCACCTGAAAGAGAGCCTCGCGCCTCCTCGGCAAGGGCAAGGTCATCCATAATATAGGTAGAGTAAAAAAACATCGCCATTTTTCCCTGGATATAATAATCCCTCGCCCTCCATGACTGCGGACCGGGCGGATTATACCCTGAAAGCTGCCTGTAAAAATTCAGGGTTTCAAGGGTTTCAGGAGAATTGAATACCAGTTCGCCATTCTCATTGAACTGCCTTACACCGTTAGACAATGCAAGATGTGTAAAGCACTGTTCTGTGTATACCTCAGGTTTTGTGCCTGTAAGAATCCCATACTGGTTGTTTTCGGGTTTATGGAGCGTCCTTGCGGCCCTTAAGATATTATCCCATGTATCAGGAGGGCTTAGCCCCTCTTTTTCAAACCAGTCTCTCCTGTACCATATGCCCTGAACCCATCCGTGAAAGGGCAGGCCGTAATACATGCCCTTTTCAGGGGAGGAAAGCATTTTAAGCGCACCTTTGTAGAAACGTTTCTCACCAATCTGTTTTAATATTTCAGAACTGAGATGCACATCAAGTATACCCTCTTCACCAAAGGCGATAATCAGTTCACTTCCTGCCTCAATAATATGGGGAAGGGTTCCTGCTGCGGCAGCCGCAGCTATCTGAGAAGGCAGATCATTTTCATCAACAGGGATGAGATTTACAGTTATGCCAGGGTTTAATGCCTGGAATGTATCCATCAGAAGCTGAATAGTCCTGACTCGGTCAGACTGTGTCTCGGTTGTCCAGAATTCAATTGCAGCGGCTTTAACCGGATTTGCAGAAAAACTAAAAATAAGAAAGGATAAAAAACTGTATAGTAATCTTTGCATCATACTTCCTTAAGGTTTTTGCATGCAGTTATGCGAAAGTATAGATTTTTTGGGCTGTTGAGTCAAGGCCGGTCACACAGGAAAACAGAGTCTCTGCCGCAATAAGGTCATGAAAACATGCTAACCCTGTGTAATATCGGTAAATCATGTAAACATTGACACCCTGTATTATTGTTTCTATACTTCGCAACATGCAAACAGGTTTTCTGTCTATATCAAAACCGTTATAATTTCTTATTTACTGATATTGCGCTAAATCAGCGGGAGGAGAGTTATGCGTCTATTTAGATTATACATAATTACAGGATTAATTATTTTCGGGATTACCGGATGCACGAACCAGACAAAAGAGGAGATTTTAGATGCCTCAACATGCGACAGGACCTGTCTTGAGGGGTTTGTAAACAAATACCTTGATGCCCTTGTGGCTAATGACCCTGCAAAGGCCCCCTTTTCAAAGACTGCGCGGTATACGGAAAATGGCGACGAAATGCCTTTATCCGGTATTTCAAAGGGTCTATGGACAACAGCCTCTGGTCTGACAGACTACAGGATCTATATTTCAGATACTGAGGCTGGGCAGGTAGCATTTGCAGGGTTTGTAAAAACAAATGACAAAGAAACACCCTTGCTTCTATCCATGCGTCTCAGGATAGAAAACAGGGAGATCACAGAGACAGAGGCCATAGTTGTGGACTCAATGATGGGTGGTGTCGAAGGGGCTATGGCTGTTCCACCGATAGCATATTCTCAGGTCCTCCCGTCTGAAGACCGTGTATCACGTGAAGAGCTTATCAGGATATCAAATCTCTATTTTGACTCCATTGAACTCAGTAACAGTCGGCTTGTGCCATGGCATGATGAGTGCTACCGCCTTGAAAACGGTATGTGGACCGCAGGGCCAAACCTGCCGCAGGAACTTGCAGCACATGTTAAGGAAAAACCTGTACAGCACCCAGGGCCAACTGGTGAAACCTCTATCGCCTTTGCAAAGGGGGTATGTTCAGAGGCAATAGATTCAGGTGTTTTTGCACTTATAGAGAGTATAACACCCAGGAGGACACCCGTGGTTGATGTTGAAAAGGGTGTAACCTGGGGTGTCTATATGTTCAACCATCCCGGTTTTGAAACAATCACAATGCCGGATGGTTCCAAACAGCCAGCAGCCTATTTCAGGGGGGAGCCAAACTCTATGCCCATGTCCGAACTTTTTAAGATCAAGGGCGGTAAGATACGTGATATCATGGCAATAGGAGTTATCAAGAAATACAAAAGCGGAAGTGGCTGGGATTAGATGATAATTACAGCGCCTGTTCTATGGCTCGTGCCCAGGAACAGGTGTTTATTATTTTAACAGTTATTTAGTCTGGCTTGAGGCCTGTTCTACACAGATGACCCAAAAAACACAGAATAAACTCGGCACATTCGGCGGAGTATTTACGCCATCCATTCTGACCATCCTGGGCGTAATAATGTTTATGCGCGCCGGCTATGTAATAGGCGAGGCAGGCATAATACATGCACTTTTTATTCTGTTAATCGCTAAGTCCATTACGGCCCTCACAAGCCTCTCCATTTCTGCGGTATCCACAAACACCCCTGTTTCCGGAGGAGGGGCATATTTTCTTATCTCCCGCGCTCTCGGACCTGAGTTCGGCGGGGCAATCGGCCTTGCCCTTTTTCTTGCACAGGCAATATCTGTGCCCTTTTATATCCTCGGTTTTACAGAAGCCCTTGTCCGCGTATTCCCCGGAGCTGCTCCCTATTTCCTAGGCATAGCAATGTTTACCACAGCAGCATTATTCCTCGTCTCATTGACCGGCGCAAAGATAGCAATAAAGACACAATATATGATTATGGCAATACTCGGGATTTCGATAATTGCCTTTATGGGCGGGTCACTGTTAAATTTCAACTACAGCATATTTTCAGCAAACATGCGATCAAATTATACTTCCGGCGATCTCTCCTTCTGGGTAATTTTTGCGCTGTACTTTCCGGCTGTTACCGGCATAATGGCAGGTGTCAACATGTCAGGAGACCTTAAAAATCCTGGCAGATCCATCCCGGCAGGCACCTTAGCTGCTGTATTTACCGGATTTTTAATATACGGGCTTCAGATCCTGATTATCGGGGGCGCACAGACACGGTCGCAATTGGTTAATTCATCCTTTGAAACCATGGGCGATCAAGCCCTTTTCAGTTTCGGGTTCCTGGTTACAGCAGGAGTATTTGCCGCAACTCTTTCAAGCGGACTGGGCTCATTCCTCGGCGCGCCAAGGATTCTTCAGGCAGTGGCAAGGGACAATGTTGTCCCTCTTACAGGTATTTTTCGCAAGGGTTCCAAAAAAGGCGATGAGCCACATCGCCCCCTGGTTTTTACTCTTGCTATATCCCTTATTATCATTTACTGGGCCGGAGGCAATTCAGAGGGAAACGCATTTAATGTTATCGCCTCCATTGTTACCATGTTTTTTCTGTACACATACGGAATGATAAATATTGCGGCAATTGTGGAATCCTTTGCCGGCAATCCCTCCTTCAGGCCAAGATTCAAATACTACCACTGGCTCCCTGCCATCACAGGCGGGGCAGTATGCACTGTAACCGCATTTCTGATAGACCCCTGGGCAGCAGCCATTGCAGCGGCCCTTATCATACTCTTCTACTTCTTTTTAAGGAGAAGGGTGCTAAGGGTAAGTTTCGGAGATGCCCGGTGGGGCTTCATCTATTCGAGGTTCAGGAGCAACCTCCTGACGCTTTCAAAACTGGCCTCAACCCCAAAGAACTGGAGGCCGTCAATACTTCTGCTTACAGGCAACCCTGAGACACGCCTTACCATGAGCCTCTATGCCCTCTGGATAGGCACAGAAAGGGGGCTTGTGACCCTTGTAAGGGTGCTTACAGGAAGCCTGCTTGAGCTTACTGATCACAGAAGCGCTGCAAAGGAGCAGCTTGACCGCTTTATCATGGAAAATGATTTTAAGGCGCTTTCAACGGTTGTTGTGTCAAATGACCTTGATGAGGGGCTTTCTGCCATTATACAGGGTCATTCAATCGGGCCGCTTCAACCCAATGTTGTTTTTATGGGATGGGCTTCTGATAAAGAGCGGGCCATCCCGTTTGTAAGGCATATGGTCTCTGTGCGTTCACTGGGGATGAGCCTGGTACTTCTAAAAGACAACGGACTCCCGGAAAGGATAATGCCAAGGAGGATAGATATCTGGTGGAGGGGAAAGGAAAACGGCTCATTGATGGTGCTGACTGCCCACCTGCTGCTTCTTAACTCTGAATGGTCAGATGCAAGGATAAGGCTGCTCCGTGTAATACAGCATGATGAGGGGAGGGAGCCCGCAGAACAGGCGCTCAAAGAGATGATACACGATGCCAGGATAGATGCGGATGTGCAGGTGATTGTCTCTGATGCCCCCTTTGCAGAGCAACTGCATAGTTATTCAAGGGATGCAACTGTCGTATTCCTGGGGTTCAACATACCTGAAGAGAAGGATGCTGAATTGTTTCAGGCCAGGTATGGAGAGATGCTCACAGGTCTTCCCACAACCCTGCTCTTCTCCTCTTCTGGTGATGCAGACCTGATGGCTTAATCAGCTTTTACCTTATTGAAGGAATAGGGTGATAAAAGTGCGCCGGGCATATCAGCGCTTCTCCTCCTCTATTTCCATAATATCTCCCGGTGTGCAGTCAAGCGCCTCACACAGGGCAATAAGGGTGGAAAAGCGAATGGCCTTTGCCTTGCCGCACTTGAGTATGGAGAGGTTCGAGAGTGTTATGCCCACCCTCTCTGCCAGCTCGGAAAGTGACATCCTGCGTTT
>Ga0123335_1009139_pt1 | contig 10366 bp, 7 predicted proteins | sample BiotimSIPDNA_2_FD_89707 | JGI IMG/M metagenome (GOLD analysis project Ga0123335, IMG submission 89707) | Anaerobic biogas reactor microbial communites from Washington, USA - Biogas_R2 time_0 SIP DNA | ecosystem: Engineered > Bioreactor > Anaerobic > Unclassified | place: Washington, USA... | reverse complement strand
GTACCCGTATCCGTGACACCGGCCAGATAGTTTTCACGAACGCCGGTCAGGGTCGGGAGGGATGGCTGCAGGGAATCCTTCGGAATCTCCTGGATGCCCAGAAGGCCGTCGGCAACAATCCCCACCTCCATCGTTCCATGACGGACAACAATCAGTTTATGGAGGTCCGTCAATCCGCTGTCAGGAAGATCGAAAAATTTTTTAATGTCCATGACGGACAGAATCCGCCCCCGGACATTTGCGATTCCCAGGATGAAACCGGGCAACCCGGGAAGATACGTCAAATTCCGAAGCGGCATCGTCTCGGTGACGCACCGGGCTTCGATGGCATACCGCTCCCCTGCCAGCATAAAGGAAAGGACCTCCAGGCAGGGAACGGATTGAGCCGATGCCTCCGGCTCTTTCGCCAGGCGCAGGGCGCGCTCCTTCAGAATTCTTTTAATGTCTTCCCCGTCCGTAACCGGTGAAGCGTCCTTGGATTGCCTCGATTCCGCCAAATCGCCCCTCACTTAAAGAAAAGATCATCCTCCCGGTGGGAAGAAACTCTGCATCTCCGCCATCACGATAATGTCTCGTAACCTCCCGGCCGTCACCCCATCGGATTCCGGGATGATATCCTCCGGCTGATAGTTCTGCAGCATCAAAAGGGCATGTTCAAAATGCTTCGACGAGAGGGTGATCCGCCCTCTTTGCCGGGCAAGGCTGCCCAGGGTAAAATGGGCCAGAACAAAATCCGGCTTCAGATAAAGGGCGCAACGAAGGGCCTTCTCCGCTTCATCAAAGGCCTTCTGCTCAATGAGAATAACAGCCCGGAGATAGTGACAGCCCGGATCAAGCTTATGAATTGAAAGTGCTTTTTCACACGCCGTTCGGGCTTCCTGGAGATTCCCCGAATCCGCATAAAGCCTGGCCATCAGTGCATACCCCTGGAAATGTTCCGGATTCTGCTCAAGAAAGGCCTTCAGGATGTCTTCGCATTCCCGGTGGCTTCCCTCCCGGAAAAGGTGCAGGGCCTTTTCACAGGGGCATTCCTCTGCTTCCTCGGCAGCCGTTTCCCCGACCGGAAGTTCAGGAGGAAGGGGCGCATTCCGTTCCAAGAGCGGATCCGCACTCCACAATGCAGCGGAAACAGTCGCATCCCCCGGCGGAACGGACGGCTCGCTCAAGGAACCGGACGGGCCGTTTGCCGCCATTCCCTCTTCAGGGGCATTCCAGGGGGAATAGAGCGCCAGTTCTCCTCCCCGATTCTCCTCCTTCTGGTAGAGAATCACCCCGGGAAAGGTGACCGAAACAAATGAAGTCGAGAGCAGATGAAAGCCTTCCGTGACACTGGGAATGGCCCAGCCGCCATCAATGAGCGCCCGGTGGAACCGTTGGATGATCCTTTTCGCCAGCGCGGGCTCCATATACATCAGGACATTCCTGCAGAAGATGATGTCCATGGCGTTCGTGTTGTTGAAGAGCGAAGGATAAGGATCCGAAGCCAGGTTAAGATAATTGAAGGTGACCATCTCCCTGATCTTGTCTGAAATCCGGTAGCTGCCGTCCATCGTCCTGGTAAAATACTGATCCTTGAGCCATTGGAAACTACCGCGGAACGACCATTCCCGGTAAATTCCCTGGGCGGCTCTTTCCAGGAAACGCGCATTGATATCCGTAGCCAGCAGGGTGATCCGCCATTTTTCAATGTCCGGAATAAGGCGTTGCAGCAGGATGGCGAGCGTGTAAGGCTCTTCACCCGTTGCACAGCCGGCGCTCCAGATCCTCAGATATTTCATGCGCCGGCGGGAAGCGATCAACTCCGGAAGAATATATTTTTCCAACGCCTCCAGGCTGATCATTTCCCGGAAAAAATAGGTTTCTCCAATCGTCAGATAGCCGGCCAGCATCTCAACCTGCCGCCGCGTCAGCTTTGTGGAAAGCAGCCAGGAGACGAACGGCTCGATGGAGCCAAAAGAGAATTCCCCCGCAGCCGACAACAGGCGCCGCTTCAGGTCCGGCAGACGATCCTGCGGAAAGTGCAGCCCCATCTGGAGGGTGATCCACTGGGTCAACTGCCGCCATTGTTCATCAGAAATCAACCGGTCCATGCCCCTCTATGAGAATTGCAGCAGTTCCAAATCCAGAAGATCATGATCCTTCGGGGAGAGATAGCTTTCCGGATTCTGAAAGATCAGGAGTTCCTCACCGTTTTTGACAATGCCCTCGACGGACTTCAGCGAACGTGTAATCTCCTTCGCAGCGGTCCACTGCCCTTCATTGCATTCCTGCAATCCAAGAACGTCATCCACCCAAAGGGCTGCCATCCGTCGCTCAAGCTGCAGAACAATCAGACGATCACTCAATTTCAGGCCTCGCTCCGGAAGACCGCAGCACAGGCGAAGGGAAACGACCGGGACGATCCCGCCCCGTATGTTGACGACCCCGGCAACAACCGAAGGCGATCCCGGCAGCGTCGTTATTTCGACCATGGGAACCACCCTCTGCACAAAGGATATGTCGAGGGCATAGTTCCGATTCTCGACGCGAAACACCAGAAGCCGGCAGGGAAAATGTTTCAAGCTCTCATTCATAAAAAAGCGGACACTGCGTTTACTATCATGTTTTTCTTGAATATTGAAGCATTCAGATTCCATCCTTAAGAGATTTTTTCCAGGTTTCGGGATGGGTCTCTGTCCGGGCTGCAAGAACAGCGCTCCGACAGCGCCTCCTGTGCGCCCTGCGGTCTGCACGGGCGCGGCCTCCGAGGTGGAGCCACCTTCTTTCTCAAAATTTTCAACACCTTTATAAACGAGAGAACCGGTTTTGTCACGAAATCGTTGAAAGAAAAAGGGCAGGCGGGGCGGCGCGGACGCTCACGGGGATTTTCTGCAGATTTCAGGGATATTCCGATAATGCCTTCCGATATTCACGAATCAGAACAGCCTTGTCGATCCCGTGATCGATGAAATCCCAGGGGAGGAATTCCGAGAGGCCCTTGGGGCGGTAGACATAAAAATCCGGATTGAGAGGAACTTTTTTCAGTGCCTGGGACCAGTTGCCCTCCAGTTGATGAACCTCTGCGAGGATTTGGCCGACCCGGCGATCCCCCAGGGAGAGCAGCGTCTGAATGTAATTCCATTTGGGGAGATCGTGAAAAACCTGCACGGGCCCCTCATTGTGAAGGGCCTTTTTGATTCTTCGAAGTTTTTTTTTAACGTCCTTCACCTCCTCCAGGGGATGCCACTGGAAAGGGGTGAAAGGCTTGGGAATGAACTGATTGACGCTCAAGGTGATCCGCCTGAAGGGTTTTTTCCCCTTTGAAAGCTGGAGGGCCTGGTGGCGGATTTTCCGCGTAAGACGAATGAGACCTTCGATGTCCGCCTCGGTTTCCGTCGGCAACCCGACCATGAAGTACAGGCGTATTTGCCGGATACCCTGTTGAACCAGGTGCTCCAGGGCAGAAAAGATATGATCCTCGGAAATTCCCTTGTTCAGGACATCCCGCAGGCGCTGTGTTCCCGCCTCCGGTGCCAGCGCCACGGTCTCCACCCCCGCTTCCCGGAGCAGACCGGCCATTTCCGCAGATACTCGATCCATGCGCAGCGAACTGAGGGCAAAAGTGCCTCCCCCTTCGAGAATACAACGGCACAGATCGGCCAGTTGGGGATGGTCGGAGACCGCCGTGCCCAGCAGACCGATTCTCTTTCCTTCGGAAATACCCCGAACGAAAGAGGGTTCAAGGGCCTCCTTTCGCCGAAAGCGGACGGGCCGGTACACGAACCCGGCGGCACAGAAGCGGCATCCCCGTGCACAGCCGCGGCTTACCTCCGCCAGGAAGAGATCGCCGAATTCTGAACCCGGTGTTGAAATGACCTGATCGGTTCGAAACGCGGAGAGGTCCTTTTCCCATCGTCTCCGGATTTTCCGGGGCAGTGAGGAATCAACGGGCTGAACATCCTCCAGCGTCCCATCGGGCCGATAAGAAACGGAATAAAGCTGAGGGACATAAACGCCCGGCACACGCCGCTGTACGTCAAAAAGGAGCTCCCGGCGATCCGGACCCTGAATCAAGGCTTCCCGGTACAGAGCGGCCAATTCAGGAAGCGCCTCTTCCGCTTCCCCTATGAGGAAAAGATCAATGAACGAACTCAAAGGCTCGGGATTGAGGGTTACAGCAATCCCCCCGGCCATGACCAGCGGCTCGAAATCTTTGCGCAGCGAGGCCTGAAGTGAAATTCCAGCCCCCGCGAGCAGGGCGAGCACATGGGGATAATCGTTTTCAAAGGGGATGGAAAAGGCGATAATATCAAATTCTTTCAGGGGTTTCTGGGATTCCAGGCTAACCGGACTCTTCCCCCGGGGTGCATCGCCTTCTCCCGGTGGAGAGAAAAAGACCCTCTCGCAAAGGCAGAAAGGCAGATCGTTCAGAAGGCTGTAGACCGCCTGGTAGCCGAGATTTGCCATTCCGATGCGGTAAGCATTCGGGTAGGCGAGACAGACCGTCAACTTGTCTCCCCAGGCCTTCCGGCAGTATCCTTTCTCCTGCGCTAAAAGCTGTTGATCCCTCTTGTGCTGCTTCCAGGACATGGCAATACCAGATCCGCATGATTCCCGCTGCGGCGATTTCTCCTTCCCGGCATGTGTGCGGTCAATGGCTCTGAATCCCGCAATCGGCTTCCGGGTAGCCCCCTGTCAAAGCCCTGGCTGCGTCCGGATCGCCTTGCCGGTCTTGTGAGATGCAACCCGGGATCAATCCGCCTGGCGCCGCAGGAATGTTGGAATTTCCAGGTCGGGATCCTCCGTATCGTCAATCAGCCCCATCCGGATGACGTTCATATCGCTGTTACCGGAAGCGCTCTTGCGCATGAACGCCGGGACGGCAATGTCGCGATTGCGGTTCGCTCCCAGGGAAGCCAGATTGGCCAGGCCCTGGCGCTTCTTTCCAACATCCTCGAAGCCGGTGGCGATGACGGTAATCCGTATCTCATCGCCCATGGATTCATCGACAACCGTACCAAAAATGATATTGGCCTCATCATGCGCCTCCGCCTGAATCAGCGAGGAGGCCTCATTGATTTCAAAGAGGGTCATGTCCGGACCGCCGGTAATGTTCAGCAGCACACCCCGCGCCCCCTGGATCGTATTGTCTTCCAGAAGCGGCGACGAAATGGCCCTCTGCGCGGCTTCCACTGCACGGTTTTCCCCGCTGGCTGAACCGGTGCCCATCAGGGCAAGCCCCATTTCCGACATGACGCTTTTCACATCGGCAAAATCCAGGTTGATCAGCCCGGGAATCGTGATCAGGTCGGAAATCCCTTTGACGGCCTGATACAGGATATCATCCGCTTTTTTGAACGTCTCAAGAAGGGAGAGGTTTCTTCCACCCAGGCTCAGGAGCCGCTGGTTGGGAACCACGATGAGGGTATCGACAATCCTTCTCAAGTCATCAATGCCTTCATCCGCCTGACTGTTGCGCTTCTTGCCCTCGAACTGAAAGGGCTTCGTCACGACGGCCACCGTCAGGGCCCCCAGCTCCTTGGCAATTTCAGCCACGACGGGAGCTCCCCCTGTCCCCGTGCCACCGCCCTGGCCGGCGGTTACAAAAACCATGTCCGCCCCTTCCATGTGCTGACGGACCAGGTCCCGAGTCTCCATGGCGGCCCTTTTCCCCACATCCGGATTCGAACCGGCCCCAAGACCCCGGGTGACCTCCTCGCCCAGCTGAATTTTCACGGATGCGAGCGATTGCCCAAGGGCCTGCGCATCTGTGTTGGCTACGATAAAATCAACCCCCTGAAGGTTGGAGCGAATCATGGTATTAATTGCGTTTCCACCACCACCACCGATACCAACGACCTTGATCTTTGCCGAACTGAAATTTGATGATTCTGACAATTCAAACATGATTCCCCCCTAGAAGAATTCTAATAACCATTTTTTGAATCTGGCGAATGCGTCCCCCGCATTCCCTTTATCGCCTTTCCTCACAACGATCTTGGATAGATTCTTGCTGCCGTACAGGACAAGGCCGACCCCCGTTGCATGCATGGGGCTGTTCACCACATCGGTCAACCCCCCGATGCCCTTGGGATACCCTCTCCGGACCGGCATATTGAAAATCTGCTCCGCCAGCTCCGTAATGCCGTCCAGGAGGGATGTCCCACCGGTCAGCACGACGCCCGCGGCCAGAACATCTTCATAGCCGGAACGAACGATCTCTTTATATGCCATGGTCAAAATTTCTTCGGCACGCGCTTCAATGATCCGTCCCAGAATCTGCCGCGATACGGAACGGGGCTCTCTTCCCCCCACGCTGGGAACCTCAATGGTGTCCTCCTTGGAAATCATAGGCGGATAGGCGCAGCCGAAGTCGATTTTTATCTTTTCCGCCTCATTGAGGGGCGTCCTGAGGCCCGTGGCAATATCGCTGGTCACATAGTTTCCACCGACGGAAATCACCGCCGTGTGGCGGATACTCCCCTCACCAAAAACGGCGATGTTCGTCGTGCCCCCTCCGATGTCCAGCAGAGCCACTCCCAGATCCCGCTCATCATCGCTGAGAACGGCCTGGCTGGCCGCCAGATGCTCGAGGACGATGTCGTTGATGTCCAGGCCGACACGGGTGACGGATTTCTCAATATTCTGTATGGAGGTCCCTGAACCGGTCACCACATGGACCTTGGCCTCCAGCCTGACCCCGGACATGCCCACAGGGTCCCTGATCCCGTCCTGTTCATCCACAACATAGCTCTGGGCAAGGGTATGGAGAATCTGCCTGTCCAAGGGGATGGCGATCGCCTTGGCCGCTTCGATGGCCCGCTCCAAATCATCGTTTCCGACCTCCCGCCCCTTGACTGCTACAATGCCGAGGCTGTTTTGCGCCTTGATATGCCCGCCGGCGATTCCCGTGAAAACGGATCCGATTTCACACCCGGACATGCGCTCAGCCTCTTCAACCGCCTTTTTGACAGCCTCTACCGTGCTGTCGATATTGACCACGACCCCTTTTCTCAATCCGTCCGAGGGATGCGAACCAATGCCGATAATATCAATTCCCGTATCTGTTATTTCTCCGACAATGGCACAGGTCTTTGTCGTGCCTATATCCAATCCGACGATGACATTTCCCTGCATACCCATGTATTCCGTCCACCTTTCTTGATAGATGTGATGCCGATCCGATCTTCCGATTGCGCTACAGCTTGTATTCCTTCCGCAGATTTGCAGTCCCTGCGGGAGCGGGGATATTTCTCCTGGAAACAGTCACTTTCAGGGGATTTCTCAAATCGATCCGGAAGAACCCTCCACCAAGGGGACGCCGTTCCAGATCCTCGAGAATCGGAGACAGGCGCTGCAATTTGTCCCCATAGCCGTCAAACCCGAGGACAAGGCACAGTCCGTTGTCGGTAAAAACCGAAAGCCCCAGAACCTCATTGCCTTGAATCTCCGATATCCGCTCAAGGGTTGGATACGATTTGGAAACCGCAAGATCGCCTAACAGGCGCAGTGCGCTCTTCAGCAGCGACTCGTTCAATTTGCCCTGAATGTAAAGACCCGTCAGCACAGGAAGATCGATTTCATCGTTCTTTCCCAGCTTCTTGAAGATAACGCCTTCCCGGTCCATCAGATAAAGATTGGCATCCTGTCGAATCACGGCGACGGCGGAACGCTCAACAATCTGAAGCACGAGGCGGTCCGGCAGCTCTCGGCCGATCGTAGCCGTCTTTATCCAGGGATTCGCTGTGATCCGCCGCAAAATGGCTTCTTCATTCAACGCCAGCAGACTCTGTGAAGACGTTACCGAACTGAGACGAAGCACTTCCTTTTCCGTGACTTCCCGGCACCCGCGAACGACTGTTTCCCGTATATGGAAACAGGGTGCGCTGATGGTGAAGTTGTAAACGAAGATCAGCAGAACGCCGATGACCATCACCGCACAGACCAGCAGAATCGACCGGGTCATGTCCAGGAAGATGGTTCTGCCGCGACGTTTCAACCGATACTTTCTTGCTTCCAGCTTTCTTCTGAAAGCCCTCTTCATCCATCCTCTCCGACAATCTGGACCTCGGCTTCCAGATGGACGTCCCGGCAGTCTCTTACCCGAATCCTGACCTCTTCCATCAGATCCATAATTTCGGCAGTCCGGGCATGCCCCAGATTGACGATAAAGTTGCCGTGCAGTTCAGAAACCATGGCATCTCCCCGGCGTGTCCCCTTCAGTCCGGCTTCCTCAATCAGCCGCCCGGCAGGCATACTTCGAGGATTTTTAAAGATGGAACCCGCATTGCGCAGGTTCAGCGGATGCTTTCTTTTTCGCAGGGAAAGGATTTCCTCAATCTTCGCCGCGATCTCTTCCCGGTTGCCCGGAGACAGAACGAACTCGGCACTGACGATCACAGCGGCATCAGGAAGAACCAGGCGACGGTACTCAAAGGAGAGATCCCGCCGGGACAGGGTCTCCAGCTCCTGGTGCTCATTCAGAACGGCAATCTCCGCCACCACGTCCTTCATTTCGATCCCATAGGCCCCGGCATTCATTCGAACCGCCCCACCGACACTACCGGGGATGCCGGCGCAGAGCTCCATGCCGGTCAGGGATTCCCGCTGGCAGAGACGCACGATCGCCGCAAGGGCGACCCCCGCTTCGGCCCGGACCCGCACCTTCCCTTCGGCACCTGGCACCCAGGACAGTTGTTTGAGCCCCTGCAGAGAGACAGCAACCCCACGGTACCCTCCATCCCGGACAAGCAGATTGGTCCCGTTGCCCAGGGCCAGAAAAGGCACCCGGCTTTTCCGAAGGAGGGAAAGCAGATGAGCCAGCTCCTGCCGATTCTGAGGGAAGACCAGGACGTCCGCAGGCCCCCCCACCCCCATGGACGTATAACGGCCCAGGGGTTCATCAAAGAGGACGGGGCCCGAAACACAGGATGTCAACTGCTCTTTGAAAGAGGCGTCAAGCGGCACGGGATTTTTTAACCTCCTTCAGTCGGTTCAACAGGGACATCCCCACGGAATTGACGCTTCCCGCGCCCTGGGTGATGACCAGATCCTCCGGCTGAACGATGGACAGCAGATAATTCGTGATTTCTTCAAAACCAGGCATGTAGAGCACTTCGCGCCGGGTGAAGGAGCGGATGCCGTCACAAAGAGCAGCCGCCGTCACCCCTTCAATGGGATCCTCGCTGGCGGGATAGATGTCCGTCACGATCAGAAGATCCGCCTCAGTAAAGGCTCCCAGAAATTCGCGGAAAAGGGCCTGGGTCCGCGTGTAACGGTGGGGTTGAAACACCACGATCATCCTGTCCTTCCATACCTGTCTCGCCGCCGCGAGCGTCGCGCTGATTTCCGTGGGGTGATGGCCATAGTCATCCACAACGGTGACTCCGGCTTCTTTTCCCTTGATCTCCAGTCTTCGGCCCACGCCGACATAACTTTTCAACCCCTCCCGGATGGCCGCCATGGTCATCTCCAGTTCCCTTGCCACCGCAACCGTGGCCAGGGAATTATAAACGTTAAAGAGACCCGGGACGGAAAGCTCCACATTTCCCAGATATTCCGTTCGGCAATAGAGCTTGTACTCCGTCGTTCCCCCGTTAAAGCGGATATCCTCCGCCCGGTAGTCCGCAGTCGGCTCCAGGCCGTATGTGAGCGTCTTCCGCTTGATGTCCGGAAGGATGGCTTTGACGTTGGGATCGTCCTGACAAAGAACGACGGATCCGTAAAAGGGAACGATATTGGCAAACTGGAGAAAGGCGGTCTTGATGTCCTCGATGTCCCGGTAATAATCGAGATGCTCCCGGTCGATATTGGTAATGACGGCCAGAGACGGAGACAGTTTCAGGAAAGAGCCGTCGCTTTCATCCGCCTCGGCCACGATGAAGTCCCCGTGGCCCATCCGGGCATTACTCCCGATGCTGCCCAGCTTTCCGCCGATCACCATGGTTGGATCCAGCCCGCCTGTGGCCATCACCGTCGCGATCATCGAGGTGGTCGTCGTCTTGCCGTGACTCCCCGATACGGCGATGGACACTTTCATCTTCAGCAGCTCCGCCAGCATTTCCGCCCTGGGTATGACGGGAATCGCCCTTCGATGCGCCTCCAGCACCTCGGGATTGTCCCGCCGGACCGCCGTTGAGGTCACCACCACATCGGTATCGCCCAGGTTAGCGGCCTGATGCCCCTGAAACACCGCAGCGCCAAGCGCAACAAGATGTTCGGTGGTGTCCGAAGTTTTCAGGTCCGATCCGCTGACGGCATAGCCCAGATTCAACAGGACCTCGGCAATTCCACTCATCCCGATACCGCCGATCCCGACGAAATGAATGCGACGTACCTTTTTGCGCATGACATCTGTTACTCTGTAGAGCCTCATGGCGTTCAACGG
>Ga0123335_1009136_pt1 | contig 10367 bp, 10 predicted proteins | sample BiotimSIPDNA_2_FD_89707 | JGI IMG/M metagenome (GOLD analysis project Ga0123335, IMG submission 89707) | Anaerobic biogas reactor microbial communites from Washington, USA - Biogas_R2 time_0 SIP DNA | ecosystem: Engineered > Bioreactor > Anaerobic > Unclassified | place: Washington, USA... | reverse complement strand
TGAAAACAACTTATGGGCATAGATACTTGAAAAATCGCATAGGTGAAGGGAATGATAGTATCGAGATATGATAATTACACGGGGCAAGAAACACAAAACTGGCTTGATTTTGCATTGGATTGTGAATATATTTCAGAAGAAACACACCACCAATTAGATTTGGAATATGAAAGCATCATAGGAATGCTTGTAAACATGCAACATTATCCCGAAAAATGGACATTTTGATCGCGCGCTAATTATCTCAGTGCTCACACTCTCAGAGCTCACCCTCTCAGTGCCCACTTTCTCAGTGCCCACCCTCTCACCTCGACACATCAAACAATAAACAACAAACTGTCTTTTATATTCGATAAATATATCCTATTTTTGTAGAGTATATTCGATAAAAAACAAATGAATAAAGACACGATAAAAGTATTAATTGCAGAATATCAACAAAGAGTACTGGATGTATCCTTCGTTGACCGACCTTACGTAATGGAGGAAAACCTCAATTATGTGTTTGTGGGATTACGTCGCGTAGGAAAGTCCTATCTGATGTTTCAGCATATACACCACCTGATAAATGCCGGTCATGTCAGGGAGGAGATACTCTATTTTAATTTTGAGGATGATCGAATTGCGTCTCTTCAAACCGAGGATCTTGATCTTATTAAGGTATGTTACGAAGAGATGTTCGACCATAAACCGATCTTTTTTCTTGATGAGATACAGATCGTGCCACAATGGGAAAGATTTGCCCGTCGATTGGCCGATCAGGGCTACAGGGTTTACATTACCGGAAGCAATGCAAAAATGTTAAGCAGCGAAATAGCCACTACGCTCGGCGGACGGTTTGTTATCCGGCAGGTTTACCCTTTTTCGTTTGGTGAATATCTTACGCTATCACACATCAATATTAGTGACCCGAATGCTGTTTACCGCTATCCTACCGAAATTTCAAAGTCGTTTGAAAGCTATTTCAGGTATGGCGGTTTACCCGAAGTTGTTCAGATTGCCGATAAGCGCACGTGGCTTAGCAGTTTGTATCAGCGAATATTTTTTGGAGATTTAATCACCCATTATCAAATCCGTAACGATTATGCGTTGCGGGTACTTATCCGCAAATTGGCCGAAAATATCAAACAGCCCACTTCATTCAACCGATTGGCTAATATTGTATCTGCTTCGGGAAAAAAGATCAGTACCGATACGGTTATCGATTACCTGGGATATCTGAAAGAAACATGGATGGTGTTGCAGGTGGAAAATATATGTGCTAAACTGGCGGAAAAAGAATCCAACAAAAAGTACTATTTCAGTGACAATGGCATCCTAAACCTTTTTCTGATAGATCCTTTTACTTCGCTGCTCGAAAATTTGGTAGCTATCCGGTTGCGGCAATTGTACGGTGAAAATGTCTATTTTTATCAAAAGGGAGTTGAAGTCGATTTTTATGTAATAGATATTCAATTAGCAATACAAGTGTCGTACAGTTTATTGGACCCTGATACCTATAAACGCGAAATGAATGGCCTTATTAAAATGGCCGCACATATTGAAGTGAATGAAATGATGATAATTACCAAAGACGAAGAAAAAATTATAGCAATAGATGGATACAGCATACAGGTAATACCCATTTGGAAATGGTTGCTGCCCGGAAGGTAACAACAGCAAATCGAACTATTGACTGAATGCCATCATCATGAACAACAAAGAAGAACGCGACGCATTCCTTCAATATACCAACGACCACAACGTGATGACCCGCCCCATCTGGAATTTGATGAACCGCCTGCCCATGTATGCCCACTGCCAGCACGTCAGCCTCGAAAACTCGATCTGGCTTCCCGACCGGGTGGTGAATATCCCCAGCAGCGTCATCATCGAAGGGTACTGGAAGAGTAAGTAGCAAGTAGTGAGTGATGAGTAGTGAGAGAGCAAGTGAGAACTCATTTCTCACCTCTCATCCCCGGCTGGTGCGGATATGCTATCCGCGCCTTTCAAACCATGGATTTGCAATCCATTAAAACCCGGCTGTGAATATACATACCCTTTTCGGCCGAATATAGAAACAAACTTTTCCCAACGCCCTACCGCGGTCGTTTTAAAATGCTGGCGCATTTATACCGGGGGCTTCACCCCCGGCTACAATTATTTCGCCCCTTTGGGGCTGGCTCAACAATAGCAAACACTATCATTAATTGCATACAAGTGCTTTAACAACTGTATTTACTATTCTAATAATTGTAGTATATTTGTTCAAATCAATAAAAGCTAATAAGCATGGACTGGAATAGCATGAGCAATGACAATGTAGCACAAGAAATAGGCAAGCGCTTAAAAACACACCGGATTAATAAAAGATTCACTCAAAAGCAATTGGCCGAAAAAGCTGGGGTCAGCTTGTTTACCATTGTCCAAATTGAAAAAGGCAAGCCGGTATCAATAAGCATGTTAATACCGGTTTTGCGGGTTTTACGCCTGCTCGACAACATGGAACTTCTAATCCCCGAGCCTCAAATCAGCCCTGTTGCCTTACTAAATCAAAAGAACATACATGCTAAACGTGTACGTTCAAAAAAAAAGATATAGATGGACAAGGTGCTAAAAATTACTTTATGGGGAAAAGATGTGGGTGCTATCGTTTGGGACAACGAAAGGAACACCGCCGTGCTTGAATTTTTCGATTCTTTTGCCAATAACAGGCTCGATATTGCGCCACTAACCATGCCATTAGAAGACTTGCAAAGAGGCGAACGCATTTTCTCATTTCCGACACTAAACACCAAAACCTTCCGGGGTTTACCGGGTTTAATCGCCGATTCGCTGCCCGACGATTATGGAAATACCGTAATTGATGAATGGTTTTCAAGTAAAAACATATCGGCACAAATAACCCCTATCGACCGGCTTATGTATATGGGCAAAAGAGCAATGGGTGCTTTAGAATACGAACCGGTTATAACCGAGCCGTTGCTGAATGAATCAACTGCATTAGAAATAAAAGAACTGGCAACAATTGCAGAAAGTGTATTAAACGAACGTGAAAAATTTCAAGCCCGCTTAAGTGAAAATAAAAAAGAACTGGTTGACATTTTAAAGGTGGGAACTTCGGCGGGTGGTGCAAAACCCAAAGCAATCATTGCATATAACGAAAACACGAACGAGGTGCGGTCGGGTCAGGTAAAAGCACCAAAAGGCTTTAGCTATTGGCTGCTGAAATTTGACGGACTTGAAGCCGGAAAAATTAAAGAAAACCCTGCCGGAATTGGCCGTATCGAATACGCCTACCATAAAATGGCCCTCGATTGTGGCATCCAAATGACAGAGTGCCGGCTTTGGCACGAAGGAAACAAGGCGCATTTTATGACAAAACGATTTGACCGAAACGACAAAGGAGAAAAAACACACACCCAAACCCTCTGCGCCATGGCACATTATGACAGGGACAAGCGCTATTCGTACGAGCAAGTTTTCGAGGTTATGCGAAAACTATATTTGTCGTACCCCGAAATGGAACAAATGTTTAGGCGCATGGTGTTTAATGTAATAACCCGCAACCACGACGACCACACAAAGAACCATGCCTTTATGATGGACAAACAAGGTCACTGGGCTTTAGCCCCGGCTTACGATTTATGCTACTCATATTCACCATCGGGCACATGGACTCGCTTGCATCAACTATCGTTAAACGGCAAACGCGAAAAATTCACCCATTCAGACTTGCTGTCCACAGCAAAAAAAGCAGACATCCGTAATCCAAAGCAAATAATTGAACAAATATCAGGGGTTGTTTCAACCTGGAAACAATATGCCTCTGCTTTTGAAGTACCTGATCGTTATATTCGTCAAATAGCTGAAAATTTAATCTTATTTTAGAAATACACAACACAGTAACAATCACGCAACCCGTAAAAGCCCCCTTCATGGGGTTTGGGGTATAAATTCCAACAAAATGACAACATACCAACAACTCATCTCCTTTATCCGCAGCACCTTTCACGAGCCAAGCGAGTTTATCCCCCTGCACGATCCCCGCTTTATTGGTAACGAGCGCAATTACCTGCTCGATGCCATGGATACCAATTTTGTTTCGAGCGTAGGCGAATACGTAGGGCGTTTTGAGCGCATGTGTGCCAAATACACCGGAGCAGTATAATGTCTAAACAAGTAGAGTAAGAACTCAAAACATGGCTAACAGGCTGAACATAAAGGAAGACCAACGTACTGAGTTTAAATTGACTTTTCAGGAAAAGGTGATTGAAACACTGGCAGCTTTTGCAAATACTTCGGGTGGTGTTGTGTATGTGGGCATAAGTGATGATGGCGAAGTGGCAGGCATTGAAACCGGCAAGGAAACTATTCAGAAGTGGCTGAATGACATAAAATTAAAAACACAACCATCCATTATACCAACTATTTCGCAGCATACATTAGATGATAAAACATATCTGAAAATTCAGGTTCAGGAATTTCCAATAAAGCCTGTATCTTACCGTGGTCGATACTATAAACGAATAAGTAATTCGAACCATCAACTGACCCCCTCGGAGATTTCAGAACTTACGATGCAAACCCTTCAGGTTTCGTGGGATTCGTATCCGGCAATAAACGCAAACATGGAAGATATTGACTGGGATAAAGTTCGGAATTTCATTAGCAAAGTAAATAAAACCGGGCGTTTTCAATTGACCAATAATTTAGAAGACAGCCTTAAAAAACTCAAACTAATCAATAATGTAACGGTTTCGAATGCTGCATTGCTCCTGTTTGCGAAAGAAGAGATTACATATAATGTCCATGTGGGCCGATTTTAAACCCCTTCTCTGATTATTGACGACCGCGTGTTGCGATTATCCTTATTTGAAGCGGTTGAAGAAACGATGAAGTATTTGGTGTCTCACATCAAATTTGCGTTCGAAATTACAGGAAAAACAACTCAACGTACCGAAATACCTGAATATCCGTTGGATGCATTACAAGAATTAGTGCTAAACGCATTTATCCATAGAGATTACTTAAGCCCTGCCGATGTGCAGATTAAGATATTTGATAATTATATCACTTTCTTCAATCCGGGTAAATTACCTGAAAATCTAAGCATTCACGATCTGATGACAGATTCATATCCTGCTTATGCCAGGAATAAGTTGCTTGCCGAGGCATTTTACCTCTCGGGTGACATAGAAAAATATGGCAGTGGATTTATTAGAATAAGACAATCCCTTCAGCAGTATCCTACAATGAAAATGGATTTTAAGGAAATTGGTGGTGGGTTTATGGTAACAATTTCATATTATAAACAGAAGACAAGTAAGGAAAATGTCACCGAAAATGTCACCGAAAATGTCACCGAAAATGTCACCGAAAAAAGAACTGAAAAAAGAACTGAAAAAATAATCGAATTCATACGCAAAAATCCATTTATTACTTCTGAAGAAATGAGCAGAATCCTTAATGTTTCTAAACGGACGGTAATGCGTGATATCGAACAATTGAAAAAAGAAAAAAAAGTTACCTATGAAGGCCCCTCAAAAGGTGGACAATGGAAAACAACATAAAATATTCTTTGCAAACATAAAATTTAACAACGAACAATATGACTAAATATTCACAACTTATCTCCTTTATCCGCTCCACCTTTCACGAACCAAGCGAGTTTATACCTCTGCACGATCCCCGCTTTATAGGCAACGAGCGCAAGTACTTGCTCGATGCCATGGATACCAACTTTGTTTCAAGCGTAGGCGAATATGTGGGGCGTTTTGAGCGTATGTGTGCCGAATACACCGGGGCCAAGTATGCCGTGGCCACCATGAATGGTACAGCTGCGCTTCATGCTTCATTGGTGCTGGCCGGAGTATCGCAAAACGATGAGGTACTTACACAAGCCTTAACCTTTATTGCCACCGCCAATGCCAGAAGCTATACCGGCGCCCAACCCGTTTTTATCGATGTAGACCGCGAAACCATGGGACTCTCCCCTACTGCCCTCAAAGCATGGCTTAGTGAAAATACAGAGATTAGAAAAATAACACGGCAAGTTTCTTCGAATGTCTCCCTTGGGGGGACGAGCGAAGCGGAGGGGGCCTTCAATAAAACCACCAACCGCCGCATTGCCGCCTGCGTGCCCATGCACACCTTTGGCCATCCCTGCAAAATAGACGAAATAGCCGAGATTTGTGCAGAATACAACATACCCCTGGTGGAAGATGCCGCCGAAAGCATTGGTAGTTACTACTCGCCCTGTGAAATTTCCGAAGGAAAGATTTCACGGGGCAAAGGAAAACATACCGGCTTGTTTGGTGAAATGGGGATTCTGTCGTTCAACGGTAACAAAATCATTACCACCGGAGGAGGTGGGATGATCGTAACCAACAACGAAGAGCTTGCCAAAAAGGCCAAGCACCTAACCACCACCGGGAAAATACCCCACCGCTGGGAATTTAACCACGACATTACCGCGTATAACTACCGCTTAACAAACCTTGCAGCCGCCTTGGGGTGCGCGCAACTTGAAAGCCTCGATTTCTTTGTAAGCGAAAAACGAAAATTGGCAGAACAATATGCTGCTTTCTTTGCATCTACCAGCATCCAATTCTTTACCGAGCCGGAGCACTGCAAATCGAATTATTGGCTGAATGCCATCATTATGAACAACAAAGAAGAACGCGATGAATTCCTTCAATACACCAACGACCACAACGTAATGACCCGCCCCATCTGGAATTTGATGAACCGCCTGCCCATGTATGCCCACTGCCAGCACGACAGCCTCGAAAACTCGATTTGGCTTGCCGACCGGGTGGTGAACATCCCCAGCAGCGTGATTGTGGAAGGGTATAGGAAGTAGCGAGAGAGGGGGAAGGTGAGAAGTGAGAGGGTGAGAAGATGTGAAAATGGGATGATGTGAAGATGGGTGGAAATGAAAAAAAAATAAAAAATTGAAACAAAGCAATCTCTCTTTTCGTTCTAAAAGATATATTTACACTTTCAATAGAAAATGGCAATGAGCAAAAAAGAAATCGATAAATTAGAGGCCCAAATCAAGGCGTACGGACAAAAAGTATCGTCAAGTAAGAAAAAATCGGAATCGTTTTTGGTCGAAATCGGTGTAATCAATAAAGACGGGAAAATTAGCAAACATTACCAGAATCTATGTACACAACAAGAACCGGTTTAGTACTTGGTTTTCATGGCTGTGACGAAGCGATAGCTCAACGTGTTATTTCAAACGACGCTTATTTACGTGAAAGCCAAAATATTCACGATTGGTTGGGTCATGGTGTTTACTTTTGGGAAAATAGCCCTGAAAGGGCACTTGAATTTGCAACATTCTTAAGAGATAACCCTTCCCGGTCGCTGAACCCAATAAAAAGACCTGCAGTAATCGGCGCAGTAATCGATTTGGGCTTTTGTTTCGATTTGCTCGATTACGGTTCGTTGCAAATTCTAAAAACAAGCTATCAGATTTTCAAATCAATATGGGAAAATTCAGGAAGGACTATTCCTCAAAATCTCATGGTGGGTAACTCAAATGACTTGTTATTACGAAATTTGGATTGTGCAGTTTTTGAAACACTCCATAAGTTTAGGTCCGACAATGATGAACAACCTTACGATTCCGTTAGAGGTGTATTTTGGGAAGGTGGTGAGTTATATCCCAATGCCGGATTTCGTGAAAAAGACCATATTCAATTATGCATTCGCAACCCTAACTGTATTAAAGGTTTTTTCTATCCCCGTAAATACAGCCCAAAATACAATAAAGTTTAAACCCCTTTCCATTGTAAATAAAATTTCATCTGGCTTGCCGACCGGGTGGTGAATATCCCCAGGTAGCGGGCTCATTGGCAAATGGATAACCAATAAGAACACATTGGAATATCTGGGCGTTTGGGAAAAGGTGAATAATCCTGGTTTTAATTACCCCGAATTCGGTGTAATTGGACAAGAGGCAGGCACAAACAGGTTCATCATGTCGGTAGGGCAATGAATAGATAGAACAAAGGCGGTGGGAATGCTTGTGAAGATAGGCAATTAGGGATAAATAAGTTTAATATTTTTTCGGGAGATGTTATGGCTAAAAATACAAAAATCGAAATTGAAGGAAAAGAAATATCAATACTCACTTATAATCAGGATGATTATATCTCTCTTACTGATATGGCAAAAAGCCAAATGCAGGAAGCTATAATCATTAAGTGGCTTAGCCTGAAAAGCACGATTGAGTATATTGGTGAATGGGAGGCATTATACAATCCTGATTTTAATTATACCGATTTCGGTACAATTAAAAATGAAGCAGGCAGCAATAACTTTGTTCTTTCTGTTAAAAACTGGATTGAAGCTACCAATGCGATTGGCATAACAGCAAAAGCAGGAAGATATGGCGGAACATATGCCCACAAAGATATTGCGTTTCATTTTGGGATGTGGATTAGTCCGAGATTTCAATTGTTATTGGTAAAAGAATTTCAACGTTTAAAAAACGAAGAAAACGATCGTCTGAAATTAGAATGGAACTTGCAGCGAACACTTGCCAAAGTTAATTACCAAATACATACCGATGCAATTAAAGAAAACCTGATACCGAAAGAAATTACCAGACAGCAGGCTGGTTTAGTGTATGCCAACGAAGCCGACTTACTTAATGTAGCCCTCTTTGGAATAACGGCAAAAGAATGGAAGGATACACAACCCGATAAAAATTGTAAAGGCAACATAAGAGACTATGCCACATTGGAGCAATTAGTAGTTTTGAGTAATATGGAGAGTATCAACTCGTTGCTAATCCGTCAGGGGCTAACGCAATCGGAACGATTGATTCAACTCAACAAAGTTGCTATTACACAAATGCAATCGCTCCTCGAAAGCAATACATTAAAAAGGATGAAATAAAAAACCCTGCCCCTGCACGAGTCTCCTCGTGTAAGTTAGCCTCAGGCTTACTGCATCAACCGACATCCAATTCTTCACCGAGTCCGAGAACAGCAAATCAAACTATTGGCTCAATGCCATCATCATGAGCGACAAAGAAGAACGCGATGCATTCCTTCAATACACCAACGACCACAACGTAATGACCCGCCCCATCTGGAATTTGATGAACCGCCTGCCCATGTATTCCCACTGCCAGCACGACAGCCTCGAGAACTCCATCTGGCTTGCCGACCGGGTGGTGAATATCCCCAGCAGCGTAATTGTAGAAGGGTATAGGAAGTAGCGAGAGAGTGAGAAGCGAGAAGTGAGAAAATGAGAGGGTGTGAGGGTGAGAATTGGAGCGTAGCGTAAATCGGCGAAGCCAAAATGTGAAGATGAGAGAGTGTGAGGGTGAGATCCTTGCGAACAGCACTAACAACATAAAACACAAAATATGGAAAGAATTACCACCCACCGCCAGCTAAACGTTTATAAACGAGCGTATGAAGCAGCACGATCCATTTATCGTCTCACTAAATCATTTCCCAAAGAAGAAACCTACTCCTTAACCGATCAAATTTACCCTGTCAAATAATTCAATATTTTTCATGGATTTCTATTACGTATATATTCTTCAAAGTGAACTTGATAACAAGTTTTATACAGGCTATACTAATAATATTGAATTAAGATTTGAGCAACACAAAGAAGGACATGTCATATCGACTAAAAACAGAAGACCATTAAAGTTAATATATTTTGAAGCTTGTTTAAATCAACAAGATGCAACTCATAGAGAAAAGTACCTAAAAACGCACTATGGGAAAATGTTCATTAGAAATAGGCTCAAATCTTATTTGACAGGGTGAACGGTCATCCCGATCAGTCTGTGCAAATACTGCTGAAGCATTTAGGCGAAGAAACGAACATGATTGCAGAAAAACACAAATAAGGATGAACAAAGCACATGTGAGTTCCATCCGGTCGAAATCTCGATCAATGAACGACCTTTCGTTCCAAAAGATATTCAGTGTGTTAAAAGTTCTGTACAGATGAAAATACCCTAAATCTTTCTCTAACAAATTAAACGAGAGCGAAGCGGAAGCCAGCCCTGTGTAATAACTCTTTCGAAATGGAAAAATACTTTAATTACGTATTGAAAAGTAAAAAAGATGGTAATTTTTATATTGGTTTTACGACAGACCTTGAAAACAGACTAAATGAACATCAAAAAGGATTAGTAAAGTCAACGAAAAATAGAAGACCGTTCGTTTTAGTTTATTATGATGTATCATTTAATCAAATGTCTGCCATTCATAGAGAGAAGTATTTGAAAACAACTTATGGGCATAGATACTTGAAAAATCGCATAGGTGAAGGGAATGATAGTATCGAGATATGATAATTACACGGGGCAAGAAACACAAAACTGGCTTGATTTTGCATTGGATTGT
>Ga0123335_1009134_pt1 | contig 10369 bp, 6 predicted proteins | sample BiotimSIPDNA_2_FD_89707 | JGI IMG/M metagenome (GOLD analysis project Ga0123335, IMG submission 89707) | Anaerobic biogas reactor microbial communites from Washington, USA - Biogas_R2 time_0 SIP DNA | ecosystem: Engineered > Bioreactor > Anaerobic > Unclassified | place: Washington, USA... | reverse complement strand
TCTCGACCGAAGATTCCAGAAGCATGGCATTCATAAGGCCATGCTATAGCCAGATTGGCCGCCTCAGACCAGATCAATATCTTCGCCAATCCACCCCTAAAGACGGGTTGGACGAAGCTTTACTGAGAAAACCACTTAAAACCTTGTGAGAAAAGGGGTTGCGTCGCATTATACGGCGTTTCCGGTCATTTGCGGCCGTGGGCGAAAATCCCTAAATTCACAACGAAATCGTAACCAATTACTTGCTTTACCCAGCTTTCCTAATTAAGATCAATGGTGTGGATATGCAATTGGCCGCAAGGTCGTAAAAAGATTCATACGTTGAACTGGAAATCGTGGAACATTCTCCACTGAGTGGCAAGTTTGTTACACTTCCATACGTTTCCAATAGATTATCGATTTTAACTTCGCTCCCACCCAAGACCGTTCGAAGTCGTAGCGGTGGGAGCGTACCGGACAATTACCCTGGAACTGGAGATACGAGAAATGCGGTGCCGAGGACTGGGCTATTGGGCAATCTGGATGGCGATGGCGGCAATACTTTTGGTCTTTGCTCCCTCGCCCGTTTTGGCGCAAGATGATGATAGCGATGATGATGGCGGCGGCGGCAGCGGCGCCGGCGTAATCATCGACGCCAACGGGGTTCTGCGCAAAAGAGTGTTCGTCGACCAGAGCGGCCAACTCATGCGCGATCGGATCGCTTCGGCCAAGGCCACGCTCGATCCGAAACTTTCCTCGTACAGCAAGCTCCGCAAGGTCTCGTTGAACCGGCTGGAACAGGCGATCATCGCCAGAGAAGGCGTGTTGACCGACGAGATGCGCTATCTGGCCGGCCTGCTCAGGGTGCAATATGTATTCTTCTATCCCGACAGCAAAGACGTCGTGGTCGCCGGTCCGGCCGAGGGCTGGGTTCCCGATCCGGCGGGCCGAGTGGTGGGCATTACCAGCGGGCGCCCCGTAATTCAGTTGCAGGACTTGGCCGTAGCGCTGCGCATGTTTCCGCCCGACGGAAACGAGACGCCGCTGATCGGCTGCTCGATCGATCCGACCCGGGAGGGTTTGGCCTCGATGCAGCATTTTCTGCAAACGAATCGCCCCGACTTTAGAAATCCGCGAGTTTTCGCCGAGGAGATGCGCAACCGGCTCGGCCTGCAAATCGTCACGATTCAAGGCGTACCGCCGAAGTCGCATTTCGCTCAAGTCCTGGTCGAGGCCGACTATCGCATGAAGCTAATCGGCATCGGGCTGGAGCGGCCGCCCGTGAAGATGGTCAGCTACGTTGAAAAGGCCCGGCTGGGCGACGTCGCCCGCAACGCCATGCAGCGCTGGTTCTTCGTGCCCGACTACCAGTGCGTCCGCGAGAGCGAGGACGGTCTGGCGATGGAGCTGGTCGGCGACGGCGTAAAGCTGATCGGCGAGGACGAGATGGTCACCAGCAGCGGCGAGCGGAAGCAGGCGGCCGGCCGGGGCAATCGCGCCAGCCACGCCTTCGTCACCGGCTTCACGAAAAAATATCCCGAACTGGCCGAGCGTTCGCCGGTTTACGCGGAGCTGCGAAACCTGATCGATCTGGCCGTGGCCGCCGCCTACATCCAGAAACAGGATTTGTACGCCCGAGCCGATTGGGACATGCCCTTCCTCGGCAGCGAAAAGGCGTTTCCGGTCGAGGTCTACGACGTTCCCAAAACCGTCGAATCGGCCGTGAACACGATCGGCAAGGGAAACACGATCGGTTTCCCCATCGGCGGCGGCGTGGAGATCAGGGCGACCGAAGCCCTGCACCCTGAAAATCTGCTGACCGACAAGCAGGAAAAGGTCGGCAAGCTGCACAAGGAACTGAAGCCCGATCTGGCCGAAGGCCAATGGTGGTGGGATTGATCCGGCAAATCACAGATGGTCGCTGGCGGATGTTTAGTAGGCAGCTCCGCCGGCGACTAATTTGTTTCTCTCGCGGAAAGTCAGCCTTACGGCTTCGCATCGTGGGGCGGATTTCCAATCTGCCTCGTTATTGGCAGGTTGGAAACCTGCCCCACGTTCGCTGCTAATTTGTCTTACGAGATTTTCTGCCCGAGCTTGATTTCTTCCGCGTCGATTCATCGCCCCCTCGGGATGCGGAGCGTTTTGGCGCCTGGTTCTTCGTTTTCGCATTATCTTTCAAGTATTTTTTGAAGCCGGCCAAACACTCTTTCCGCGTGCCGGGGCACGAGTTGACGAATTTGGCGAACGCCGCCAGATGTTCCAGCACCTCGGGGTCGAGGACGTGTTCCATGCGGCAGGCGTTGGCGTCGGCCGTTTTGTCGTCCAATGCCAGCACCCGCACGAAGAAACCGCGAATGATCTCGTGGCGCCGGGCGACGTCCTCCGCCGCCGCGCGGCCCTTCGGCGTCAGCGTGGCGGCTTCATACGCGCTGTAATTGATTAACCCCTTTCGCGAAAGACTCCGCAAGGCGGAGGTAACCGTCGACTTATGCACCGACAGCGCGGCGGCGATGTCCCTCGCCCGAGCAACCTGATTCTCCTCGACAAGCCAATATATCGCTTCGAGGTAATCTTCCAATTTCATGCTCAGCGAAGACTTGTCGGCCATTATGCGATATTTCCGAACGGTTGGCGTATACTCGTTGCCAATCCCTCGATCGGCTCGGCGCGAGACTTGCATAAAGTGCGGTCAGGCAGCTTAACCGGAGTATATTCGACCGCGAAGCAATCGCCAAGCGCCCCCCCGTCAGCACTCCGCCGATAAAAAATGTATTTTCGGTATCATTTTTAGCAGTATGCAGTTCAACAATTTGATTTGAACAGGAGGAAACGGAGAAAACAGAGATATTGTTGCCTTTGATGATCTCTGTTTTCTCTGTTTCCTCCTGTTAAAAAACGCCTAACGTGCTTCCTTGCCGCAAATGGCTAAAGAGTTCCAGTTTTCGGGAATATCTTCTAGTTACATAGAAATGCGTATTGACATCAATTTCGACGCTCTGTATGCTTCTACATAACTAGAAGTGCTTGCCCGGCTATGGAGGTCCGCGATTATGGTCCGACCGAAATCCGCTTATCCAACGGAATTGGAACTACAGATACTGAAAATCCTCTGGCAACAGTCGCCGCTGGCCGTTCGCGAGGTCCGCGACGCATTGGCCAAGGGCGGCCGCGATCTGGCCCATACTTCGGTCATCACCACGCTCAACGTGATGGTCAGAAAGAAATATCTCCGTCGGCGGCGGGATGGAAACGCTTATCTCTTCGAGCCTCGAATTGCCAAAGAGGACGTGTCGCGGCAAGTGCTGGGCGACCTGCTCGACCGCGTCTTCGACGGATCGGCGAAAGCGGTCGTCATGGGCTTGTTCGATTGCGACGCCTTGGACTCCTCCGATCTGAAAGAGTTGCGGCTCCTTATCGACCAAAAAGCAAAGGAACAAAACAATGAACGCAAGTGATCTGTGGCCGGCGATCGCGCGGATTGAAGCGGCATACTCGCTGCAATTGACCCAGGCGTTGATTCATTTCCTTTGGCAGGGCTGCGCGATTGCCGCCTTATACGCGGCGGCGATGTTCGCTTTGCGGCGATCGACCGCCGCCGCGCGACATTTGGCCGGCGCGGCGGCCTTGCTGCTGATGGCGGCCTGCCTGCCCATTACGCTCTGCTTGCTTCCATCGCAGCAGTCTGACGAAACAAGACTCGCTCAGACGGACGAGGGCCGTTTCGATGCTTTTTTACCGCTTGGAACATCGGGAGAGGAACCTGCCGCCGAAGATGATTTCCTTGGAACTCGTTCTGAAATGGGTGCCGCTGCTGGCTTGTCCAGCAGTGCCTTCCCGGGAAATATGCCTCGCACTGCTGGACAAGCCAGCAGTGGCACACAGGCGATATTGTCGTGGCTCTCGCCATATGCCAGCGCGGTTTATCTACTCGGTGTCGTATTGATGTTGGGTCGGGTATCGCTCGGCGTTTGGGGCGTCGGCCGGTTGCGTCGAATTTGCACTCCGGTTGCCGATAACGCCATGTTGCAACTCATCCGCGACTGCGCCCGGCGGATGGCGTTGCGAGCGGTTCCGGTCGTGGCATATTGCCGACGGATTTCAACCCCGATGGCCGTGGGCATCCTGCGACCTATGATCCTTCTGCCGGCCGCCTTGGCCTCGGGCCTGACGCCGACGCAGCTCCAAGCGATCCTTTTGCACGAAATGGCCCACCTGCGCCGATACGATCTGATCGTCAACATCTTGCAGCGGTTGGTCGAGGCGATGCTTTTTTTCCATCCGGCCGTATGGTGGATCAGCCGCCGGGTAAGCATCGAGCGGGAAAACGCCTGCGACGAACTGGCCACTCTGGCCGGCGAGGAACGCGTGCAATATGCCGACGCCCTGTTGCGGGCGGCCGAGCTTTGCGCGATGGCCCGATCCATCGACACGCGACGGGCTGCGTCGCTGGCCGCGACCGGCGAAAACGCCTCGCAATTCGGCGACCGGCTCCGACGCTTGCTCGGCCAGAACGATCGGCCGAAGTTCCGGTTGACCATTGCCGGTGCGGCGGCCTCCGTGTTGTTGGTCGTCGCATTATTGTTGATGCCAACTATCTTGCGAGGCGCGGGCGGGGCATGCGACAAAGTTGCCGACGAGAAACCCGTCTCAATGTCGGCCGATGAGTTCATGCAACTCACTCCGACCGAGCAGCGCGACCTGCTGGTCAGCGTTTTCCAACGACGCTTGGAACACTCGAACAACTTGTTCTACGAAACTGAGCAGGTCTGGGAAGGCCGCAAAAACCGCGACGGCCACCCGGACGATCCGTGGAATGACAATCCGAGCCCTCGATGGCGATTCCGCCATTGGCGGTTGGGCGATTCCTTCCGACAGGATACCGACGACTACCGCACGGCCGACGACGCCGAGCCTTGGACCTTACGCTCCTGTGGAGTCAACGGCGAGGAAGGAATCGGCAGAAACACGAACATTTATTCCGATGGCCAACGTCCCTCGACCGGGCAAGTGCAGTATCCATATAATCTATCGGGGGCCAACCGCTACATAGACTGGTTCGATCGGAATTTTCCCGAATGCCATACAACCCGTCTCGGCGAATATATGTTTCCGTTTCTCATCCGGCATAAAAACGAATATGAAATTGAAAAGGACAACGAGTTGATTCGTCTCAGCGTCCCTTGGCAGCCGTCGTGGGCCAATAAACCGGGCGGAAAGCGTGTCTATCTGCTCGATCCCCAAAAGGGCTTTTTGCCGGTCAAGTGCGATGCCCGTTGGGACGGCGAGCCGCTGGGCGGCAAGCCGTCCTGGCGAGTGGAATCGTTCCTGCTGGAAGAGAGCCGCGCGGTCGGCGACGTCTGGATGCCGATGAAGCTCGCGATGCGGACCGAAGCATCGTCTGTACCCGATTTGATTGCCCTTTATAAAATCAAGGTTCTGCGAATGGAACACGGAGCGGTCAAACCGTCTGATCTGATGATACCTTTTGACGAGGGAATGCAAATCCAAGATACGGTCGAAGGCGTTATATACACGGCTGACGTGGAGGGGAATCCAGTCGAGCCGGTAGAAAACGCGCCAAACTGGAAACACAATCCGCCCGACTGGTGGATTAAACACTACGGGAAAGTACCGCCGGGGGCGGGCGGGTATTCTTTGGCAAGTAAAATATCCGAGGCCGACCGAAAACGTCTGGCCGACGAGAATGAACAATTCGAACGCGAGAAGAACCTGCGACGAGAAGCGTTGGAGAAGCATTTCAATAAATTGAAGTCCCTCCCGTCCGAAGCGGTTGACGAGCGCATCGATGCAGCCATGGAAATCCTGCGGACGTATCGCGTCGGGGAAAATGTGATGCTTTGGGCGGGCACGATCCGCGAGTTGATCCTCATGGGCAAGCCGACCGTCCCGAGGCTGAGCAACGAACTCGACCGCTGCAAGGGGGACAAGACCATGCGTGCCCTGGGATTCGTGCTCCGCGGCATCGGCGATCCCCGGGCCATCCCGGCCTTGATCCGCGCCATTCCGCGGTCGTTTGAATCACATGGCGATGGTGCTCTTCCAATTAAAGACGATCCGGAACTATTACAATTCATGCTGAAAAATGACAATAACCACGACAATGATAATAATGTCGGCGCAATATGGTTTTCTTTTGGCAGTCCGACTCGAGAAATAATGACCGCGCTAAAAAAGCTCGCTGAGCCATCGCCCGGCTGGTGGGAATTCCGTTTCGTCAATCTCAAAGGAGGCAAGGAGCAACGGCGAGTCATACAAACTCAATCTCTGGCCCTCGCCCGGCGTTGGGCCGATTGGTGGAAAAACGAATGGAGGAAATATCTCGATGACGAGCCCGAGGCTCAACTCGATTTGCTCGATAAATCTCTTCACGAATATGCCAACTCGATCCCCAAGGCAGCAAGTACAATAAACCATCATGAATTTCCCCGTGGGCAAAACGTTGTCATGGACGGCGGTGTTCACGATGACAACTTCCGCACGTTCGACCGCTCGCCGTCGAACGGTTTCCGAGACCTCGACAGCGGCCGGCGTCCCAGTCCGCCGAAAAACCTCGTCGAAGAATCGACCGGCGGCGTGCCGTCAAAGAATCTGCTCGCCTGGGCCAAGCGGGAAGGCGTCGATCTGATTGCCGTCGAGCATACGCAGCCCGACGGGAAGAAACCGTATATCGCGTTCATACCGCTAGGAATGAAGGTCTGGCGGATCGACAGCGACCGCTACGACGGCATCCTCGAAGAACTCCGCGCCGACGGCAAACTCGATTTGCCCGAGCCGTGGGAAAGTTTCATTGCGCAGACCGACCCGAAAACCGGCGCGTTTATCGCGGATCAACCGGCCGTGTATCTGTTTATCACCGCCGAGGGCGTCTGCGGAGTGATTCGCCTGGAGGGCGGCGGGGTATATGACGGCGGAATACTCTACAGTTTTTTCTACAAACGCGACGAGGGGACGAAGTAGCACGAGGAGCGTTGTTAAAAGCGTCGGTGTCGTTCGACGGCCCGTTCGATTTGCTCCGGCGACTCGTACGGCAAATACAACGTGCGCATCACCATCTGGTATCGCTTGCCGACTTCATAATCGGGAATGAAGAATTGAAAATCCCAGGCGGGGTTGCCCGACCCGCCGCCGTAAGGCGATTGGGTCAAGCGAATTTGATCTTGGGGACGGAACACATAGACCAGCGCCATGCCGTTGCTGACCCCGTAGTACCACGGCTTGCTGTAACGGTACGGCGAGTAATTGAACACAAGCTTTAGCGGGAAGTCGGGGTCGTGGACGAATTCGCGGCGGTCGTCGGCGCCTAGATGGGTGGAAAACCGGCCCGACTCCGGCGTTACACCCCGAATCCAACGCGGATCAGCCGGCTGGTCGGCATCGCGGCCTTTGAAATGAATGTCGATCGACTCCGGTTGGCGAATGTAACTCGCCCAGAACAGGCCGATATAATTGTTCTTGAAACTCCGTCGCCGCGGGATGCACTCGAAGGTCATTTCAATCGCGCCGTCTTCCAATAATTCATACCGCGCGCAACTTTCCAAGCCGTACGTCGGTGTGGGCTTTTGGTACAGTTCCACGATGCTGGGACCGATTACCCGCAATTCCATCGGGACATATCTCGGTTCATAAAGGATTTTAGGCGGTTGCGTGGTTCCGTCGTGGATGTGTTCCAGATTCAACCCGGCGTAGGAGGGAACAAAAAGGTTTTCGCGTTGCTTTGCATGTTTGAGCGAAGCGATTCCGCTGTATCCGGCGCGGTGTCCCGGCAGGACGTCGTCGTCCACCGCCCGATTATCGACGACCACCGCCTCCAGATCGGCCCGCTTCAGCACCACATACGGCCGCTTCGGCACTTCGTAACGGACGTCCGTATCGGACAGGCTCGTCAGTGCTGGCGGCTCTGCGGCGATCGCTCGGATGGAGAGGAAAGCAACCAATATCATTGCAACAATTCGGGCTGGCGCTTGTACGCGGTCTTCCATTACTTGCCTCTCGAATAATGATCTTATTGTAATCGTTCAGCAATGTTGTCGCCATTCAGCACAACACGCAAATCGCATACGTTCGTGCCGGTCGGGCCGGTGCGGATTAGGGCATCGAGCGGGGTGAAGAAATTGTAGGCGTCGTTGCGGGCGAGATAATCGGTTGGATCAAGTCCCGTACGACGAGTCGCCGCGATCACTTCCGCATCGACCAACGCGCCGGCGGCGTCGGTCGGGCCGTCCTCGCCGTCCGTGCCGCCGGAAAGCAGAACAATTCCGTCGGCATCGCCGATTTCGACAAGTCGCTCCAGCGCGGCCAGGGCCAACTGCTGGTTTCTCCCACCCTGGCCGCGCCGCGACGCCTCGATGAGTTTCACCACAGGCTCCCCGCCGGAAATGAAACATTTTTTATTTTCGTCAACTGTTTCGTTTAGCGGCCGACGGCACGTCGGCCCGGGCTTACGCATTTGCAGAGCCGTTTCGGCCAATCGGCGGCCGACTTCCTCCGCCGGTCCTTCGGATTCCGTCGCGCTCTCCGACGTAACCGAGTAGCCGAGCCGTCGGGCTTCATCCACCGCGGCGGCAACGGCCGTAGCGTTGTTGGCAATGACGAGATTGACGTAGAACAGGTTGTCAATCTGTCCGGATTCTTGTGACGGGTTGTAGATGTGTTTGGTATTTTTGGACAGGTTGTCAACCTGTCCTACATGTCTCAAATACTCGAACACCGTCGGCGAAATCCCGGCTTCCCGCGCGTCGAACCGATCGAGTATCTCTATCGCTTCGTCCGGCGTCGAGCGATCGGGCACGGTCGGGCCGGAGGCGATCAGATCAAGCCGGTCGCCGAGCACGTCGGAGATAATCAGCGATACCAGTCGGCCCACTCGGCAGGCACGCAGCAGACCGCCGCCTTTGATCCGGCTGAGCTGTTTCCGCACGGTGTTGAGCTGCTCGATGTTCGCGCCGGCGGCGCTCAGTAGCCGGGTTACGGCCAGCTTGTCGGTCAGCGTGATCCCTTCGACAGGAGCGGGCATAAGAGCCGAACCGCCGCCGGAAATCAGGCACAGGCAGAGATCGGCCGCCCCGAGCGATTCGACCAGCCGTAGGATTTCTTCGGTTCCGGCCGCGCCCTCGGGCGTCGGTTCGTTTACCCCCGGCGGCCGCGCGGGATGAAGGTGGATGCGCCTTAAGACAGGTTGGCAACCTGTCCCACTTGGGGCATTTACCCAACCAGCGAGTTTTTTTTCGGCCATCAATTCCGGGCCGAGGATCGTTTCGACGGCCGCGGCCATGCCGTCGGCCGCCTTGCCGCCGCCAACCACGACGATTCGCTTGATCGAATCCAGATCGATCCGTTCGTCTCCAACGATGAGCGTTCGCCCCTCGACCCTCAACCAATGCGGCATCAACCGCTCGGGCCGAACCGCATCGACCCCGGCTTGCCAAATATGCAATGCGTCGCGACTGAGTGTGCTATTGGAATGTGACACTGAATTTACGTACCCCGCTTACTTTTACAATTATAACAGTGAAAACCGTGTATTGAACGACTGTTTTACATGGCGAAGGGAAATTAAAACAGGGCTTGGCAGGCTTGTTTGATTTGATAAAATGTCTCATAACATTCCTTCAACGCCAGGGGAAAGATAAGCAGGAAAACAGTGGGGTGCAGCGGTAAACCGTTGGCCCGGCGATGCCTCCGCAGAGGTGCAGGTTAAATCGGTCGCACATTGAAAAAACGCATAAGAACGCAAAAAAACGCCTCCTTAGCTCAATTGGTCAGAGCATCTGACTCTTAATCAGAGGGTTCCAGGTTCGAGTCCTGGAGGGGGCACTAGAAAGCGCTGCGGTGCGGGATAAATGGTGTTCGGGGCGTGGCGCAGCCTGGCTAGCGCGTCTGAATGGGGTTCAGAAGGTCGCAGGTTCGAATCCTGTCGCCCCGACTTGTAAAGCCCGATGTGACAACAAGTTACGTCGGGCTTTCTGATTTTCCTAGCACAAGAAAAACCGCCGTGATATGCGGGTGCTAGGTTAAGGATTTTTTTCATAGCGCATGAAAAACCCCCAGCCGCATTGACCGGGGGCGAAGATGGTCGGCTACACGTGGTCGGGGGCCGGATCGCCGACCGATTCGACCAGCGCCCGGGCCTCGCGCCACCTGCGCCGGGCCGCCGTGAACAACAGACGGGAAACATACCTTCCGGCTCGGGCATGATCGCCGGCCATGATGATCGGCACTCCCGCCGCTATCCAGCCCAACAGACTGCCAATAGCGGCCGCCGGGGTAATCCTCGATTGCCACTGGCCCGCCTCCAGGTCCGTCCAGATCGCTTCCACCACGATCGCCCGCGTCGGATAGGCAAGAAGCCGTTGTATCTCCCGCTCGAATC
>Ga0123335_1009130_pt1 | contig 10371 bp, 13 predicted proteins | sample BiotimSIPDNA_2_FD_89707 | JGI IMG/M metagenome (GOLD analysis project Ga0123335, IMG submission 89707) | Anaerobic biogas reactor microbial communites from Washington, USA - Biogas_R2 time_0 SIP DNA | ecosystem: Engineered > Bioreactor > Anaerobic > Unclassified | place: Washington, USA... | reverse complement strand
TACGAGTGGAATCTAGTACCAAGGGAGGAATGCCAATACGTCTATTATGGAGCTTTAATTTAAAATATGAGGGAACTTGGAAGGTTTGGATGATTAGCGAAACAAATTGAACATCATTTCTGTCACTGGTAGTGTCCGAAGTTTTGCGCACATTTGATTTCGATTGATTACGAAATCAAACGTTGCACGGGACGGAGCCGGAGCCATTTCGGCCCGGAAAAAAAAAGCTTTGGAGGAGCGGACCGAATGGCGCAGGCGTCCCCGTCCTATCCTCAACCTGAAAGTCGGCTAATATTTACACTATTTGGTGACTCCCAGGCGTTCCAGGAAAAATCGGTCGCGCTCGATCGTCTCGGTTGTCCATCGTCTCCTGCCAGCCTCTGTGTTGACGGTAGTGGTGTCGACGCAGTCGAACCAGTCCAGAATCTGTGCCAGCGACCGCTGCTGTATCCAGTTCTTCAGCTTCTTTTCCCTGCCGTATTGCTCCTTGGTCATGCTGGCCTCGTCCTTACACAGTCCTTCTTCCACTTCCTTAATTTTCTTCATCAGGAAGCAGCGATAGCAGATTGAAACAAACTGCGCCATCTGCCGTCCGCGAAGCGTGTCACCGTACCAAACCCGGACCCGGCGACTGTCGGCACATTCTTGTCGACAGCGGAATGAAATGGTGCGAAAACAGCAATTTGAAATAAGGGCACCTGACCGCATCAGGACATTTCCCGTGCATGTTTCCGTCAAAGACTATCTTCGACGTGTGTTGTAATACGGCTCGTAGAATTCTTCTGCTGTCTCCATTTTCACTTCAAACTCCATCATGCGGTCCATAATATAGCCTTTCTCCTTGTAGAGCTCGATGATGTCGATGTATTCCTGGACCAGTCTGGCTGTTTTATGAACGGCAAAGGCGATCTCCTCAATCGTCATCTGTTTTCTATAGCACATCAGAATCTGCTTGAACGAGGTGATATAGCGTTCGATGGCTCTGGCGGAGTGGCAGGTCTCGCGAATGACCTGCTGCACGGTTTCCTGCCTGACGGTAAGCGTTCGTTCAGCCCATAATGCGGGCGTGCTTGGGTGATGTGGATGACAGTTTATTTTGGTTCCAAAATTGACAATCAGCGGGAGCCATAATTGACACCTCGGGGCTCCATGTGCGTCTGGTTCGTCTGGTTCAGGATTTCCAGGAAATAATCCGCTGGTTCATCTGGTTTGCCGTTTTGGGGGCGGCATTTGAAGCTATCTTTTCCGCATTTTCTTCATTTCGTCAAGGATATGGTTGAAGCAGAATGCAGAAGTCATCCGTTACGATGTCCAGCAAGGACCCACGCCTTCCTCCGGGTATGAGGCGCTGCCGCCACTGCGGCTGTGTGTTTACTTCGTACCACAACAATCCCCGGCAGCATTATTGCGGACGCGCCGACTGCCAGCGGAAGCGCAAGAGCCGGTGGCGCAGGGAGAAGTACATTCCCCTATCCGAACTCCGCCAGGAGAAGCGTGACGAGGAGCTCGCACGCTGTCGCGAGGCGATGAGGCGGCTTCGCCGCCAGCGGCGCAAGGAAGGCCAGAAGATCTTGATGGAACAGGCTGTGGAAGAGTCGGTTAGGCAAAGGGTGCCCGTGCTTTTCCGCGGCCTTGCCTCTTTCCTTGTCGGCTCCGAGGAACCCCATGCCGTGGGACGCTTCCTTGAGGAGGCCGAAAGGCGGGGCCTGTCGCTGTCATGCCTCCCCGCCGCGAGGGGGCCATGAGGCTTTCCCGTAAAAAAACGCTGCGTTACGTGGACGCGTCAGCGCACAAAAAGGGGTGTTACGTGGACGCGTCACGACATCACATCATTCTTAACCGCAGCAAGATGTAGATGTGTTACGTGGACTTTGCTTGAGATTCGCCCCATGCCGTTCATCTTATGTCCGCGTGACGGTCGCGACAGTCGCGTCCGCACCGCAACATAGGAGAAGAATACATGGTCATTCATCACGAGCCATTCGTCAGGGACCGGATCCGGGAGATAGCCCCGGGCTTCGGCTGGATCGACAGCCGCCTGGTCCGCGAACATCACATCGAGAAATGCACGGTCCGCGCCCTTGCGCTGTACCTCTTCCTGGCCGTCGTAGCCGACGGCCAGGGAGTGTCCTGGTGGAAGGAAGCCAGCATCGCCGCCCGCCTGGGCCTGGGGCTCCAGGAGGTCCGGGCGGCGCGCTCCGAGCTGGAGACGGCTGGACTTGTCGCCTTCCAGGACGGCGTGTGGCAGCTTCTTTCGCTGCAAGGAGGCGCACGATGAACATCGCCGCATCCCTCCTCGAATCCATGCGCCGCCTCCGCGAAGAGGGCCTCAGCCTGCGCGCCATCGCAAGGGAACTGCGCCTGGGCCGCCGCACCGTCCGCAAGTACCTGAAGCCATCCGCCGAAGTCGGCAAGGAGGCAGTCCCTGTCAGCCGCCAGGCCGGCAAGCTGGACAGCCACCGCGGCTGGCTGCTCGCCCGCCTGGAGCAGCATCCGAGGATCAGCGCCCACGCGCTCTTCGTCCAGCTGCACGAGCGGGGCTTCGCGGGAAGCTACAGCCTGGTCCGCCGAAGCGTCGCCCAGCTGCGTCCGCAGGAGAAGCCGGCCTACAGGACGCTCTCCTTCGAGCCGGGCGAGGCGGCGCAGGTCGACTGGGGCGAATGGGGCGCGGCCGACGTCCCCGGCGGCCGACGGCGCGTCTCCTTCTTCGTCATGGTGCTGTGCCACAGCCGGGCCATGTACGCCGAGTTCGTCTTCGGCGAGAGCATGGAGTTCTGGCTGCAGTGCCACAGGAACGCCTTCCGCTTCTTCGGCGGAGTCCCGTCGCGCGTCATCGTGGACAACTGCAGGACCGCGGTGCTGCATCCCGCCATGCGCGGCGCGCCGGCGCAAATCAATCCTGGACTATAACATAAAACTTGGCCTGTAACAAAAAAACCTAGTGCGCGGGGTTCCAACCTCGAAACACGAGTTGGCCTGATAACATTACGGAGTGCCCTGATTCGATGCCGTCGGCCAGTTGGTTGACGGCATTTTCGCTTGATGGCTATATTTTTCCCCGTTGTGTGACAACGTTATGGCTTCCATAAATTATAGTACCCGGAAGTTCAGTCACCAGAACTTTGTTTATCACCCAGCGAACCTCCATCCCGGAGCTTACATATGACCTCGAAGGACATCTATACCGAGCTTAATGCCTTTATGGGCAGGATGCGCGACGGTGAAACCCGTGAAATGGTGGAAAATCTCCAGGCCGCCATTGAGTACCAGGCGGAAAAGCTCCGCATCTACGAAGAAAAGTACAAGGAAGCGACTGGAAAGGAACGGCCTGAACTCAACGATTCCGACCGCAAGCGCCTTGCCGGCAAGGCCAGGACACTCAATACCCATCTCCTGCAGATCACGGAAACCACCTGGTCGCCGGATACTCTGATGGACTGGTATCACAAGCTGATCGCGGAAAAGTACGACAGCACGGGGCCGGGACAGAAGAAACGCGGACGCCGGGTGCTCGATGAGGAAACCATCGCGCTGGTAGTGAAAATCGGCAATGACAATCCCAACTGGGGCTACCAGCGGATCGCCAATTACATCAAATACCTCGGCCATAAGATCAGCTTCATGACCATCAAAAGGATTCTCACCGACCACGGCATCTACCCGCCCGAAGATGGCCGCAAAAACAGCGACTGGGGCAAGTTTTTCGATGCCCACACGGATGTCCTGGCAGCATGCGATTTCGCAACGTACGAGCTTCTTACGCCCAACGGGCTCGTCCGTGAGTCCATCCTCTTCTTTGAAAATCTCACCACCCGGGAAGTCTGGCTGGGTGGCATCGCCTGCGATCCGGATGCCAACTGGTCCGCGCAGGTCGCCCGCAACCAAACCGACGCCTTTGATGGGAAGCTGAATGGAATGAAGTACATCATCCATGACCGCGACCCGCTCTTCCTCGGAAAATTCACCGATATCCTGAAATCCGCCGGCTGCAAGACCAAGCTGATCCCACCCAGGATGCCCGAATATAACGGGCATATTGAGTCGTTCATCAAGACCATAAAAAGCGAATGCCTCGACCGCCTTATCCTGACCAGCGAAGCCCAACTGCGATATGTGGTAAAGGAGTTCCTTGAATACTATAACCATGAGCGACCGCACTCAGGTCTTGGCGGAAACATGATCAAGCCCTGGCCCCAGGACGAAGACGGTGAAGTCACCGAATTCTCCCGGCTGGGCGGTCTTTTGAAGTCCTATCGCAGGGTAAAAAGGGCGGCGTAGGTTTTATGTTATAGTCCCGTGAGAATATAAATCTGCCTGACCATCGGTTGAGCATAAGACATGGAGTCTCCCGGGTGCCAGGCGTGTGCCAGGGCGGTCATCATCCGCCAGCAGTGCCTCCCGCGCCTCGCAACGAGGTTCGGTATGAGTGCGCCTGCGTTATACGCAAAAGTTGCAAAAGCTCGTTTGGAACCATAATGCGTCAAATCAACAAAAGTCCTAAGACCAGGGTTAGTGATTCGTGCGCAGTTGCGAATGCCGCGGATACACATCCCCAACCAAAATCATAGGACTTACCCCGGAATTTATGGGAGAGAAATTTGCGAGGGCACTGTTAACCTCCACGATATTTGACAAGGTGCATCTGAACCCTTATTTTGACGAGGAGTCCCCCCCCTAACCAAAACAAGGAGTACCAAATGCACAGGGAAGTCCCGCCTGAATTAAATCACGAATGCACCAGCTGGATGGTGTTTCACGACTTGACTGTCAACCACACCAACATCCTGCACAAGAACCGCGATTCCAACGTGCGCGGCATCGGCGTTTTGACCAATCGGACTCCAGGCGGCCGGAAATGGGTCGGGCTGGGAAACATCTCCGAGCATCTGGCCACCATGGGCATGAATGAAAAAGGCTTGGCCGTCGTAGTCAACAGCGGCGAACCATGCATTGACAACAATCCCAAAAACGAATGGACAACCCCAAGGATCCTGATGCGCATCCTGGATAACTATGACCGGGCTGCGGACGCCTTGTCCTGCCTACAGGACATGCTGAAGAATGACCAGTACAGTCATGGCAGCAGCGGCTCGATCTTCCTGTTTATGGACCTCAACGAGGGCTACATTGCCGAATGCTCCGCGCATTTCTGCTCTCCGGCCAGATTCGACCACGGCTACTGCTACCGAGCCAACATCTGGCACAACCCTGACATGTCACGCTACTCCGTCAACACCCCTAAGGGCCATCTAAGCAGCTGCATCCGGGAAATGCAGGTGTATTCCATGCTCAATCACGCCCTGGCGGTTCGCGGCGAAACTATAGCCTGCTCGGACATTTGGGAGCTTTCCCGCAACACCAGCATGCCGGATTCGGAAAACAAAACCGGCGTCTGCAACACGAGGACCAATTCCACCAGCACGCTTGAAATCGACCGGGAATATCCCGACACGCTGTCGACCATGTTTGCCACGCTCGGGCCGCCGCGCCACACCATGTATCTTCCCATACCCATTTGCGTGACGGACGACAGGCCCGACGCCATGAGCAAGCAGCCGGTCTGGTCGGACGCCGCCTTCGAGCGCCTTGAAACGCAGGGGCTTGATTCCTCAACCGAGTCTTGGGTGTGCTTGGAGCAGGCCATGCTGCTGGCCTATCGGCAGGCCCAGGCAGAAGCGCGCGCCAAAATGCGCCAAGGCCGACGCGACGACGCAGTGGCGATTCTCAACGCCGCTGCCAAAAACGCCTGGGCGGCAATGCCGTAAAGAAGGCCAGGCGTCAGAGGAAGATCGATGCGCAAACAGAGAAAAAAAGAGAACGGCTATGAGCATCCATGCCAATGAGCGCTGGGGACTTATAGGAGACGACACACTATGGCTGTGATTAAAAATCCGATAAGACAATTGACCATAAAGGGGTTCAAATCCCTACGCGACGTGGATGCATTCTGGCTTGAACGACTCAACGTCCTCATTGGCGCCAACGGCTCCGGGAAAAGCAACTTCGTTTCCTATTTCCGTATGCTCAGAGAGTTGGTGGAGGAACGCCTCCAAGTGTGGGTGGCCAAACAAGGAGGTGCGGAACGTATTTTAAGTTTCGGGTCAAAGGTGACGCCCGCCTTAGAGTCCTACATTGAGTTTGGTTTGAACGGCTACAAGTTTTCCCTCGAACCTACGGCTAACGATGCCTTCACCTTTGGAGATGAACGCCTGTTTTTCGAGGGTATATTCATAGACTCGACATGGACGTCTATCGGGGCCGGTCACTTGGAGTCAAAACTCAAAGCCAAAAAGAAAGAGTTGGGAGAAGGCAGCACAGCGGACTACTGCTACTCAGCCATATCCAACTGGCGGGTCTACCACTTCCACGACACGAGCGACACAGCCGGTGTTAAGAAACCCGGGGCGTTGCACGACAACGAATATCTACGCACGGATGCCTCGAATCTGGCAGCCTTCTTGTATTTGCTTCGTGAACAACACGGCGAAGTATACCAACAAATCCGAAAGACGGTTTGCCTCGCAATGCCCTTCTTTGACGACTTCGTGTTGAAACCGCGGGAACTCAAGACCGGGGAACAGCAAATCCGCCTGCTCTGGCGGCAAAGGGGAAGCGATTATGCATTCTGGCCCAGCCAACTTTCAGACGGTTCAATTCGCTTTATCTGCCTGGTGACGGCGTTGCTTCAGCCGGCCCCCCCATCCACTATCATCATCGATGAGCCGGAGCTGGGTCTGCATCCCTACGCGATCACGCTGCTCGGTTCTCTTTTGCGGTCAGCGTCGCAACGCATGCAAGTCATTGTTTCTACGCAGTCCGTGCCCCTGGTGAATGAATTTTCTGTCGATGACCTTGTTGTCGTCGAGCGTGAGCAAGAAGCGACTGTCTTTAAGCGCTATGACGAGAAAGAGTTTGCAGATTGGCTGAAAGACTACACGGTTGGCGAACTCTGGGAAAAGAACATTCTCGGTGGGAGGCCAAGCTAATGGAACGCATCTACATCATTTGCGAAGGGCAGACTGAAGAGACATTTTTCAAGGAGCTGCTGCAACAAGAGATGATGCTCAAGGGCGTAGAACTCATCCCAACACTTGTAGGCAAACCGGGACACAAGGGGGGCAGAATCAAAATTGAACGAATTGTCGCAGATGCGCGGAATCTGCTCCTGGGCGACAGATCAGCATACTGCACGACGTTCGTCGATTTCTACGGTATTGACTCGGAATTTCCAGGAAAAAGCGAAGCGACTACGAAGCGAACGATTGATGAAAAGGCTGCGTGTATTCAAAATGCAATGCGGGAACATATACGGAAAATAGTCGGTGAGGACGCCATCCGGCGCTTCATCCCCTATGTCCAGATGTACGAATTCGAAGGACTTCTCTTCAGTGAGCCAAGAAAATTAGCCGAGGGCATCTGCCGTCAAGAGCTGGCAATGGAACTCGCAGAAATCCGAGCGGGCTTCAGTACACCGGAAGATATCAACGACAGTCCTGGCACCGCTCCGAGCCAACGACTCACAGGGCTAATGCCTGAATATGAGAAGATTACCTACGGTTCATTTGCCGCTTTGGAGATCGGCCTGAAGAAAATCCGCACTGAATGTAAGTTATTCGCAGAATGGCTTGCTACCCTTGAATCTACAGGTTCAGGAGGCGCAGCATGAGATTTTCTGAAGCTCTCAAGCAGGCACTTTCTATTACAAGATTTCGCACATTACCCTCTTTTCAGGACGGCGTATGGCATCCGGACATGGCGCAGCGATTCCCTGGGCAGGGCTAACAACCTCTTCACATCTTTGTGTTTGAGCCTTACCTTGACAGCCAACTTCAAAGTCTTCCTAGAGTTCGATCACTGCGGCTGCCAGCTTGTAGCATAATCCCGTGCCGCCTAAGCGCAGCGCGCAGCGGCTCCGGGTTGAAGTGCGGAAGGCGGCTGTTCGGCTGAGAACGGACATCCACGACCGCAGTGATGCGATTTGCGCGCAAGAGACCGATGAAGGTCTCAAGCTCATGATTGGAGTAGCCGACAGTGTAGACAGGATGCATCACATCACCTCCAGCCAGGCGATGAGCTTGGTTGAATAGCCGCTTTCAGGAGAAGAAAGGCCGCGATGGTGAACCTCGCGCATGAGCGTGGGTTCAATCACGTCGCGCAAAAGCATAGCGCGCGCTTCAGGAGAAATCCTTGGCGACGACGGCCTAGCTCGAAAGGATTCACCGTAACGCCTTTCCAGAGACGGGATGCGTTTGCCGGAAACGTCGGCTGCTATCGCTACGATGTGAGTCCCGGATTCGCCGCCCTTGCCGTAGACCTGCACCTGCCAGACGGTGAGAACACTGGGGCGTTCAAGGCCGACTTGGACGGCTGCGCCGATCCGAGAGGGCGGAATCTCGCACAAAGCCTGAAACAGCTGGTTGACGACCGCATGGTCGATTCCCAGCAATTCAATGCGCTCATCCTCCTGCGCCAAGTCGCGATCCAGGGTGCAATGGCGAGGCGCAAGGTCGCCGGGCATCCTGAGATGATAACAGTCGGTTCCCGCATCCTCGAAGGCGCCGCCAGCAATTGGAACGGCGATCCGCAGAAAATCAACGATCCGGGATTTGCCCGCTTCAATATCGGAGAGCGGCCGGTAGTCATCCAGCGAGAAGCGCTCAAGGTCCTGGAACAGCTCGAATACCACCTTCCGCGCCTCGTTGGCGTTGGACAGCGCGGCCTCAAGTTCCTGGCGAGTGCGCTTGAGTTCCGGGTCGGACAGAGCATTGCGGTACAGCTCGTCGTAGCTCAGACGGTCGGAAAGCTGTCCGAGAATCTGCGTGCGCAGGTCTTCAGTGACGTTGCCGCTTTCGTCCACTTTGCCGAGGGCAGTCGCGATCTCCTTCAGCTTATCGTTCAGGAGCAGGAAGATGCGGCCTTCCAACGTGTCGCCGAGGACAAGATTGTAGACCTGGGCGGTGTCTTTCTGCCCATAGCGATGGATGCGACCAATACGCTGCTCCAGGTCCATCGGATTCCAAGGCAAATCGAAGTTGAAAAGAATGCGGGCAAATTGAAGGTTGATGCCCTCGCGGCCAGCCGCGGTGTACACGAACACACGCGGGCCGTCCTTGCTCTTAAACCGACGCTCAGCCGCCAACTTGGCGCCGTGGTCGCCGCCGCGCAGGAGGACGACGCCCTGGCCGGGATACGCATTCTCAATCTCCCTTGACAGCAGGTCCACCGTGGCCAGACAAGTGGCGAAGATGACGATCTTCTCGCCGGGAGTCTGCTTCCACAAGGCGCCCAGCCCACGCAGCAGCTTCTCGATCTTCGTCTCCTGCTGCGCCGGGGCGATCGCCAGCAGCGCGGCGATGCGATGACGTTCTTCAGGCAAGGCCAGGCTGACCACATCCGCAGCGAGTTCCTCGTCGGCAGCGGTGACCGCTTCACCGCTCTCCGACGACGCGACCGCCGCCAATTCATCCTCATCCAGCTTCTTGATTAGTCGCAGCTTCAGGTCGGCCAAAATGCGGTCCACCTCGCCTTTGCCGATCGCGTCGTCCGGGATGCCGGCCTGCTCATGAATCAGACGTTTAACATCGTTCATGCAAGCGATAAGGCCGCCGCATTGTCCAGCAACGGCAGAGCATGCGCCTCGACATGCAGCCAAGCGTCGCGCAAGCATTCCGGCGACCCGACGACGTTGCCGATGATCGCCTCTTCACGGCTTTGAGCCAAACGGAGCGAATCTACCAAGACCCGGCGCTCGCCAGAAGGGAAAAAGACCTGGGCGCGACCATCCGGGAATACGGCGACAATCACGCCCTCGCCAAATTGGGCGTGAACCACGCGCTGACCGGGAAAAAAGGTCATCCCGATTGCTCCTCCTTTCCCAGAGCATCAGGCATTGTCGACGCAGTGATATATGCCTGTCGCGGATCATTGGGCGTGGCGGGAAATGCCAGCTTGAGTTGTTTTTCCTTGACCATTGGAGATAGATACTGCGCCTGCAACGGCTTTGGCTTTCGATTCACCAATGCCGCCAATGCGCCAAGTGTCACATACTGTCCACAGCAAATCTCCATGATTACCGAACGCATCTGTTCTCGACTGATTCGTTGCTTCTCGCGTGGCAGCTGTGCGAGAGCTTCAATTTCACGCAGCTTCTCTGGCACGAGATATTCGAGACTATCAATCAAAGGTTCCTGGTGGTAATCTGATATCAATCGCCCCTGGCTGTCGCGAAGGAGTTCCGCCTTCTTGTATGGGGAGCTGCCGCCGTTAAGTGGGGAGCTGCCGCCGTTAAGTGGGGAGCTGCCGCCGTTAAGTGGGGAGCTGCCGCCGTTAAGTGGGGAGTTCGCCGCCGTTAAGTGGGGAGCTGCCGTCGTT
>Ga0123335_1009129_pt1 | contig 10372 bp, 10 predicted proteins | sample BiotimSIPDNA_2_FD_89707 | JGI IMG/M metagenome (GOLD analysis project Ga0123335, IMG submission 89707) | Anaerobic biogas reactor microbial communites from Washington, USA - Biogas_R2 time_0 SIP DNA | ecosystem: Engineered > Bioreactor > Anaerobic > Unclassified | place: Washington, USA... | reverse complement strand
TCAACCGACGATCCGGACACGTTCTTCTTTGACATGAATGGCTCCTTGTTGGTAACTGAATATACCGTAAAGAACCACCTAAAAACACACCTTTAAACTGTTCGAAAAAATAGATCCATCACAGGAGTGTAGGCAAACCCGAATGTGCCGCCGTCTGATGTAGTTTTCTTGATTAGCTGACCAAGAGTATTGTAAGTGTATCTTGTATCGGCTATTGTGTTGGTGGGCTTTGGCGCCTCTTCGGTGAGAAGATTACCAAGTACATCATAATAGTATCGTGAGATAATCTCATTTCCCGCGACTATTGCCCGGGTCGCTTCGGTTTTTCCGAACAAATTTTTAAGTTCCTGGGTGTAATTGCCCCGTGGATCTTTAGATACGGTGAGAAAATAAGTGGGGTCGTTAGTAAAGGCGTCATCATGCGACAATAGATAATCTGAAACCTCACTGAGTATACTATCAAAAGGAGTTCCATTCATGTCGGTAACAATAAAGCCATCATTAAATTCGCAAAGAGTATTACCTTGTACGTTTCTGACGAGTAAATTATCTTTTGAAACCCCAAAATACCACGTTTTCACCGCATTGCCTTGAAACTGCTCTCCTGGCCCGTTCTGCTCAATAACCCTGCTGAGCGGGTCGCTGGAATATTTTGTGTAGGAATAAGCCATGGAGTCGTTATATATAGATTGGAGTGGACCGCCGGTGATGTTGATATCCTCTAAAGTACCCGGCAGGTATAGTCCTGGTCTTGTTCCATCAATGAACGTGTTTGTTGAAGTATCCGGCCGCCCTGCGTCATCATAAAAAGTACACACCGTCCGGTCGCGGGTGTCATCAATTTTTACTTTCGTTTGTATCTGCCTTCCCAGACCATCACTGTAATCAGTGGTCACGAGGTTGTTATCGACCCCGTCTTTTTTTCCAACATTATATATAGTACTTCTAACAAAGTTAGGTTCTACAGCATTGATATGCGTAGCACCGAAAATCACTAAGCCCAAACTAAATACAATCAGTTTCATACCTGGTCCCGTTTAAGTGCTTAACACAGATACAGAAAGTGAAGCAATCGTTTTTTATTCTACCGCAGTTTATTAGCTTTTTAAAAAATCAACTTTTTATTATAAATGGAAACTAAAATAGCCTTAATTTGTGCGGCACGTGAAGCTTTTTCGAGCGATTCAGAAAGCAAGCTTTTCTCTTTGCTCCATGGGCAACTGTCCCGAATTTATCAGGATAATATATAATAAAATATTCCACTTTAACCAGTCAAGTTAAAAGTTCAGAAATGTTTCTTTTTAGTAAAATCTCCCGGTCTTTCTTTTGTAAGCGAATGATAATAAAGGCATAGAATATTGTGATATTCTAAAAAGAGACAGGGATTGCAGTGGAAATGAACGTGAAAATTAGCTAAATGTGAGAAACTATACCACTTTGAGGATAATTGACAGAGATATTTATATCGCGTGAATCATTGGAACTGGTGAACAAGAAATACTTTTATTGTCAAGCTTAGTGTTTGCTTTCACCATAATAACGCCGATCTGTAAGTTCTTTGACTATATACAGACCAAGAACCAGTTTCACCCTTTGGTCATGAAGGCAAAAACCATAGATCTCGTTTCAATTCTGGGCCTCTAAGCTATCACCTATGCTGATACAAATAATGATGAACTGCTATACTCTCCCATCCCTTCAAGACTTTATCGTTCGAATCAAATATTTTTACAAAAATTCCATTTAAATCGTTTCCACAAAAAGCGTTATAACCATAACGTCCAAACGATAACAAAAAATATGCGACCTCCTCATGACCTTTACCTGAAGGGGATTTACGGGTAAACTGATACTTTCCATAATGCGATTCCCAGACTATTGGGGTATAGTTCGTATCATGGTATTGAACTGTATCGGGGGAACCACAACATGTGCATGCCCCATCAAAAACAATCTTTGTCTGAGATAAGTTAGTACCAACTACAGCACCTACTATAAGAACGGGTGGTTCTGATGTCCATACCATTTCACTATCAACAGGACGAATCCACGACTCGAATCCGTTAAACGTAAAGTGTAAATCTATAGAATCAGTCAGTAAAGTGTCTGTAGTAGAGAGTATGGCCCCGGTTTCTGTCCATGGTATCCCATAAAGGAAATGAATTGATTTGATATCAGGAGATGATAAATTTGTTGGCATCGACGTACAATGCAAGCAGCTCACCATTAATGTAAAAACAAGCAATAACACTGGCAATGATATTTGAATCACGGATTTCATATGTTCTCCAGTTCGAATCTGATGAGTGCTTCCCCCATTACCTCAAAACTCCGGAAAAACCAAAGTAAATTCAGAGCCCTTATTCAGCTCTGATTTCACATTTATTCTGATTCCCAGTCGCTCGGCGAGCTCTTTGACAATATACAGGCCAAGACCAGTTCCACCGCTTTCTCTTTTGGTCGAAAAGGCCAGCTCGAATATTTTGGACAGATTTTGCTGAGGAATTCCGCTTCCTGTATCAGTAATAATTATTGCTTTTGATAAGCCGTTTTTACCAGAAATGGTGACTTTTCCACCATGGACAATAGAATCAGTCGCATTTGAGATAAGATTCATAAGAATATGCGTGAAAGCACTCTTTTTTGTCTTGACCTGCATTCCAGATGGTAAATCAATTTTATAGGATATTTCGCCGGCAGACCGATCTTCAAATATTTTAACGATAGATTCAATAACAGTCGAGACTTCGACTTTTTCCATGGAATATCCTTCACCGTGAAATAAAGATCTCATCGTACTGACAATGTTGGATATTCTGGTTACATTTGTCTTTATGTGATTGATTCCTTCTGTAAATTTAGTCGCGTCTTTTCCTGCATTCTGCTCAATAACATAGAGAGGCCCTTCGATCCCGGACAATGGATTAATAATCTCATGACAAATACTTGCAGTTATCATTCCCACAGAGTGGAATTTCTCCAGCTCAAATGCCCTGTGTTTCAGATGATTAAAGGCAATCAGAGCACCTATCCTGGCTTTTAAGATTTCCATAGAAAAAGGCTTCTGAATGTATTCGACAGCTCCGTATTTTAAACCTCTAATTTCTTCACTGGTGCCTGTTCGTGCGGTGATAAACACAAAAGGGATTTCCTTCAATTGATCACTTTTACGCACCTCTTCAAGGAGTGCATACCCATCCATTTCATCCATCATTATGTCAGATATTATAGCACTTATAGAATGTCTTTCTAATAGGTTAAGAGCCTCTTTTCCGTTCCCGGCACAAAGAACATTGTATGTTTCATTAAGAGTTTCCCGCATTGATAGTATCAGTTTTCGATTATCCTCAACAATAAGAACTGTCTCTTTTCTCTCTTCTACAGGCGTATTAGCAACTGGCAAATCATTATTCATTGAATTAACAGGTGCAGTCAATGTGGCCTCAGATAAAGACAGGAACTCACCGCCCGAGTCGTTAGGAAGTTTTACTGTGAAACATGTCCCCTTTTCACTGCTATCAAAAAAGATTTTACCTCCAAGCCCCTCAATGATGCCTTTTACGATATAAAGCCCCATACCCATTCCCTGGGTGTTCCCCTTGGTATGTGATACCTGGTAAAATTTATCGAATACATATTTTTTCATCTCATCCGGAATACCGACTCCTGTATCAGATATCAATATCGTGATATCACCATTTTCATCAACAGGCTTAAGTATCATACTGATACTCCCGCCTCTTCTGGTATACCGCATTGCATTATCAAGCAGATTGTTGAAAATTCGATCCAGGGCGTAAACACTTGAAGTAATGTTTACATTCTCAGATATTGCCCGATTTATCTTGATACCACAGCTTTCTGCTGTAGGGGTTATCAAATCCGCTTTCTTATTCATAAATTCTGTTAAGCTGAACTGTTTCTTATCTTCGTAAGTAAGCCGACCCTGTTCAATCTTTTCAGAGTCCAGAAAATTCACCATATCTCGAACAAGTTTATCTACATTATCCTTTACAATGGCCAGGTCAACATCTTCTGGATATTTATAACGGCACTTTTCAAGGTAATTCTGTATGAGCATCGCAGGGGTTCGGGTTTCATGTGCAAGATTTATGAAATATGCAGTTTTCTCACGGCTCTGTAATTCTATCTGATCTTTAGCGGATTGTAGATCTCTGGTCCGATCAATTATCCTTGCTTCCAGATCCCTTTTTGTTTCAGCCAGTTCTTTGTGCTCATTATTAAACCTGACTGCGAGACTGAATGCTGATAGCGAAGAAAGGAAGAATGCGCCCACATTCAATGTCAAAGCCTGAATATAAGCAGGGTAACCCATAGATTTAAGTGGTATAGCAGTGAAAAAGCCGATGGTATAAACCACAGTCCCGATAAAAATCCAGAACCTCCATTGCTCTTTGTACAATTGATTGGGATTTTTGAAGAAATATGCAATCATTCTCGATGACAGAAATATTGCCGCAGGAACAATCATAACGGTAGTTGCCGTAATCATTAAAGAGTACTGTGTACTCGGGTCAAAAATTAGAGTAGACAGAGAGCAGATGATTACCGAATACACGAGAAATATTTTTGTCGATTTTGAATGTTGTCCAGCTGTAAGTGTAATATTTACAAACACAATTAAACTCAATCCCACAACGTTCAAAGAATTAAAAGACAGATATGGCGCAAGAAATGCATTATACCTTTCAATATGCACATACAATCCCTTTACGAAGATTGATAATGTTAATGAAAGAAGCAGAATTGAATAGGATAAAATCGTAGGATCGGATTTTCTGCCCGAATAAATTACAAAATGATAAAAAGCGAGTGATAAATAGTAGCCAATTGAGATATAAAAAACAATTTCAATGCCCAATCTCTCTAACCTCTAAAAAGGAATCTTTACCCATTATCATCTCTAATAAAAACTTCTCTTCTCCTTCAAATATTTGCCTGTCGATATTCCTGAATCCCAGTAATGTATATGCATTTAATCTTCTTAAAGAGCATGTGCCATACAGGTATTTGATTCCTCTCGCATTGATCTCTTTCATAAGCTGCGCGGATAGTATCTGCAATGGAGAAACACCTCCAATATAATCAGCAAGGCTGAACATGTACAGGACTTCACAGGTAGAAGACCTTGACTTATCTATCTTAAATCCCATCTGCTCCAGTTGCATATGATTTAAATCGTAGTTAATACTCATTCCTGCGAGGTACTTCTCACTGCCATCAATTTTCAATGCGATTATCTGCTGAAAATCATACGGCACCACTGTCTTTATCCGCTTATTTTTATGATCTATGTTCCAGATTCGATCTAACGTTTTTATATAGCTATTGGAGAAAGCTCTATAAAGGGCATTCTCATACTTTGCAACCACAGATTCATCTCTAGCATTAATTATTTCAAAACTTGTTTTGTTATTCATATCGATTCATTCAGTTTCAGCATCTTATTGCTCAATTCATCAAGATCTCTCCCGCTATCTGGAAAATTGGCAATAAAGTGTTTAAAAATCAGATTAAGAGTAAAGATGCACTTATCCGGTAAATGCAGTTCCTTTGGTTCTTCTTGTTCCCCCGATATAAGATTAAGCATATACTCTACAATAAAGATAAAAGAAATATCCCTGGCTTTTCCTATCGGATTGCAAGTCAAATCGTTTCTGTCTATATCGTCCAGATAATGGGCGAGTACTTTTTCCAGTTTAACCCTCTCCTCTTTATCGAGGATAACTTTCATTTTCTTAAGCTCCATTTGTTCCCCTGAGGTTAAATTAACTGATTCTTATACTGCAGCAAGCTGATTTTTGATGCTCCTTACCGAAATCCCCATCCCTTTCAATTTCCTGGAAAGATTGCTTACTTCAACACCAAGCACCCGGGCTGTTTCAGTCAGGCTATACTCGTTTTTTTCAAGCTGTGACTGTATATACCTCTTTTCCAGTTCATCAAGAGTCATCGAGTTCTCTAAAAAATCATCACTCCTTCTTATATGTCCGCGGACTACGTCTTCAATATCCTCTTTTCTTATCATATTGTCTTCGGTAAGGATAAAAACCCTGTAAATCAGATTTTTAAACTCCCGGACATTTCCAGTGAACTCCAATTGACTTAGATAATCCATTGCTTCTTTATCCATTTTCTTGCTGATCTGCCCCTCCCTGTTCGCTATTTCTGCGAGAAAATAGCAGGCAAGCAATGGAATATCATCTCTTCTCTCTTTCAGAGACGGGATATAAAGATTTAATACATTCAACCTGAAGAGGAGGTCCTTTCTGAATTCGCCCCGGTTTACAGCCTCCTGCAGGTTCTTATTTGTTGCACTTATTATCCGTACATCCACTTTTTCACACACTGTTGATCCAAGAGGAGAAATCTCAAGATCCTCTATCGCTCTGAGGAGTTTTGTCTGCTGATGAAGCGGCAGCTCCCCTATCTCATCCAGAAACAGAGTGCCGCCGTTTGCAAGCTGAAATTTGCCCGGTTTGTCGCAATTGGCTCCTGTAAATGCACCTTTTTTGTACCCGAACAGTTCCGATTCGAATAAATGCTCAGGTATTGAAGAGCAGTTTAGTTTTATCAGTGGCTTTTCTGACCTGGGGCTCTCTTCATGCAGGAGGTTGGTTATCACCTCTTTACCTACACCACTCTCCCCCTCAATCAGAATATTTGCATTTGATTTTGCATACTTTTTTATCGTTTCCAGTAACTCTTTCATTTTCCTGCATGAATGCACGAAAACAAACTTTGAACGTCCGGAGGAACTGACCATCGATACCATCTGGTTTTCCAGTATCGAATAATAATCCTTTTCCTTGCGTTCACTATCTAAATGGATTGAGGCCTCTTCTACTATCTTTCTGATATCATCCGGTTTTATCGGTTTATTTACTATGCGGTAGATCAAATCATTATTGATCACTTTTTCCAGAAGTTCCCTGTTTGAAAAGGCTGTGATCAGAATTGCCCGATAGGACACCAGTTTCTGTTTGGCTTCAAACAAGATATCAAGGCCGGTTATTCCCTGCATTCGGAAATCAATCAGTAGAATATCATGTCTCTCACCGGACCGGATTGACTCCAGCGCTTCGCCTGGCTTGGTAAACGCTTTTACTTCATAATCTTTGAATACTTCTTTTAATGTGAAGACAATAGCGTCTTCATCATCTACTATCATTATCCTTGCTTTATTCATAGAGCACCTTTGATGGGGTTCAGCGGTGTTATAAGCTAAAAAGTAGATTTCAATTTACAGATCAATTTCTCTAGTGAATTGCTCTTTACCTCCATTTAGTTCAGGACTTTTTGAAAGGGTCCGGTTGTGTGGTGAATACCTGTCAATATAATTCCTGATGTTAAGCGAGTCATCACCTTGTCTGAGAAGAGTTTCCCAGCGGGTCCTGGTTTTCTCCGGGACAGCTACATTTTTCCCGGCTGCATAGATAACAAGCTCTCTTAGAGCCGTTTGTATGTAAGATTCCTGAGGGGTTTTATTTTTGTCTGGGGGCTCTCTCAGGCTGCTCCCGTTTCCTTCCCGAAGATTGTCTTGTTCTCTAGCCGCCAGGCCTGGTACCGGCGAATCTCTCTTAGTTCCTCGGTTGAGAAATCCGGTTTCATTCTCTTGCCCTGGTTGTACTCTCTGAGGATCTTCAATTTCTCTTCTAATTCTTCCTGCTTCGCTTTTGATAAATGCATAGAATACCCCCCTACTCCTTTTCTTCCATTTATTTTCGCCTGTGATTTCTCTTTCCAGAGTGTTTAGCCGGTGCTTTAGAGAACCTTTGAAAACAAGGCTAATATCTGCCTCAAGTTCCTTATCATCGGGAAAATCTGCCGAGACTTTATCATAAACCCGCTTAAGATCCCTCTCATTTGCCAGTCTTTTTTCTGACTGCCCCAGAGCCAGCACTCCGCTTACAATGATACCATCTCTTTCCAGACTCTTTCTCAGGGCATCTACGCTTGTTCCGGTAGTAACTACATCATCAACGATGAAAACATCCTTACCCCTCACCATTTCCCAAGTGATTTTATCACCGTAGATTTCGTAAATTCTGGGTTCTTTAAGCTTCCCTATTGCCCCCAGGTTTGCGCTCCTGGTCTCATGCATGGCACCGGCAAAGCCTTTTATTACCTCACCCCCGTAGGTCATCTCAAGAAGCTCGGCAATACCGAGAGGTATAGTATTATCACCTCGGGTTGAGGGCATCACCAGGTAAACCGGCGTTTTATCGGCAAGGATATCTTTGTACTTTCCCGGCTTGAAATACTTTTTAACAAATGCAGCAACTTCCTCACGGATATATCCCCGGTCAGCAAGGATCTCTTTTTCTTTTCTAATCTCTTTTGTATCTTTGCTCGACCAGGCGTAATCCATCTTTTTCCGTCTATACTTTCTCAGAGTGGGTATCGATGTTTTGGGAGCGCTTTTTGTCAGAAAAACTTAATATAAATTAGTGGTAAAAATACCTATCAGAGTTAGTTTCAGATTTCCATTTTTAGATTATTTTATGGAAATTTCAAGTGATTATTATTTTCCATATTGTATCAACATATTGTTGTCTAAGATTCTTAAAATACAATATGTTGTTATTAATTGATTTTATGAGCATCTTATTTATCCCATTTTAATTACTTTAATCTGACTTCTTGCGAGCTCGCAAGTTTTGTGTATTATTCTATTATCCGGCAAATATACCTCCAAAGATTATACCGGGTTATATGCAGAAGTGATACACACAGGAGCGAGTGATATTTGATCACGTTAAGATAGGATTTTGGTTTAGCCGGAGGCTCTTTATTGGTGACTTTTCAGCCTTCGAGAACCTCCCGGTTGAATGCGAACAAATTTGCCTTTAAGAACGTCAACACATGCCTGCCGGCGGCGGAGGAGATTTCTTCAGTAATACTTAGATTTCTACAGGTTCATTACATATATATGTTAACACTGGTGGAACTGCAGCAGAAGATTTGGTGTATAAATGGATAGCGCCCAGGCAGTGTTCCTTAATGATTGAAATGAAAGAAACCACTACCCCACTCCCCCGACGACCTAAAATTGCGAGCTCGCAAGTCCAGATCAACTACTTTGCGAATGCGGCCTTTTCAGATTTTCATCACCCTTCACAATGGCCACCTGATCCCCATTCAGATGCGCTATCAAACCAGATTAGAACTTTCTCGAGTTTTTGAAGAATGTTTTGGAACTTGCGAGCTCGCAAGTTTTTCATGTTTGTACAAAAATGTTGCAAAAATATTAATGTGGGTCTTCAGTCGCAATCGACCCTTTATACCACTCCGGAATACAATGACATAGTTTCTTCTTCCACCAGTAAAGACGGTAGCTGGGGCGGATTTCACCAGAATTGTACAGAGCCTCTGCAATTGAAGATATCCCGTCAACACAGAGGGGGTAGCGCAAGACCGGAGTCCCCGACGGGCTGGAGAGAGGGAGAGGGACTTCCCACGGCTGAAAATCATCCTCTAAATCTATCATATCAGTCTGCCTCTCCCCTGCTTCAGCCGGTTTTGCGAGCTCGCAAGATACTGGTTTCACCCGAATCTATCCACCCCCTTCACCCCCGGGGGATTTTAAAAAACCGATCGGCAGGTTGACCCAATACGGTGTGAGTTTAAACTTTTAAATTCTATCAAATTTGCGAGCTCGCAAATATCTAATCTAATAACCGCAGATAACCGTATCTTATATCTATTTTTTTATTGCATTTTAATAAATTCCAATTTAAGTTATAGACGATGTCATTCTCGTGTAATTCGTTAAACTCGTACAACTTGAACAACTCATATTCGGGAGTGTCTGAGTGGATGAAGTAAAAATGTACAAAACAAGCCAGATCTGCGACAAGGTAAAAGTCAGCAAAAACACCCTTCTAAAGTGGTTGGACAGAGGTTTTATCGATCCTCCCGCAGAAAGAACTGTTTATCAGTTTTTGTGGTCTGAGGAAAATCTCTCCAATATCCAATCTTATGTTAACCGGAGGACCAGAGGTGAAGCAAAACAACAGGGTTAAACTGAAGAAACCTGCTGTGGTTTCCTTTCTAAACTACAAAGGCGGGGTAGGGAAGACCAACGTTTCGGTCAATTTCGCCTACTATGCGGCATCCTGCAAACTTTCCACTCTCCTTATAGACTGGGACCCCCAGGGTGATGCAACCGAATATATCGGCTATGGACGAGAGAATGTGAAACTCACCATGTTCGATTTTCTCGTGGATAACCTTCCGATTGAAATCGATAAAACGATCATGCGTACATCCTTCGATAATCTCTTTATAATCGGTGCCAACTCATCGCTTAAAAACGTGGAAAACCTGGTCGCAAGAAGCGAAGACACTT
>Ga0123335_1009124_pt1 | contig 10381 bp, 8 predicted proteins | sample BiotimSIPDNA_2_FD_89707 | JGI IMG/M metagenome (GOLD analysis project Ga0123335, IMG submission 89707) | Anaerobic biogas reactor microbial communites from Washington, USA - Biogas_R2 time_0 SIP DNA | ecosystem: Engineered > Bioreactor > Anaerobic > Unclassified | place: Washington, USA... | reverse complement strand
GGATTCCGGTCTTTTTCGCGTTGTACAGTACCGTTCTTCGATCCAAGCCAGAGAACGCGAAAAAACCGGAATGACGGTGCTTAAGGTTGTTTATAATGAAACTAGAAATACGTTTATACGGGTGTATTTCATGTGTTTCTTTCTGACTGAGATACTGCGTTTTGGTTGCGCCGAAGGCGCCACTTCTTCCGGGCGAAGTCCCGGACGAAGCGTAGATTGTTGTAAAGGTTTTACCATACTTAAAGGCAGTATGTTTAAATATTTTCCTTGAAATAATGTGAATTTAGGAGTATTTTTCTGTTATTTTTATATTTATAGATATTTTCGTTGGACAAGACTGGTCCTGGTGTCTGTGCCCTGTGGCACGCTGCGTTTAGGGTGATTTGGTTTTGTTTCTGAGAAACGATAATCATGACTTGCCCATGTTCATCGTGTTTACGGTATAATTAATAGGGAGAGCAACTGTTAATTATGTTAAGATGTTATTTTGCGCAATGCAAGGTGCGGCGGTGCTGAACTGCTTTTAGAAAAGCCCTCAAGGAGATCACGAATGAATGATTTTACCGATGCTGAACGTGCGGCACCGGTCCGGCAACATGCGTTGTTGCGTAAAGAGAAGCGCTTGCGGTTTGTTACCTGGTTCGCCCTGGCGTGGATTGTGGCGGTAGTCAATATTCCCGACTTTGTAATGGGTGTGTTGCAGTATAGAAATTCGCTGATCCATGTCGTATGCGACATATCAGGCCTCGCCATTCTGGCGATTGCGCTATTGTATCTTCTTTTCACCATCAAGGAGGAGCGACGTGTGACGTGGTTCCTTCTGATCGGCATGTTTCTTGTCCTGATGTCGCAGGCCATCCGCATCGCCCGCATATTGAATCTGCTGAACGGTCTGCAGGGCATTGGTTCCTACGACTGGTACCTGCTGGTTCGGACATTTGATGAGGCCTGCAACGGGGTGGGGCTGGTGCTGATTGCGGCGTCCTTTCTCACGGCGATTGTGGACCTGTTCGCGGCGAAGGGTAAACTGACCGTTCATCGGGAAGAACTTTCCCGGGAAATAGAGCGCCGCAAGGAGATCGAAAAGGAAATATTACAGGAGAAACAGAAGTACAAAGATCTGATGCATAATCTTCCTGTGGCGGTTTATCGCAATACGCCTGGGCCTGAGGGGCGGTTTCTGGAGATGAATCCAGCGCACGTGGCGATGCTTGACGCGGATTCCGAAGAAGAGGTCATGCGGTACAATGTAAGCGACTTGTACCGGACGGCCGCCAAGCGTAAGGAAATCGCCGATAAACTTATGCGCCAGGGTTTTATCAGAAATGAAGAGGTGGAACTGGTGACCCTCCGGGGTAGACCCATTTGGGGTTCGGTGAGCGCTGTGGTGAAACATGACCGGGAGGGAAAACCCTATTTCGACGGTATTATCGAAGATATCACCTCGCGGGTGGAGGCGGAAAGGCTTCTTTCGGAACAGCGCGTCAGAATGATTGAGAACGCCCGTCTCGCCTCCCTGGGTGTCATGGCCGGCGGCATCGCCCACGAGATCAACAATCCGCTGGCCGTGATTGCCGGCTGTGCGGAACGCCTGGAGACCTGTCCCGACGACATGCCGATGAATGACGGCAGCGTGAAAAAGTTTCTTCGCATGATTCGTGATAACACTTTCCGCATCCAAAAAATCATCCAGAGTCTCCGGACCTTGTCTCGCGAGGCTTCCAGCGATCCTTTTGTGGCGTCCCCACTCGCAACGATTATTGATACTGCCATGGAGCTGTGCCGGGAACGATTCCGGCTCAATAATGTTCACTGTGAAGTGACGCTGCCCGAAACGCCCCTGTCATTTGAATGCCGGCCGACGCAAATAGGCCAGGTGCTCATCAACCTGTTTAACAACGCTTTCGATGCCGTGCGGGAATCTCCCGAAAAATGGATGCGACTCTTCGCATCCGACCAGGGCGATTATGTGGAAATTACCGTGGAAGACAGCGGCCCGGGGTTTTCCGATGAAGCCGCGGACAAGTTGTTTGTTCCCTTTTTTACCACCAAGCCGGATCAGAACGGGATCGGTTTGGGACTCAGTGTTTCACACGCCATTGTTGAAGCCCATCATGGTGAAATACGGGCGGACACATCGAGCGGCCACACACGATTTACTGTCCGCCTTCCCAAGAGTCAGCGGGCAACAACGCAACAGGCCAACTCCTGAACACCGTTTTTTCGGGGTGGGTCGCGGCTGCCGGGGCGGTATGGGAACCAGGTGATCGTCTCCAGCGGCAACAGTCCGGGTTCGGACTGCCGTCATGAAGAAGGGAAAGAGGCATGCGACATATTGTCTGGTTGCGCCAAGAACTGCGGACCGCTGACAATCCTGCGCTGTATACTGCGTCCCAGGGCGGCCATGAGGTGGCGCCGGTGTTTGTATGGCCTGGGGGAGACGCCATGCCCGGGGCGGCATCGCGCTGGTGGCTTCACGGTTCCCTTCTTGCCTTGTCAACCAGCCTGGAGAAGTTGGGGTCACGCCTCGTTATTTTGACCGGGGAAGCCGCGCGGGTCCTGCCGGAACTGGCACGGGACTGGAAGGCCGACGCCGTATTCTGGAGCCGCGTCTATGATCCCGAAGGGCGCGCGGAGGAGGACGCTGTGGAGCAGGCGTTACGTCAGCAGGGCACGGAATGCCGTATTTATGCCGGCGCCAACCACCTGCTCAATCCTGCGGATGTCTGGAACAAGTCGGGCGGCCCCTTCAAGGTGTTCACCCCCTTTTACAAGCATGCGTCGACCCTGTTCGTGGATAAGCCGCTGCCGTGCCCGAAAACGCTGGTGAAGCCGAAAACCCCGCTTAAAAGTACGCCTCTCGCCGGGCTGGGCTTGGAACCGGAAATTGACTGGGCCGATGGCCTCAGAAACGCCTGGTGTCCCGGGGAGGCCGCGGCCGCGGCGCGTTTGGACGCCTTTATCGGGGAAGACCTCAAAGACTACGGGGTGGAACGGGACATTCCCGGCCATGATGGCACCTCGAAACTTTCTCCCCACCTTCATTTTGGACAACTCAGCCCCCGGAGCGTTTATTACGCGATTCGGGGGCAGTGCGACACTTCAAAGGACAAAGCGCTGTATAACGAGGCCGAGGTCTTCCTGCGTCAGTTGTACTGGCGCGAATTCGCCCATCATCTGCTCCACCATTTCCCGCATATGGTTGACAAACCCATGTATCCGGAATATGAAAAGTTCCCCTGGCGTAAAGACAAGGCCCAACTGCGCACCTGGCAACGCGGCAGGACCGGTTATCCCATTGTGGATGCCGGAATGCGGGAATTATGGACGACAGGTTGGATGCACAATCGCGTTCGTATGATTGCGGGCTCTTTTCTTGTGAAGGATCTGCTGCTGCCGTGGCAGTCGGGCGCGGCATGGTTCTGGGACACCCTGGTGGACGCGGACAAGGCGAACAATACCCTGGGCTGGCAATGGGTGGGCGGTTGCGGTCCCGATGCCGCACCGTATTTCCGGATTTTCAATCCCGTGCTGCAAAGCAAACGTTTCGATCCGAAGGGGCTGTATATCAAGCACTGGGTTCCCGAGCTGGCGCGGTTGCAGGGAAACGCCCTGCACGCCCCCTGGACCGCGTCCCCCGAGGAACTTCGCGCGGCGGGAGTCACCCTGGGGAATGAGTATCCTCAACCCATGGTAGACCACGGTGGCGCGCGTGAACGGGCGCTGATGGCGTATAATGGCATGAAATCAGTAAAATGAGGCTACAGGCCGCCCAGTCCCGCGCAGGGGTATTCGGCCTGCGCCCTTCACCGCCAAACGGAAACCATGCATGCGAATTGGAATAGAACTGACACCGCTCACCTATGCCCTGACAGGTGTCGGCTATTATGTCCGCCACCTGGTCCGGGAACTGGCGGCGTTGACGGAACCCGGAACAGTGATTGGCTTTGTCGCCGGCGCCCGGAAACCGGTCGAGGAGAACCCTGCCATTCCGTACAGGCGGTTTCCCGTGCCGCCGCGCCTCCTCAATAGCCTCTGGGGCAGGGCGGGGATGCCTTGCGTGGATAGGCTGTTGGGTGGGACGGATGTCTACCATGCCGTAAACTATGTGTTGCCTCCGCTTAAACGTGCCCGGGGCATCCTGTCCATCCATGACCTGGGTTTTTTGCGCGATCCGGGTTGGAGCAGCCCGAAAACGCGCGCGCCTTTCGAACGGACCATCCGGCGGGATGCTGTGCGCGCCGATGTCATCATCGCCTGTTCCCAAGCCACCAAAGACGATATCATTTCACTGCTGAATGTCGATCCCGGCAAGATTGAGGTGATTTACGATGCGGCTGATGCATCCTTTGCCCCGGTTGAACGGGACCAAGCGGCGTGTCGGGTTCGTGAGGCGCTCGGGATAGCGACACCGTACCTGTTGTTCGTAAGCACCCTCGAGACGCGCAAGAATGTGGCCACCCTGTTGTCCGCCTTTGCCCGCGCCGATGTCCCCCATACGCTGGTTCTTGCGGGCGCGCCGGGCTGGGGCAGCGAGGCCGTGACGGCCCAGGCCGCGAAACTCGGTGTGTCGGACAGAGTTGTCTTTACCGGATACCTGCCCGACCGTTCCCTGTTCCCCAGCCTATACAGCGCCGCGGAGGCCTTTGTGTTTCCCAGCTGGCATGAAGGTTTTGGACTCGCCATGCTCGAGGCGATGGCGTGCGGTTGTCCGGTCATTGCTTCCAATGCGTCCTCGCTGCCGGAAGTAGGCGGTGACGCCCCAGTGTATGTGGATCCGGGGGATGTGGACGGCCTTGTCCGCGCGATGGAACGGGTATGCGGCGATGAACCGCTTCGCGCCGGCCTCAGTGAAAAGGGTATCGCCCGCGCCCGCGCGTTTTCCTGGCGGAAATGCGCCTTGGAAACCCTGGACTGTTACGGGAGGCTGTTGTGATGCGCGTTCTCCTACAAGGTCTCCAGGCGGGAAACCGCAGCGGCACAGGCCGCTATACCAGCGAATTGGTGCGGGCCTTTTCCGGGCTGGCGAAGGGGCCGGAAGTCGTGTGTCTCTGGCCCCGTGAACTGGCGGCCCCGGCACAGGGGGAACGGCTGGAACTGGTCCGGCGCCGGTCGGGTTTTGCGTATCGTTTCTACCATGAACGCCTGGCCGTGTTCCGGCTTGCCGGAAAATTCAAGGCGGACCTGATTCATTTTCCAGCGACCGTGGCGGCCCCATCCGGCCAGGCGCCCGTGATCGTGACGGTCCATGATTTATGCTACAAGACCCATCCGGAATGGTTTCCGCGCACCCGTGTTTTCTACTACACTGCCTTTGCGGACGCCGGGATACGGCGGGCCGCCCGGATCATTGCCGATTCCCACGCCACAGCGGCGGATATCAGGCATTTTTATGGAATACCCGAATCCCGCATCGATGTCATTCCCCTGGGGGTGGACGCCTGTTTCCAGCCGGCGGACGATGACGCGCGCAAAGGCCTGCGTGAGCGATATGACCTGCCCGAGTCCTTCTTCCTGTTTCTTGGCACCCTGGAACCCCGCAAGAATCTGCCCCGCATCCTGGAGGCATGGATGCGGGCGGGGCCGTCCGTGCCGGACCTGGTGCTGGCGGGCCGTGCCGGCTGGAAGGTAGACCTTGAACGTCTCGTTGGCGGCGGTCTTGACGCGCGCCGGCTGCATTGCCTCGGTCATGTGCCCCAGGAACTGCTTCCGGCGCTGTACAGCGAGGCGCAGGCTTTTGTGTGGCCCAGTCTGATGGAGGGTTTCGGCTTGCCGCCGCTGGAAGCCATGGCCTGCGGTGCGCCTGTAATTACCTCCAATACATCGAGCATGGCGGAGGTGGCCGGGAACGCCGCCCTCACCGTGGACCCGCTCAATGTCCGCCAGCTTTCGGATGCGATGACCGCCCTGGCCGAAGATGAACGCCTGCGGCAATCGCTGCGGGAGGCGGGCCTTGATCGTGCGGCGGACTTCACTTGGAAGCGGACCGCGGAACTGACCATGTTGGCTTATGAACACGCCTGCCGGGATAACGGGAGACCGATATGATGTATCCGGGCAGGGCGCGGCAACGGGAAAAGAAAAACACACCATGATTGTCGGTATAGACATTACGCCGCTCACAAAGACACCGACGGGAATCGGCCTGTACACCCGTCACCTGTTGCGGGAACTGGTTGTCCTCGACGGGCCGGCAGGATTTTGTGGATTGGCCGCCGGCGTGCGCCCGCTGGACAAGGAGAACATCCCTGTTCGGTACCGTCGTGTTCCGGTGCCTTCCCGGTTGATGTACCAGGCCTGGGCCCGTTTAAAACGGCCCTGGGCGGACATGCTACTGGGCGGGCTCGATGTGTTTCACGCGGTTAACTATGTGCTTCCCCCGCTTAAACACGCCCGGGGCGTGCTTTCCATTCACGACCTGGGATTTCTCCGCAACCCCGAATGGTTTAGCCCCAAAGTCATGAAGCCCTTTGCCCGCGCTATCCGGGAGGACGCGCTACGGGCTGACGCCGTCATTGCCGTTTCCGGGGCGACCCGGGATGATATTGTTTCCCTGCTCGGCATTCCACATGAAAAAATCCGGGTGATTCATGAGGCTGCGGACGACACGTTTAAGCCGGTGCCGCGGGATATCGCCGGCCGGCAAGTCCGGGATGCGCTGGGCGTCACCGGGCCCTACCTGTTGTTCGTGAGCACGGTGGAGGCCCGCAAAAATGTGACCGGTCTGCTGACCGCTTTTTCACGCGCCGATCTTCCCCATCAACTCGTGGTCGCGGGAGGCGCGGGGTGGAGGAGTGCGGAAGTCTTTGAACTCGCGGAAAAACTGGGCTTGAATGACCGGGTCGTGTTTACCGGATACCTTCGGGACCGTTCGCTGTTGCCTGCGCTCTACAGCGCGGCCGATGCCTTTGTATTCCCCAGCTGGCATGAGGGCTTCGGGCTGCCGGTGCTCGAAGCGATGGCCTGCGGATGCCCGGTTATCGCTTCCAATGCTTCTTCCCTGCCCGAAATCGGGGGGGATGCCGCGATGTATGTCAGCCCGGAGAATACGGATGAACTCGCCCGGAAAATGGAATTGGTCACGGGTGACGCCGCCCTGAACAACACGCTTCGGGAAAGAGGAATAACCCGGGCCGCCGGATTCTCCTGGCGCGCATGCGCCGAGGAAACACGCGATTGCTACCGAAGCCTGGTCTAGGCTATAGGGTGCGGGGAAGGCAGCCGGAGAAAATCACACATACCTGAACGGGCTGACAAGGACCGACGGCGGATTTTCCTTGTAACATGCCCCGTAGTAAAAAAGGTCTATCAGCCCCTCGGCCGCTTCGCTGGAAAGGTGCGTGTTGGGCAGGTAGGATTTGGATGTAACGAAGGTGTCCATCATACCAATAAGCGTCAGGGCAAGACTTTGCGCGTCACCGCCGGCCAGTTCGGCCCGGTCCAAGCCGTCCTGCATGATTTCTTCCAGGAAACGGAAACGGCGTAACCGGTAAATGGACTTGTCCAGTTTCGGCCCGCATTTCGGGGGAGAAAAGTACAACTGCAGAATCAGGCGCACCGCCTGTGGATTGCGCTCGGCGAAGGCGAAGGTGGCGCGCGCCACGGCCTTTAACCGGCCGATCACCTCGGAATAATGCTCGCGCGCGCTCAGCAGCGCCTTGGTGTATTCCGCCAGCGCGGGCTCCAGCAGTCGGCGGAACAGGTCCTCTTTATTTGTAAAATAGTAATATAAAACCGGACGGGTCACTCCGGCCCCTTCGATGATCTCACGTATACTGGTGCCCTCATAGCCCTTCTCCGAAAAGAGGTTCAGGGCACTTTCGAGAAGTCTGATTTCCGCTTCATTGACTTCGCGTTCTTCAGAAAAATGTTGTTCCATGTTGATCCCACCTGCTTACCTACCGTTAGTTAATGTTCCACGTCCATAGAGTAGTTCATTTGCGACCAGAAAATCAAGTTTTTTCTTGCACGGCACAGGCCGTTATTTCCCTAAGATTTCGTTTGGATCACATCCCCGGGCGTGGCAGTTGTGGAGCCGAAAGTTGCTCTTTGGGGAAGGGCGGGATATCCTGACGGGAGTATCCTGTACCAGCGAGGAGAAAAGATACGACAATCATGTATGATTGGGATTCAATTCCTTGATTTGTTATAATGATGCGGGTATCAGGCAGATCTTGGCGCATGGAGCCCCGCTCAATGTCCTGGCGCTACAGGAGGATTGTTCTGCCGGAAAATATTCGATACCTGCTACATTCCAGGAAAGGTCCGAACGTGTTTAAAATATTGCGTCATTTGCCCAGCCTGTTCTCCCACGACATGGCGATTGATCTCGGAACAGCCAATACCCTTGTGTATGTAAAAGGGCAGGGTATTGTGCTCAGCGAGCCTTCGGTCGTCGCGATTAACAAAGATACAGGCAAAGCGCGAGCCGTCGGCAATGAGGCGAAAAATATGATTGGCCGGACGCCGGGGAATATCGTCGCCATCCGTCCGATGAAAGACGGCGTGATCGCCGATTTTGAGATTACGGAGCAGATGCTTCGTTATTTCATCCAAAAGGTGCACAACCGCAAGCGGCTGCCCGCGTGGCCCCGGGTGGCCGTCAGCGTGCCGTCGGGCATTACTGCGGTGGAGCGCCGCGCGGTGGTGGAAAGCGCGGTGCAGGCGGGTGCGAAGAAAGTCTATATTATCGAGGAGCCCATGGCGGCCGCCATCGGGGCGGGACTTCCCGTTCAGGAGCCGCAGGGATGCATGATCGTTGACATCGGCGGCGGCACCACGGAAGTGGCCGTCATTGCCCTCGGGGGGATCGTGTTTCCCAAGTCTATCCGCACCGCGGGTGACGAGATGGACCAGGCGATCATGCAGCACCTGAAGCGCACCTACAACCTTATGATAGGCGAACGCACGGCGGAAGAAATCAAAATGACCATCGGTTCCGCCTTCCCCCTGAAGGAGGAAATGGAAATGCAGGTAAAGGGCCGCGATCAGGTGCTTGGCCTGCCCAAGGTGATCACTATCACCTCCGAGGAGATCCGGGATTCGCTCAAGGAGCCGGTGCGTGAAATCGTGGAGGCCGTGCGGGTCACCCTGGAACGGACTCCGCCGGAATTGTCCGCGGACATCGTGGACCGCGGCGTGGTGCTTGCCGGCGGCGGCGCGCTGCTGCGCGGCCTGGACCAGTTGATTGCCCAGGAAACGGGGCTGCACGTGACCGTTGCCGAGGATCCGCTGGGTGCGGTGGTTCTCGGGGGCGGCAAGTTCCTGGAAGAACTGAAACATTTCAAGCCCGAAGAAATTTAAGCGGCGTTTCTCCAGGTGCGGCCGTTTGTTTACAGCGGAGATAACGGGGCGACAGCATTTCCATGAACCCAGGCAGGATAATAAGCGAACACAGGCCCCAGGTCCTCCTGGTGGTATTGTTGCTGGGTTCCCTTTTCTCGCTGGTCATGGGCACGGAAAGTTCGTTCATTCACCGGGGGCTTTCCAGGGCGGTAAGCTTTATCTCCTATCCCTTCATCAAGGTCCAGCATCTCACTTCGAACACGCTGGGCGGGGCGTATAAATTTGTCTCCGACTACAACAGCGTTTTTCAGGAGAACAAATCTCTGAAGCTGGAAGTGGCCACCCTGAAAAGCAAGACGGCCCACTTGCATGAACTGCAGCAGGAGAACAGGCGCATCCGCTCCCTCTTCGGGTTCACGCGCCAGGAAGCGGGCATGGATCTCCTTCCCGTGATCATTCTTGAAAGTTACAAGGGACTCTTGCGCATCGAGGGGGGGGCGCGGGACGGTATCCGCGTTTCCATGGGCGTGATTACCCCGGACGGGGTTGTCGGCGTGGTGACGGAAGTGGCGGACTTCACGGCTACCGTGGCCACCATTCATCATATGGATTGCCGCGTGGGGGCCATGGTGCTGCGCAACCGGCTGCGCGCCTATGACGGCATCATTCATCCCAGCGGAAGCGATTTCAACCAGCTGTGCAGTATGGAATATATTGACATGAAAGAGGAGGTGCGCGTCGGTGACTGGGTGGTCACCAGCCCGGAAAGCCAGTTCCCGGCCGGTTTGCCCATCGGGCGCATCAGCACGGTGCGGAGCGGCGAGGGCTTGTGGAAAAGCGCGGACATCCATCCGGCCGTGGACCCCTACCGCCTTGACGAGGTATTCATTATAATGCAGGCGGCTGAGAGTGCGGACTACGTGGCCGGGCCTCCCGCTGCATTGCGCCGGGGCGTTCTTTCCGGGGGCGCCGCGCAGGCGGGCGTTTCCAACGCGCCCGAAATGCCGGACATGCGCACCCTCCAGGAGCGATACGCACCATGATGCGCGTAAGGCAACATACCCTGCCCGATTACCTGTTCTGGTTCGGATGCGTC
>Ga0123335_1009122_pt1 | contig 10381 bp, 2 predicted proteins | sample BiotimSIPDNA_2_FD_89707 | JGI IMG/M metagenome (GOLD analysis project Ga0123335, IMG submission 89707) | Anaerobic biogas reactor microbial communites from Washington, USA - Biogas_R2 time_0 SIP DNA | ecosystem: Engineered > Bioreactor > Anaerobic > Unclassified | place: Washington, USA... | reverse complement strand
TGCTTTGCAGCGTTGCGGCCGGGTAGAGGACTGCGATGTCCGCCGCGGAGTGTCCTTCTGCCATAATCGTGTTGACCCGGCCGATTTGCTCGTTGATCCGGATATGCTGTTCCTTGGGGAGGTGGCTGATATTGTAGTAGCTGGTGAAGGTGTTGACGCCGCCCCATGCCAGACGATTGAGCGAGCCGATCACCTCCGTTTCCGAAACCATGTATCTTGGCCTGGTATCTCCCTGTGGCCTGTAGCTTTGCACATGAGATGAAATTTCGCACATCACGTACTTGTTTCCATTGAGCTCCGCCGCGCTTGAGGCGAAGAGCGCCGTTTGCCATGGGACGTGAGGGGGGAGGCTGTTGAGGCAGTCGATGCTTGGTGCGGAGAGTCCCCTGAGCACCTTGAAAAAATCGCCGTAGTAGGGGACGTGCGCTTCAATGCCTTCTTCGGCAAGCAAGTGCCCGCCAGAGAGAATACCATGCTTCGTGCACCAATCGGTGATTTGACCGCAGAAGTTCTTGGCGACCAGGTCGCCGACAAGGCTCCAGAAGTCAAATCGCTTTTGTGCGTTTGAATTGTCCTGGGTCTGGAAGAAAAGGGCTGGCAAGTCGCCGAAGAGATCCCGCTTGGTCTTGTCTTGGTAGTGTTTCGGCAGTTCGGGCGCCCAGGGAATGACGAGGTAGGGCATCGGTCTTGACCAGACCGACATCAGCGACGGCTCGTCAGTGAACGTGCTTGTGAACCACTTGAGCTTGTCTCCAAGCTTCTCGGCGTACGCATCATGGGTGACCTGGATGAATTTTGCGGTCGGCTCTGGCATCAGCAGGTTGATGTAGTGCTCCTTTCGCGCCAGGCTGATGGCGGCATGGGTCGATTCGTAAATGTAATCTTCGGAGAACGCGATGATTTTCCAGTTCGTGCCCTTTGTTTCAGGCGCCTTCCACTTGATGGTTTCCATGTTCCGCGGGAGTGGTATCTTGACGGCATCTTCAGGTATTATCATGGAATTGACCATTGGAAACGCAAGGATCAGATGGAGTTTTCCAGGCGGCAATTTTAGTTCGACTTCTTCGCCAGGCTGCGCATCTTCGTAGGCGGCGAGCATTCCGCGCGCTTCCCATTCGGGGTTGTTCTTGAGCACCAAGTCGCGTGCTGTTCCTGATGGGTACCCGCATTCGTCGTAAAGCCAAAGTGCCATGCCAGCCTTGCGCGCCTGTTCGACGCGATAGAGGAATGGCGGCCATTGGTTGGGATCGTCCACGTAGCCGTTGAAGGAGACATTGGTTGCATAGCCGCCGTATCCCCATTCGATATGGTTGGTGATTTCGTTGTCGATCTGCTTGGTGTCCGGGCTTGTTCCGTGCCTGATCGGCAGCAATCTGGCGGAGGCAGGCGGGTTGGCGAAGCGTTGGAGCCTGGAACCTCCCTCTTCGGGCGCCTTGATTGTGACATCGGCGACAGCAAGCGATGACAAGGCGAGCAAGGCAAGAATGTTTGTTACGTTGTTCATGGCGCCTCCACGATGGTTATTGGTAGTGCTTGATGATTGCGAGTCTGGCATTGAAGGTTTCGTCCTTCATGTTGTCGAAGGTCAGGATTGCGGGATTCGGTCCCGGCTTCAGCTTCGGGAAGGCAGTGGTGAGCTTGCCCTGGGCGATTGGTTTTCTGGAAATGTCCAGCACGGTCCAGTTGACTTCGTCCTCGCAGACGAGGGTTTGTCCGCTTTCGAGCTTGACAGGGAAAGCGATGCTCGTCCCGTTGATGGTGAGGGTCGGGGTATCCAGGGTGCTGGTGTCGCTGAGGATCTTGACCGGCGAGATTGCGCAGGAGACCAGGGTGCCTTCGGTTGTTGCGCTGTCGATCGTCCTTCCTGCCGGCAATCCATTGTAGTAGTAGAGGATGTATTCGACCTGCTTGAGGTCGAGTTTTGCGCCTGCGAGATTGAATTCGACGTATTTCCATCCATTGAAGGATACGCTTGTCGTCATGTCGTGCCAGATTCCCTTGACGTCTCTGAGCTGCACCTTGAATGTCGAGCCGGAAGCGTCTCCATGGAGCCAGAACGCGAGGGTCTTTCCGTTGGAGATATCGATCGGCTTGTCGAATCGCCTGCCGATTGCGGCCCATCCCGCCGTATCCGACCTTGCGGATCTTGCGTTGAACTGGAGGGATCCATTGGGTGCATACTGTGATTTCATCAGCGCCGTGTCGAATGTGACTCCAGGCTTGGCGGTGCCCTGGTTTTCGGAGTCGAAGGCGAATTTTGGATAGTCGTTTCTCTCTGAAGCCTTGTAGTGTTCGAGGTTGTCGCAGCTGTCGAGCACGAGCGCCGAGGCGTCGGCGTAGGCTTGCGTATTGGCTCCTGCGCTTGCGACATAGAGTTCGATTTCGAGTTTTGGGTTGTCGTTTGGTGATTTGCCCTGTTCGTTTCTTCTGAAGACGTTCAGCTTGTTTGAGAGTCCGTCTTGCGCGTGGATCGTTCTTGGGAGTTCGTATTCGTCCTTGAGGTATTTCCAGTCAACCTTGTCGGATCGGGTTCCAAATGGATTGCCGAGGTTCATGGAGACGACTTCAACTCTTGGCGTGAGGGCTTGTTGCACGCTGCTTGCCTGGATCGTGATCGAGTTGTCTCCTTCGTTCATGGTTGGCCAGCCATTTGGGCAGACTGGCTTGAATCGCGTGATCAGTTCGCCGCGTTCGTCATAATGGGCGCAATCGTCTTCGCCTTCCAGTTCCAGGTAGTCTCCCGATTGCATGACGACCGGGATGCTGATGGATTTTCCATTGACCGAAAGGGCTAGGTTTTCAAGGTTGTTCTTGGTTTGCGGGATGGAGATGATCGGGGAAACGATGATATCGACGCCGCCCTTGGCGGGAATCTCGTTGATGATCAGCTTGACAGACGAAAGCGCGTTGGGGAAGATCGCGTTGCGGCAGATTGCGTGGCTGGCCGCGTTGGTGGAGTAGGGCCATTCGTAGTCGGCCATCCTGTCGGAATCACGTTCCCTCAACAGGAGTTTCACGTACTTCCACCCCTTGAAATCCAGGTCGACGTAGTGGTCGGAAATCGCTCCGTGGTAGACACTTGGGGTGCAAACCTGAAGGTTGAGGAGTGCGCCGGAGCCATCGCCCTTGACCCAGAAGCCGAAACCACGCCCGTTTTGCATCGAATGGTAGGGATGGGGATAGTTCTTTCCGACGATTGTCCAGGCGCCCCTGGAAGAGTCGGATTGGTTGACGGCCTGGATCCTCAGGTTTTTCGGCGCCAGCTTCGTGTCTTCCGTGACGACTGAGAGCGTTTGCTGGATTTGTCCGCTTCTGGAGCGTTTTTCATCCATTTGGTCGATTTCCGCGAAGTCGATCAGCACGGGCTGGACTTTTTGATTAAGTTGATGGATCGTGTAGAGCGCCTCGATTCTTCCTCTGTAGGGTTGTGCCTTGTGCGGGTTGTTTGCGCTCCAGGAATTTGAGCTTGGCGTTGCGGTATGCCAATTATATGCGACCGGGGTCAGCTTCCACTGCCCGTTGTCGTCCATTCTGAGTCTGAAGTCTGCTTTTTTTCCTTGCAGCGGGAGTAGGTCTTCCTTTGTGAAGTAGTTTGCCATCCTGAAGCGTTCGTACCAGCCTAGGATCGTCATCATTTCCTGGATTCTTGCATTCCAGGGATTTCTTGAGACATTGACGGATTGGATGGACATTGGTCCGTCAATCGAGAGGTTTTTTGCTCCGAAGTATTCCATTTCATCGGGGAAGTGCCCTCTTGCATGGGTTGAAGGTCCTCGTGGCGCCCACCAGCCCAATTGTGGCTGAACCAAGTCTGCGAGCCTGAATCTCAGTGACTGGTCAACGTGTGCGTCATGGTTTCTCCTGTTGGCCCAGACCGGATGGTCCCAGGCGCCGAGCCTTGAGTGGAACCACCATGAGTTGTGTCCCCAGCAGCTTGCCTCGGTGATGCCTCCGTTCTTGAGCCTTTGGAAGATTTTCCATCTCATCGTATCGATTCCGTACCTTGACATCATGCCTTCGGAGCCGTCGAAGTAGATTCCGTCAAGTCCGAGGGTATTATAGACGTTGGCGATGGCGTCTGCCAGATCGTCTGCGAGCTTGGAATCCGGGTCTGGGTAGAAGGCGATGTATCGCTGCTGCAGGTAGTCTGCCTTTGCGCCTTGCGCATGGTCCTGGGGTGTCGTCTTGAATGCGCCTCGGGTGCAGTTTTTGAAGCAATAGTTGCCTTCCTCCCTGGAGATTTCCGTATATTGGATGATTTCCTTGCCGATTTTGATCGCGTTTCCGTTGCAGGAATAGCTCCATATGACTTCGTGCTTGGGACCTGGCTCTTCGTTGACGTAGAGGATCTTGTCGTCCTTTGCGAAGGGCTTTGCGAGGGTGTAGGTGTAGGTTGCGATCAGGTCGTCCGAGGGGACTGGCGAGACCCACGGATCCCTGGGGTCGATGCATGCGGTCAAGGTGTGGCAGGTGACCTTGAGTCCGGCGTCATGGATCTTATCAACTGTTTTCTTCATGTCTTCAAGTCCATTTGGGTAGTATCCCCGGTTGATGTCGTAGTGTCCCAGTGTTTTCCACCAACCATGCAGGTGTATGAATTCAAATCCGCCTTGCTTTGCGAGCTTGATCCACAGGTCTGTATCTGCCGCCCTGAGGTCTGCGAAGAGGTATGAACCTCGTGTCAGGTTGCTTTCCAGGGCATGCGGTCCGCCGTGAATCGATTTCGGCACCGGCTCGTTTTGTTCCATCGTCTTGAAGATTGTGGTCAATTCGCTTCGCGGTCCTGCGGCGATTGCGGCGGATACGTCGGTGAGACCGTACTTCGATTCCGAACTGGCGCTGAGCAAGCGTGGCGAATGTTGTCGTGACATCGCGACTTTCAGGCTAAGGGAACGGACGCCAACACCCGACTCGTCGTCGCTGGACATGCCTGACATGGTGCCCAGGTACTTTTGCGGCGACGGCGAAACTGCGCAGAATGTGAGCATTTCCACGTCCTGGACAGTTATTTCCTTTGGTGTGAACGTGATGTACTCGCCTTTTGAGACGGCTTCGATCGTGATTTGCCCCAGGTTTCTTGAGAATTCCGCGACCAGGAGATTGTCGCCTTTGAGCGAGAGTTTCCTTGGAGTCAGGGTTCTGCCGTTTTTGAGTCGGATCTTGCAGAGCGGGGTTGGCGCCTCGACCAATTCGCGGCGGGGTGATTTTTGCATGATGCTGGTGATGGCGTTTTTGTCTGAGATGGTGAATGCCGCGCAGCGCGTGTCAAGCGTGAGGATCGGTTTTGAGTTGTCGATGTCCTCGCAGTCGGTGTAATTTGGGTTGTCTCGTCCTTTCCTGTCCGCGAGTTGCTTGATTTGGTCAATGTCTAGCGCTTTGTCGAAGATGGCGAAGTTGTCCAGTAGTCCCTGGTGCGAGACTGGACCGTACCAACGTCCGAGCGTGATTTCGTTTGCGGGCGCTATGACGTCGTCCCATCGTGCGGTTCCGGTTTGGGCTCCATTGACGTAGGTGGTGACAATCGGGCGCTTGAATACGACCGCCAAGTGTGTCCAGGTCTTCAGGGGGAAGTTGGAAATGAAATGGGACGATTGCTCGTACCATTTCTCGCCGGCGACACCGGCCCGATGACCTGGTCTCCCTAGGCGGAACGAACAGGAATTCCCGGTGACGAAAATCAACATGCCGCCAGGATTCCAGCCCGAGGTGAGGATGTTTGGGTATTGGCGATCGCCGGCTTCCCAGTAAACCCAAATCGAAAGGGAGGCTTCGGAGGCGTTCATCAGTTGAGTCGGAGTGGGTAGGGTGATGTAGGAATCATTTCCCGAGAGCTTGATGGCGGTGCCGAAATCGCCCTTGACCCAGGTTGTGTTGCTGGCGATGCCTTCGTAGAAGTCGGGTCCGTCATCGGAAATAAAGACGTCGGTTCCCTCGTCAAATCTCCATTGTGCGATTGGCGTTGCCGCATTCGTTGTTAGCGATGCGACCGTCAGCGAGGCGAGGAAAATTAAGTTGAGCGTGGTTTTCATCGTCTTGTTCCTTGGGTTATGGTAACTTTTCTAGGTAAAACAGGTAATGATGCACTAAGTTAATTTAGTAATTCCGTGGTAAAGTTCAAGCTGCCCTGGAAGGCAGGCATCGCGGCGTGGAAGAAGATGCGAAGGTACGCAAGGGATTGCACCGCGATTGGGCTGAAAAATGACGACAAAAACTATTGAAGTGGCGGGAAAATGAAGTATTGTCAGATTATGCACAAAAAGCAAATAGGTATCAAGAAGCAAATTTAGGGAATGCCAATGAAACATCTCTTGTTGTTTATGTCGTTGTCAGCGATTGCGTACGAGTTGCCGTTGCTGGATCCATCTAGATGGTCTGCCAATGAGGATGGCGGGAATTCTCCGAAGATCGAGTTTTTGAAGGATTCGGCCAGGTTTAGCTTCGATACCCAGGGCGGCAAGTACGGCTGGGGGAACAGCAGGCTTTCGCCTTTGACGCTGCCTGCGGATTCGACTGCTGTCGAGTTTGACATATTGGTCGAGTCTGCAGATCCTCGCGCTGCGATGCATGTATGGTTTTTCGAGGCTGACGGAGATGCTTGGGTCGCAAGAGTCAATCCTCAGGATGGGAAGGATATCTGCCTGGTTTTAGGCGAATGGCGACAGGTGATCGTTCCCTTTTCCGGGTTGTCTCATCAGGGGCGCGGCAACAAGCGCAAGGAATTCATGACGGTCAATCATTTCCTGATGGGGTTTAATTTTGGCAATCAGGTTGTTCAGGTCAGGAATTTGCGCTTGAAGCTCAATCCGAAGTTCAAGGGTGATGAGTCTCGTGCGTTGGCTGAAGGCAAGGTCGCCAGCGATTCATTGGGGCGTCGCGTCGTGATCTTGGATGAGGCATCCTCTCCCAAGACAGGTGGTTCTGCCGATCCCCGTCGCCTTGCGTCGTTGCTTTCGGATCGAGGTTTCAATCCTCAATTGGTTCGTTCGGGCGATTTGGTTGACCCAAAGGTCTTCAATAAGGATTCGCTTGATCTGGTGATTTTCCCGAATGCCCCATTCTTCCCCATATCGGCTGCCAGCAATCTGATTGAGTTTTTGAAGCGTGGCGGTTCATTTGTTTCGATTGGCGGTTATCCTTTTGACGAACCCTGTTCCCTGGAAGGGGAACGCTGGATCCGTGGATCGATCCTGATTCCCGCCAGCGAGATTGACAAACCACAAAGAGCCATCGCCAATATCAATACACGATACGGAGCACATGGCGATACGATGAAGCTTGAGCCAACGCAAATCGGTTTCTGCGATCCTTCATTCATCCTCCAACGAACAGCTTCGGCAATCACGTCGCCCGATCAGGACTGGTTCACGGCAGACTGGAGGCTGGAGGGCAAAACTGAGGGACCGGCGGCAGTTGCCATGACGGGTTCCAACAGCCCCGTCTTTCCCAGTGTCCACGGGCGCTATATTCCGTTGATCCAGGCCCAAGATGCCTTTGGCAGGCAACGGGGACCGATGGCGGCGGTGGTCCTCAATCACGCTGGTCCCTTCAAAGGGTCGAATTGGGCGGCGTTCACGGCAACCAATGTCAAGCTTCTGGACGGATCGCAGTCAGTCATCGACAACCTGTTCGTCGAACTTTGCGAACGCTTGCTTGCTCCCGCCTACCTGATCAGGAGCTGGTGCGACAAGCCTTGCGCCCTTCCAGGCGAAACAGTCAAGCTGGAGGCGGCAGTCTGCCGGCAGGCCGGCGAACCCCTTCGTTTTTTGGTTGACGGCAAGCCGATTCCATCGCAAGGGGACACTGCCACTTGGACGATTCCTGCTGACGACCAAGCGGATTTCCATGCCTTTACCGTGCAACTTCTTAAGGACGGGAAAGTCATTGACCATCTCGACAATGGATTCTCAGTCTGGAACAAGCGTGCCATTGCGCAAGGCATCGACCTCAAGCTCAAGGATAACTACTTCGACATCAACGGCAAACCAACGTTCTTCACAGGTGCGAATACGACTGGGATGATGTGGTTTTCGCACAACGAAAACCCATTGGTCTGGAAAAAGGATTTTCAGGCAATGCGGGATTTCGGCATCAACTTCCTGAGGATTCTGCATTTCTCGCCGTTCAGCAGGCGCCCGGTGGATTTTAAATATAGCTCGAAGCTACTTGACCAGCAGCCTGAGCTGACCCGCCGGCAAACGGATGCGATCGTCCAGATTGCCCAGCAGAACCAGGTTGCGATATTCCTGAGCCTGCACGACTGGATTCCACTGGATATTTCTGACGAGGACCTGGAGTATCAGGCGAACTGGAACAAGTTCTGGGTCGGGCGATACAAGGAAGTGCCAGGAATCTTCTATGATGTCCAGAACGAGCCGTCAACTTCGCTTGGAAATGCCGAGGTGCTGATGCCGTTGCTCAAGAAGTTTCTTGCAGAGCGCTATGGTTCGGTTGAAGCCGCCCAGTCCGCGTGGCAGGCATCAGGATCAGAACCAACGCTGGACTTCAAGTTGACCGCCAAGGGATGGGATGACCTCAAGGTAAGGGATCTCGAACAGTTCAGGATGTTCGTATTCAGACGTTGGACAGATGCCAACATGGCCTCGATCAAGGAGCCCGATCCCGACGCATTGGGGACAGTTGGCCATCATCAGGGCATCACGCAATGCGACAAGTACGACGGGATGGACACCCAGGACTTCGCCAATGTCCACCACTATGGTGCGCTGACGGACATGCGAGCGATCATCAAGATGCTGGATCGTCGGTTTGACGGAAAGTCGATCACGCTTGGCGAGTTTGGTTCCGCGATTGCACATCGGGCAAGGACCTCGGGACGCTGGGGCGACACTGAGAAGGAGTCGGTCAACCACTACCTGTCCGTCGGCCATTGCTGTTTGGGCATGGGTGTTTCGTTCATGGGAAACTGGTCTTGGAAGGACTTCCAGGATTGCGTTTTCCCATGGGGTATCAACCACGCAGACCTGACGCCGAAAGCCGTCCTGGAAGCCTACAGAAACCTGGCGATCCTCTTCAGAAACGTTCGACCCAAGTACATTTCCCCAAAACTGTTCTATGTCATTCCCGATGGTTTCCGGCAGGGTCCGAACATCAACCAAATCCATGACAACCTCAAGGCGGGCGTCGATGAGCTGCTCAAGCTCAATGTCCCCTTCGGAGTCATTAATGAATGGGCGATCGACAGGTTGCCCAAGTCCGCCACGGCGCTGGTCTGGCCGCTGGCGTACGGCGCCAAGGACGAGACCTTCCAGGCGATGGCGAGCTTTGTGGACAACGGCGGCGCATTGCTCATCACAGGCGATCCTAGGTTCGGTTACGACAGGAAGCCGAATCGCCCCGAACGATTGAAGCGATTGAAGTTGAGCACGGACATGCCTCCGAGGGCGTTCACTGATGTTTCTGCTTGGCCAGCGCCCATCCAATCGGGTCGCGTCCTTTGGCAGGCTGCTCCAGCCGAGAGCAGGCGAGGGGCTGGGCTTCGCGAGCTGTACAGGCGCTTCGTTGACGATGTCGCCTCGGTTCCGCGTTTGAAATTGGATAACGAGGATGGTGCGGTACTTGCCTTTGACGTTCCTCTTCACGATGGAAAAGCGATGACCTTTGTCAACTTCGCAGGCGAGGCTCGCGAGGTGAAGTTGCCTGGCATCCAGCTCCAGCTGGCTGGCGGCAGGACTGGTTTCCTCCAATGGAATTCCGATGGGGACTTGGTCGCCTTCAATGTACAAGGCGACTTGAAGCTGTCCGGCCGCAAGACGATCCTAGGGTGCTCGGACGCGGCGTTCGTCTCTCTTGACGATCGCGATTTGGCCAAGTCGAGCCAAATTCTTGCGATTCCGTTCGGGCAGGGGATTGGCCGTCGCTTTGACAAGCTTCCTGTTGCCGAGATTGGGGAGTTCAGGAATGCCCGTTGGACTACGCTGTCTAGCGATGTGTCCCAATCGATCAAAGCTCCCTACGACTTGGTCATCCTGAGCACGGCTGCTGATCGGCAATCTGCGGTCAGCACGGTCGAGAAGTGGCTTGTTCACGAGCCTTAGAACGTTGCGAAAAAAATCCCTCATTTTCTTCGTAAATTAGTGCGCTGGTTTAGGTAGGAGCACCCCGGATGCCCGTACTCAAGCGGTGGCGTCGGTCAAGTGGCTAAACATGACAAAGCCCCAGCCGGGCCAGTCGCCCTAATTTGCCCTGTTGCAGAGCAATACGGGTTTAGGTAGGAGCACCCCGGGTGTCCGTACTCAGGTGGCGTCGGGTCACCTTGGGTGTTCGGGGGTCACCTTGGGTGGTCTTGGGCACCTCGGGTGGTCTTGGGCACCTCGGGTGGTCTTGGGCACCTCGGGTGGTCTTGGGCACCTCGGGTGGTCTT
>Ga0123335_1009113_pt1 | contig 10394 bp, 6 predicted proteins | sample BiotimSIPDNA_2_FD_89707 | JGI IMG/M metagenome (GOLD analysis project Ga0123335, IMG submission 89707) | Anaerobic biogas reactor microbial communites from Washington, USA - Biogas_R2 time_0 SIP DNA | ecosystem: Engineered > Bioreactor > Anaerobic > Unclassified | place: Washington, USA... | reverse complement strand
AGGCTTTAGCCTGGGGGCAGGCATACACCAAAACTGGTGCCCAGTAGGGGCACTACCGGGACATCTACCAGTACAATCACTGCGCCAAATCTCTCTTTCTGTCACAGGATTTCGCACAATAACTATAATTTTGATGGATTAAAGAATATAAAAACTGCTTGGCTGCGGTTGAGGGGCGCTCCGCATACTGAGCAAGGCATGCGCCTTTTACATAATTGAACTCACGACGTTATGATATTATACATCTTACCGGTGTTATTTTCAATTGAAAAATACGTTTTCGACGCCAAGCAGCCGGGAACCTCTCTTTATTGCGCCATGACGTTACATCGGCGACTCCAGGAATGTATCATAATGGCAGGTGACGTCGAGGAAAGGCGGCATATATTAGGAATTTCAGCGGGCGGCTTTCAAGGCGTCGCCGGGGATTCAGGAACGTGTCATCAAGAAGGTGTTACGGCATGAAGAGCAGTATCAAAGTAGTGTTTATCGGTCTTGGCGGTCGTGGTCGCAATGTTATGAGCATCATGTTGCGGATGCCGGATGTGGAGGTCGTCGGCGTCTGTGATCTGCGGCCCGAGATGCTGGCCAAGGGCGTGGCGTTAGTCAAGGAACGGCGCGGCGTCGAGCCGGTGGCGACTGTGGACTACCAGGAATTGCTGCGGCGGGACGAGGTTGACGCGGTCATGGTGACAACGGGGTGGAATGAGCATCTTGGGCTGTGCGCCGAGGCGATGCTGGCTGGCAAGTACGTCGCCACCGAGGTCGGCGGCGCCAATTCGCTTGAGCAATGCTGGGACATCGTCCGGGCCAGCGAGCGTTCGAAGATGCCTTGCATGATGTTGGAAAACTGCTGCTATGGTCGCAAGGAGATGATGGTCCTGAACATGGTGCGCCAGGGTCTGTTCGGGGAAATCATCCACGCTGAAGGCGGCTATCTCCATGATCTGCGGAAGGAAATCGCCCTGGGCTATGAGCGCGGGCATTTCCGTCATGCTCAGAATCAGCACCGCAACGGCGATGTCTATCCCACCCATGCGCTGGGGCCGATTGCCAAGTGCCTGGACATTAATCGCGGCAACCGGATGATGACGCTGACCTCGGTTTCCTCCAAGGGCCGCGGACTTAACACCTGGCTGCACGAACATTACGGCGCTGACCATGAGAAGGCCAACTATCCCTTTGCCATGGGCGACGTCACCACGACCATCATCACATGCGCACACGGCGAAACCATCATGCTCACCCACAGTACGACTTTGCCCAGGCCCTATAGCCGCCGAACCGTCATTCAAGGCACCAAGGGCATCTGGATGGAAGACAAAAAAGGCTTCTATTTCGACGGCATCAGCGAAAAGGAAGAACAATGGGACAGCATCGACAAATACTATCCCGAGTACGAACACCCGCTCTGGAAAAGCTATCAGGACGGCGGCAAGCTGACTGAAACGGTCGAAGGCCACGGCGGCATGGACTACTTGGTGCAGCGGGCCTTTGTGGAAGCAGTCAAAAACGGCACGCCAACGCCGATCGACGTCTATGACACAGCGGCATGGATGGCCATCACCTGCCTCAGCGAGGATTCTGTCGCCATGGGAGGACAGCCCGTGCCCATCCCGGATTTCACTAACGGAAAATGGATGAACCGACGAGACGTCGCCGAAGGACCCTATAGCCTGGACCGAATCCCGGAAAAATAGTTCAGCCATAACGCGGGGCGACAAGTGGCAACGTGCGCCGAGTCTGACGGCTGACGCTGGATCGGCGTTGCGATGCAATAGTGCAAAGTGACAGAAATTGACAATCCTAACACAATCCTAACAAAAGGAGCGGCTCTTCCAGTCGTCAAAACACAAAACTCATATATATTTAACATGTTTCTAACTTTTAGATGAGTTGTCATGACGCTCTGGACGCAATGTGAAACAGCCAGGCACTGAATATTTTTCATCATTTTCGAGTTTTTCTGGGACAGCGTTGGCTGTTTCCAGTCTTGTCGGCACCTGTGTTCGGCGGCTTTGCTTCGTGGGCGGCGGCCTGTCATTTTGGTCGGCAGGCTCATTCGGCGCCAGCGTCGAATGGTCGCTTCCTTGGTTGCCGGAAGCCAAGGTGGAGCGGGTTCCTCCTGGCATTGTTGACAGGGGCGCGTTGTTGCTGCGAAGCGTTCGCAATTGGCCTGGGCAGGTCACGTTGGCCTGGCTTCCCTGGCTGCTGTCAGTGCCCGTCTTGGCACCCCTGCTTGGCGGCATTTTTCCCTGGGGGGAAGGGGTCGGAAACAATCCTGCGCTGGGCGTTGGGCTGCTGATTCGAGCCGGCCCGTGACATGCCATGGGCATGTCGCGGGTCGGCTTTTGCTTTTTATGCCTTGGGCTGACCCTTTGTCGGCTTTGGTTGTTTGGGTAAAGGTTGATTCATGGTCGGATTAACAGGCAAGTCAGCCAGGTAGCCATTGATTAGATGTTGATGTTAGGTGGCAGATGTCTTCCGCAGCTGCGGGTTAGCTGGTTTAAGCAGAGATGTTGTTTAAGGAGAGGGTGATATGTTGATGTCCTTGTTTACCATTTTTGGCGGTTTGGCGATTTTCATCTATGGCATGAAGCTGATGAGTGACGGTCTGCACAAGGCGGCCGGCGAACGCATGCGGATGATCTTGCGTTTCTTTTCCTCGAACCGTTTCGTCGCCGTCCTGGCTGGAACCATAGTCACTGCCGTGATCCAGTCTTCGAGTGCGACGACGGTGATGGTCATTGGCTTTGTCAATGCCGGCTTGCTGTCGTTGCTCAATTCGCTCGGCATCATCTTCGGGGCGAACATCGGCACGACTATCACGGCTCAGCTGGTTGCCTTTGACATTGAATGGGTAATCATGCCTTGCATCATCATCGGAGTAATCCTGACCTTCGTCACCCGGCCTTCCTGGCGCGGTCGCGGCGAGACTATACTGGGGTTTGGCCTCCTGTTCTTTGGTATGTATATGATGAGCGACGAGTTAAAGCTCTTGGCCAACAACCAGACCGTGCTGTCGATGTTCAGTTTTTTTGACTGCGCTCCCCGGAACGGCTGGATGCCATTCGGCGCCGTTTTGGGTGCCATCGGCATTGGCATGGGCGTCACCATGATCATTCAAAGCAGCTCTGCTTGCAGCGGCATCATCATTGCGCTGGGCGCTGGCGGGTTGATCAATTTGTACACGGCGGTGGCCTTGGTGCTCGGTTCCAACATCGGGACTACGATCACCGCTCAGATGGCTGCTATCCCGGCCAACCGGATCGCCAAGCAGGCGGCTCTGGCGCACACCCTATTCAACGTCATCGGCGTGATCTTAGTCGTCTCGACCTTCTGGCTGCGCTGGGGCGACACTGGCGAGCCGGTCTTTTTCCACATCGTCAATGTCCTGAGCGGCTCTGGCGACTTGCCGCGCCGGATCGCCAACGCGCATACGCTTTTCAACGTCTTCACCACGCTGATTCTGACCGCCTTCATTCCGATCCTGGCGCATATCTGTGAGGCCATCATCCCGGTGCGAGAGCCGGAGCTGAAATTCCAGTCCTTGGAGAAGCACCTGCAGAAGTCACCGCCGCTGGCGTTGGTGCAGACGGTGTCTGCCTTGCGGGAAATGTTGCATGAGGCCTGGGTCATGATTGACTGCGCCCTGAAGACATACGCCAGGAACGATGCCGCCAACCAGGCCTTGGTCAAGGAGCTTCCTGATCGCGAGGAGGGCATTGACGCCACGCAGGCGCAAATCACCGAGTATTTGTCTAAGCTGATGCAGCTTAGGCTCACCGAAACCCAGGCTCGGGCGGTTCCGGTGCTTTTGCATTGCACGAACGATATTGAACGCATTGGCGACCACGCCGCCATCATCCTGGAGCAGATTGACCAGATCAAGGCCAGCGGCGTAGGCCTCAGCTCGCTGGCGCTGGGAGAGCTGGAGCAGCTTCATACGCTGCTGATTGAGCAAGTCGAGTGCGCCAGCGGCGTTCTGAACAAGCAGGTTGCCCAATACCTGCCCAGGGCGGATGAGCTGAAGGAGCAAATCAGGACACTCACCGAGAAATTCGAGGATAATCATATTCAGCGCCTGAAGGACGGCTCCTGCCTTCCGGTCATCGGCGTGTATTATATTGAACTGCTGGCGGAAATCCGCAAGGTGTCCAGGCACATCGCCAATATCACTGACCGTACCAAGATTATTGAATCGGTCGCATGATCACGGCGCAAGACGAACGCCGGCCTCAGCGCTGGGCTTAGGCCGGCGTTCGGAAATCAGCGGTTTCCTGTCGCTTCAGAACAGGGCGATGAGGGCGTCGGCGAAGAGTTTCATGCCGACCGCGTTTGGATGATTGATCGCATTGGTCATCAGGGTATTATAGGGAATGCCCTGGCGCCAAAGCCGTCCATACCGCAGCGCCGCGTCCGCCAACGCGATGTTGTTATCAGCGGCCAGTTCGCGGATAGTCTTCACATACGGGCGTGGGTCCGCGTCGATGTTTTTCTGGCTGGCGAGACCCATCCAATCTGGCCTCACATAGTGCGGGGTGAGGATGATCCATTCGGCGCCGATGGCCTTGAAGTCCTGATGCAGTTTTTCATAGCGGTCTCGGATGACTTCCGGGGCGGTTCCAGCGTCATTAACGAATTCCGAGATGACCAAGTCGGGCTTGAGGTCGAGAACTTTCTCCTGGTAATTGTGGATGCTGCCGGGCGGTTCCTGGAGATAGGCGCCGGTGCTGCGTCCATCCCAAGCTTCGGTGAGCAATTCGATAACCGCGCCAGGGAAAGCCTGTTGAAGGCGGCGGACGAATTGGCATTGCCAGCGATCCTGCGCGTCCACAAAAGAGCCGCACGTGACGCTGTCACCCCAGGCCAGGATGCGCAGGGGCTGGCCTGTTCTCAGCCGAACCATAGTTTTCGGCAGCAGCTCTTCGGCGGGAGTAGGCGTAGTCCGGGGCGGTTCTGGGAAGGCTTTTTCCAGGATAGGGAAAACGAGGTCATCGGTCAAGGCCGTGGTAGTCACATCAATGAACACATTGGCCAGGTGGGTGTCACCTTCCTTTAACGGCGGCGGCACGGGCAGGCAGACATGCGGGACTCCCTGGCGCAGGACGATGTTACCGTCTTTGGTCTTGACGATGGCGTCCAATCGCTGTTTAGTATGCTGGTAGGAACAGAGTACTGGCTGCGGCGCTGCCAGGCGACCGTCGGGGAGGCGGCCGATGTTTCCCCATTCCGGCTCCAGTTTGAAATCAATGCCTGGCAGCAGCGTATCGTGCGGCGGCGCGGCTAATTTAACGGTCAGGGAATCCGGCACAAAGGCATAGCGGGTGGAACATTTGTCGGCCTTGACGCCGCGCAGGGCCGTGCCGCGGGCGTAGCCGCCGGCGTTTGGATTGTATTCTTGCAGGCTGTCATAGTATTCGTCCTGAACTTGGCAACATTCCTGCGGCGTGACCTCCAATGTAGCCTCAATAGAGTTCATGCGCACCTGCATTTGCCAAGCGCCGGTCAGGCGATAGGTCATAGTGTTTTGATGGAACATGGCAGGAAACCTAACTTGAGGTTATGATGGGCTACGCGACCAGGACAAGTCCCAAGAGGGGAGTGTCGCGCTCTGCGATCGTCAATGTGTAGTTGAGCGAACCTGCGTCGTCTCAGAGGTTTTTCAACTTGCGTTCGATCAGCGCGACTTCGCGTTGGAAGTCTTGGTTGTTGGTCTGCCGTTCATTGACTGCATCTATGGCATGGATGACCGTCGCATGGTTGCGATTGAAGTGTTCCGCGATCGTCGTCAGGGACAGGTCTGTCAGCTTCCGGGCCAGGAACATGGCCACTTGTCGTGGGAAGGCGATGTTGGCTGGGCGCCTTTTGCTGGTCATGTCAGCGATCCGGATGTCATAGTAGTCTGCGACTGCGCGCTGGATTTGCTCGACGGTGATCTGGGCGCCGGCCTCTTCGTTGAACAGGTTGCAGAGCAGCTGTTCAGCCGTGGCGACTGTGATGGGCACGCCGCCAGACAGCGACGAATACGACACCAGCTGAATCAAGGCTCCTTCCAGGCGACGGATGCTCGACTTCAGGCGGATGGCGATATAGCGGAGGATCTCCTCAGGAATCTTGAATGCGTGCTCTGATTGTTTTTTGTGCAGGATGGCGATCCTGGTTTCCAAGTTGGGCACCTGGATATCCGTGGTCAGGCCCCATTCAAAGCGCGAGACCAGGCGTTTCTCCAGCCCGCCGATTTCATGGGGCGGTCGGTCAGAGGCGACCACGATCTGCTTGTGGCTGTTGTAAAGGGCGTTGAAGGTATGGAAGAATTCCTCCTGGATGCCTTCCTTGCCGCCCAGAAAATGGATGTCGTCAACCAGGAGGACGTCAATGTTGCGGAAATGATTTCGGAAGTTCGGCAGGTTTTTCCGAACCAGGGCGTCAATGTACAGGTTGCAGAATTCCTCGCTGCAGACGTATTCGACTCGTGCCTTGGGAAAGCGTTGCAGCGTTTCTTGGGCGACGGCGTGCAGCAGGTGGGTCTTGCCCAGCCCGGTGGGGCTGTGGATGAACAACGGATTGTAGGCGGTGCCTGGAGAGGCGGCAATGGCCAGGCAAGCGCCGTGCGCAAAGCGGCTGTTGTCACCGACGACAAAGGCGTCAAAAGTGTAGCGTTTGTTGAACCGTGACGAGGACGACGTTTGCCCGTGGTCGGGTTTGGCGATTGTCGCCAAGGCGGTGTTTGCGGGCGCGTTTTCCGCCGTCTTCTGCAAGGCGCTAGCCTGCGGCGCCGCCTTTTCAGCCGCCTCTTCCGCCCGGGGCTGTACCGTATGCCCGCTCTCAAAAACGATTTTCCACTTTTTCCCGGTCGCCTTCTGGAGGGCTTCAGCGATGATGTCTTTGTAATTGGCTACAAGCCATTCACAGAAAATACCGTACGAGACGCCGAGGACAATGGCTTTACCCTCAATGCGCACCGGCACGATGTCTGCTATCGAGCGCTCATAGGTATCGGCATTCAGGGTGGAACGGAGGATTATCGTGGCATTTTGCCAGATGTCTTGAATGTCACTCATAGCGTCATCGCGGGCGTTATCGTATCCAGAGGCGCAAAAAGACCCCTGGGGACGGGTGGTTGGTGGTTAGAGGGTCGGGGAAGGCAGGACAACAGGAGGACTGTGTCCGAATGTTAGTTCATAGATAAAACTTTAATGATGTTCTCGGACTTGGCAAGTGGGTTCGTCATGTTTTTTTTGAGGTCAAAATGTCGCAAGAGCGGTAAGTCTTTGATGCTGATGGGGCATGGCACTTAAAAAAGCTGTCGAGAAAATTTGGGTGAAGACAGTGCCCTTGCGGGAAAACGAGTCCAGGCCCATCTCCCGGGTGGCGAGGAGTTGCTGTCTCGTCCTGAACTCATCGGCGCTGGGCCGGCATGTGCGTCACCGTTTTTCGGTGCTTTTGACGATTTTCCACATGTTACTCCTCTTTTTGGGGTTCTGGGCGGTTAGTCTTGCATACGTTGGTTCTCTATGACGGCCTTGGCATTCCGTTTAAGCTGGTTGGGGCCGAGGTGCTGGAGGGCCGTTCCAGCGATGATTTTTTTCAGGGCGGCATTGGACATGGCCAGGATGGCTTCGGGGTCGACGGCGAGGAGGCCAGGCTCTGCGGAAGCGTCTGGGCAGGCCATGGTGCAGAATGGGCAGCCGAACAGGGAATCGCCCAGCAGGAGTTGTTCCGCGGGTGACAGCGGGCCGCGTTTTTCATTGGCGACCCAGGCTCGGCAGAGTCTGACGTCAAGGCCGCTTGCGGTCAAGGCGCGGTTGGGGCAGGCTCCCAGGCAGGCTTGGCAGGACTGGCAGAGAGTATCGCGGGGCTGCGGCAGGATAAGACTGGGCAACGCCAGGCTGGTGAACAGGACCGCAAGATGGGCTTGGCAGCCCCAGGGCGGTATGCGCAGGAGGCTGTTTGGGGCGCGTTGACCGATTCCTGCCTGTTCCGCCAGAAGTTTTTCCAGGACGGGTTTGGTATCGACGCAGGCTTCGAATAAGGCATCTGCATCGTTGCCGGCCTGGGCGGTCAGCCAATCTGCGATTTCGGCGAGCATTCGTTGACCAGTGCGATGGTAATCTTCGTGGAGGGCGTAGGGCGCAATCAAGGCGGCTGGCAGTCCTGGCCGGGCCAGGGGCAGCTGCCGCAACGGCGATTCGCGCTCAGGGCGCGGTGCAAAGGCAATCACTAGGGCGGCCTTGGCCCAGGGGCGTGTCCCAAACGGATCGAGAAGCAGGTCGCGCCGGGAGTCAATGTATGCCAGGGCGCCGCTATTGACGACGTACCAAGCGGCAAAGCGTTCTTTCAACGCAACGAGATCAACGTCCGTCGGCGTCAGGCACGCCAGGCGGAGAACGTCAGGGCGTTCAGCAAGGGCATCTATTAAAGACTGCATGGGCACCGGGGAAGCCGACTGAAAAGGCGCTGGCCAGCTGGAGCAGCTTGGTTTGGATTGAGAGGCAAGGAGGACGTCGCCGGTTTGCTTCAACATATCGGCGGCGCAGGCGCGGTGCGAGCCGCTAAAATAGCGACGAGGCAATGACGACGAACAGTTCAATCAGTGTAAATCGGTCACTCGTTGAGGCATCAGCGCCTCAGTTCCCGGCCGTTTGGAAGTCACGGGCGGCTTGCACATACGCTTCAATGTTATCCCAGGGGACTTCTGGTTCGATTATATGAGTTGGTGAGCAGAAGAGGCCGCCTTTGCTGCCAGCGATGGCCAAGTTGTGGAGGGTGGTGCTACGAACCTCATCGGCGCTGCCGAAGGGCATGGTGGTTTGGGTGCCAAGAGTGCCCCAGAAGGAGAGATGCGTACCGTATTGTGCGTGAATTTTGGCGAAGTCCATGCATTCAGGTTGGACAGGATTGAGGACGTCAACGCCGATCTCAATCAGTTCCGGGATGAAAGGCTCAATGAAGCCGCAGGAGTGGTAGGTGACCAAGATATCCGGCTTGGCGGCTTTGGCCGCGTTGATGACGGCGGCGTGGCGTGGTTTGAGCCACTGGCGGTAGTTGTCCATGGACATCATGGTGGTTTTCTGCATGCCGATGTCGTCGCCGATGCAGAGCAGGTCTACGCCGGCCTGGGCGTAAGCTTGTGCGCGCTGGCAGGCGATATCGGTGAGGTGGTCGAGGTGCCAGACCGCACAGGGATTGTCAGTGAGAAGATCAACCATGAGGTCTTCCATGCCGCGCATATACCAGGCGATTTCCCAGACGGTGCAGGCCATGCCGGCGGCAGCGGCTAAGCCACGCGCATGGAGGGCGGCGATTTCGGCGCGGGCCTTGTCCAATTGACTAAGATCAACGGTGGGGTAGGGATAGGCGGTGAATTGTTCCAGCGTGGTGAAATTGGCCATGGGATGGTGCATGCGGGTGATATGCCGCGAACCGTCGGCAGGCTCGTGACCGACGCCCCAGAGATTGAAGTGCGTGCGGGGATCAAAGCGCTGTCCTGGGAAAAAGCGCTGCCAGTTCTGGCTGCTGGGTTTGAGGAAGGACGAGCCGAGGTAGCGGAAGGGAAAGCCGAAGACGTCGGCGGGATTGGCGTCGGCGCCGTAATGCTGCCGGAAGGTGTTGAGTTGGTCAGGGCAGAGACTGAAGCAGACCGGTGCGTGGTGGATGCCCTGGCGTCGCCAGAGGGCGAGGAGGTTTTCACGCGGAGTGGGCAATGAAGACATGGCAGGTCTCCAGAGGGCTAAGGGCTGCTGTGAATCGGCGACTGGGTGTCGACGATGGCTCTTGCCGGAGCATTGTGAGAACATAGGACCAAGGCGTGACCCGTCGTGTCTAAAGCACTCACCAAGAAGATGGAGAATGAAAACATCTTAGGGTGGACTATCCGACCACAACCTATTTTTTAACTATGAAAGGCACGAGCTGACGCGGAAGTTTCGTCTTATGGTTGTTGCTTTGGCGGATATGGCCAGCCACGCATAAAATATAACAAAAAAAGGCAGATGCACAAGCTGTCAACTGCCTTTACGACTTACGGCCAGGAGTAAAAAGACATACTCCTGGCCGTTTGCGATACATTGCGCTGTGTCAACAAGGAGGACGGTGTCTTCCGCAGTTTAATTGCTGGGCAGTGACCAATCAAGCTGGCGGTAGGAATTGGGGCTGTGGGCGAAGTCGGTCGCCTTGGCGAATTTGCTTTTCAACTCCCTGGCGGTAAAGGATTCGACATGGCCGTCAAAGAGGGCGACATTGGCGCGGTCATTGTGGCGGAAATGGAAGCCGCTGTATTGGTTGGAATTGGTGAGGCTGAGGGTGTAGAGCTGGTTGCCCTCATAGCCGAAGGCGCCGCCGTAGGAGATGGTGTCAACCAGCTGCATGTATTCCGACGGCCTGGTCATGTT
>Ga0123335_1009111_pt1 | contig 10397 bp, 8 predicted proteins | sample BiotimSIPDNA_2_FD_89707 | JGI IMG/M metagenome (GOLD analysis project Ga0123335, IMG submission 89707) | Anaerobic biogas reactor microbial communites from Washington, USA - Biogas_R2 time_0 SIP DNA | ecosystem: Engineered > Bioreactor > Anaerobic > Unclassified | place: Washington, USA... | reverse complement strand
CATTAATTATATACTGAGCGATGAAAAAAATAAAGCACCTGCATATCCTCCATTATACACGCTTTACCATTCCTTTTATCAATTTCATAAATAACACTTTTCACCGGGAAGAACATTTTTTTATTATATACAGAGGAAAATCTTTCGACTCTTTTAAATGTGCCGGGAATAATATCTGGAAGGGAAAAAATATCACAGACCTGATATATATTGCTAAAAAGATGAATACAAGTTCAAATATTTATCTTCATAGTATGATGACTCACAAAATCCCCTTGCTTTTGTTCTTCCAGCCATGGTTACTCAAACGCACTGATTGGATTATCTGGGGAGCAGATTTGCATTTTTATTCCGATCATCCTAAAGGTTTGTATTTTACCCTGTATGAACATATCAGAAAAACTGTCATCAAACATCTAAGGGGAATCATCTCTCATACTCCGGCTGATTATTCGCTCGCAAAAGAATTTTATGATACCAGGGCAGTGTTTAAGGAATGTATCTATTATCCATCAGCTTTCCCTTTTAATATTATGAACATTAAATCAGAACCAAAACCTCATGATACAGTAAATATTATGGTCGGAAATTCTGCTTCTCATGCCAATAATCACATTCAGGTATTCGAAAGGCTAAAAAAGATTGAGTATCCGGTTCACATTTTCTCTCCTTTATCTTACGGAGACCAGGATTATGCAATGGAAGTAATTCACGCAGGGGAAAATGCATTTCAGGAACGATTTCATCCCATGACTGAATATATGGCACTTGAAGACTACTATAGTTTCCTGGGTTCAATTGATATAGCAGTTTTTGATTTAAACCGACAACAGGGGCTGGGAAATATTATCACTCTCCTGTACTTAGAAAAGAAATTGTTCATAAGAGTACCCAGCTCCTTATCCGATTTGTTAGACAGGAAAGGCTTTACATATTTTAATATCGATAAAATAGAGACTGAATTATTTAAAGAGTTGTCGGATGAGGATGTTAAAAAAAATCATACCATTGCAAAGGAAAAATTTTCAATGTCTCAGGCTATAAAAGATTGGTCTAATATATTTTTGAATAATTCATGAAAAAAGAGCAGATTTATGTCACAAAACCATACCTGCCGGATCTCGATGACTTTATACCACTTCTTAAGGACATTTGGGAAAGAAGATGGCTGACGAACAATGGTTTTTATCATCAGCAGTTTGAAAGCCAACTGGCTGAATATATGAATATCTCTAATATCTCTTTGATTTCCAATGGTACCCTGGCACTCCTGCTGGCATTAAAAGCTCTTGATATCACCGGCAACGTAATTACAACTCCATTTAGTTTTGTAGCTACAACACATTCATTATACCTGAACGGAATCGAACCAGTATTTGCGGATATTGATCCTGTAACATATAATCTTAATCCGAAAGAAGTTGAAAAGAAGATAAACCAACAAACAAAAGCAATCCTACCTGTGCATGTTTTTGGTAATCCCTGTAATGTTGAGGAATTCAAAAAATTATCCGATAAATATAAAATTCCGGTTATTTATGATGCTGCCCATGCATTTGGTGTAAAAATCAATAACACCCCCCTTCTGAACTTCGGTGAATTATCAATACTCAGTTTTCATGCAACCAAGGTGTTTAATACATTCGAAGGTGGGGCCATAGTTTGCAGAACCAAAGAGACAAAACAGAAAATAGATTTATTAAAGAATTTTGGTTTTACTGATGAAATAACTGTTGTGGGTCCGGGTATCAATGCAAAGATGAACGAATTTCAAAGTGCTCTGGGCATATTACAGCTCAGAGATATTAATGAAGTAATCCGAAGAAGAAAGGAAGTATTTAATAATTATCAGAACCTGCTGGCAAATACAAATGGAATTACTTTGCCAGCCGCCGCTGAAAATATTCAAAGCAATTATTCATATTTCCCTATTCTGGTTGATCAATCCAACTATGGTCTTTCCAGAGACGATCTCTATAATTTACTGAAAGAAAATGGCTATTATACCAGAAGATATTTTTACCCGTTAATAAGTCATTTCCCGATATACAATACTTTACCCTCTGCAAATAGACAAAATCTGCCTGTTGCTGAAAGAATTGCAGAGCAGGTTTTATGCCTTCCTATCTATCCGGATATTGAAGAAGAAATTATCCGGCAAATTTCCGATATTATTAAAAACCAGGCTTTATGATTATTATCGGAGCAAAAGGACATGCACTGGATATTCTTGCCGGTTACCCTAAAGAAAATATCTTCCTGTTTGATGATGTGAATGCGTTTTTCCCTGACTGGCTGAAAAAAAGGTATGTGGTTATTCAAACCCAGGCTGAGTTAAAAGAACAATTTAAAATAGCTCCTGAATACATCCTTGCAGTTGGAAAACCTGTGATACGGAATTTTTTATCACTGAAAATCAATCAGCTGGGAGGTAAACCGGTAAATTATATTGCATCTACGGCAATAATAGGCAATCTCAGTACCCATCTTGGTCAAGGGTTAAATATTATGCAGCAGGTTTTTATTTCGGATAATGTTCAAATCGGAGATTATAGCCTGATCAATTCACATGTATCTGTACACCATGATTGTATTATTGGGAAATATTGTGAATTATCACCTGGTGCAAGAATTCTTGGAAATGTTAAAATTGGTGATTATTCATTTGTTGGCGCCAATTCAGTGATCTTACCAGATATTACAATAGGTTCCAATGTCACAATTGGTGCAGGATCAGTTGTCCTGAATAATATCAGCAATAATCAGGTGGCAGCAGGTGCGCCTGCAAGAATGATAAAAGAGAATGGTCCGGTTGATAAAGAATTAGATAAACTATGGAAAACATTTGGATAATTGCATAAATCCATGCTATGAATCAGTAAAAGTGATTAACAGGTTAAACTCCTGATGAGTTTTACAGTTTTTTTAGTGAATTAATCTAATAATTGATCCGACCCGTTATGCCTGATTTTTCTGTTGGATTTACTTTTTCAGTACTGCTGAATAATCCCATGTCCATTGCATCCTGGAATTGTTGTTGGTATCCAGTTAATTCAATAAAATACAGGCTATCTTGAGCAAAAATAAAGGCAGATAAAACAACATGTATATTATAACTGATTTATGCATAATATAGAAGGAGATAAAACCGAACAGGGTGATCCCAAAACCTGATGAAGGGATAATTTTCACTACAGTAAAACCACTCCTCTCAGCCATATACTTCATACCATAATAAGTATATCTGAAAAAATCCCTGGGCGCTTCATGAATGGGAAACAAAAATGGCCATGCCAGCATAAGATACCCGTCGGGTTTAAGTACCCTGTATATCTCGTCAAGGCTCTTTATGGGTTCTTCAACATGCTCAATTACCTGAGTTAGAATAACCGCATCGAAATAATTATCCTGAAAGGGTATGTTATCAGCCGATCCGAAGACATCAATTAGTTTTTTATCATGAGGGGTATCAGGATGGTCCATTCCGATATATTCCTGAACATTTGATTTTATGTACCTGTAAAAAGGTTTTTCACCACATCCTACATCAAGCACTTTTCCCTTACAGTACCGGATGATCTCATCTCTTATTGGACGAATATTATATTTTTCCACCAGCGACCTGTGGAGAGAAAGAATCTGAGTAAGTTTCATGTTTTAATTTTACTTTTCAACCTGGAATATAATTCTATTAATCTTCTTTGATCGTTAACCCAGCTGTACTCACTTGTAATAGCTTTCTTGCCGTTTTCAGCAAATTTCCTGCATTCGACTCTGTTTGAGTAGATCCGGACGATTTTGTCTGCCAGATCATCAGGCTCATCATGCCGGTATATCAATCCGCAATGAGTTTCATGAACTATCCTCTCAATAGGAATGCAATTTGAAGAGATTATTGGCTTCTGGTAATACATGTACTGAAATAATTTATTGGGTATGGTTGAATCGGTATGAGCATTTTTTGTATGTGGAATAATTGCTGCATAGGATAAGGCCATAAGCCCAAACATATCACTGAAATTTTTCCATCCGTGAAATACGACATGATCTTTAACAGATAGTTTTTTAGCAAGAAGCTTAAGATTAGTTTCTTCATTCCCTTTTCCAACAATCCAGAATTCAAATGAAGGAAATGACAGCAGAACTTTTGGAATAGCTCTGATCACAATATCAAGGCCACGATGTGGGGTGACACCCCCGGAATAGTAAAGCACAGGTGAAAAAACATCCTTACGACCAATAGCCGGTACAATCCGTTCATCAAGTGTATTCATAACCACAACAGGCTGACTTTTACCTGACCTGAAAGGAAGCAATCTGTCTCTGGCCTCATCAATAACCACTATTACTTCGTCAGCTTTCTCAACGTAATTTTTTTCATATTTCTGCCATTGAAGGTTTGAAGAAAGTATTTTACCCAGAAAGGTATTGGTGTGTTTCGAAACACTTAGAAGTGCAGGATAATTTTCGTGAAGATCCAATACAAAAGGAATATTGTACGTAGTTCCGATCTCATAACCAATCCTCGCAAGAGGAAGATCATGGACATGAACTGCATCAGGATTTAATTCAGTAATAACCTTATGCAGAAAATTTCTCCAGAAATTAAAATAAAAAGGAAATTTAAGTGCTCCTACACCCGATTTGTAGAGAAATGATGAAAGTCGTTTTTTGCAGATATGAATGCCTTTGTAATTACTAATTGCTAAATCTTCAGTCTGCTTCAGCGAATAACATGCAATAAATATTTCATGTCCGCCTTCAATGAGTGACAATGCCTCTTTTTCAACTCTTTCATCCGGAGGAAAATCAACCTCCAGAACCATAAGTATTCTCATTTGAAGAAATTTGTCTCAAAGATTATTTTTTTTTTTGATACTGAACAGATCAAGTGTTGTATCTTTCAGAAAGTTGTATGAATTTAATATTTAAATTCATCAACAAAAGTTGCATTCCTGCGTAAAAAAAATCATAATCTCTGAAAGAATACATATATTACTAAATTCTTAACATCAAAACCTATATTATGAAGTATCTTCCACTTGTTCTATTTGGTTTCATTACCCTGACTTATATAGAGGCTCAGGATAATACATCGTCATCCAAAATATCAGATTGTGATTGGCTGGTTAATGGAAATCATATTAACTATTCCTGCGGCAAAGTTGGTATTGGCGTTTGTAATCCAAGAACAATATTCCATATTGTGGATACCAACAGTCAGCTTTACTTCGGGTACCAGACCGCATATAATGGCCCGTATATCAATCTGATCGGGGAAGTGGCCGGTACAACACCAATGCTGGGAATGGGTCTTGCCCAGCAGGATTATGTTTATAACTCATCTGTTGTTGCAAGATCTGGTTGGGGATATGTTTATGGAAATGACCTTAATGAGGGTATTGCAATATTGCCCCGGATGGCTTATGCACCTGCAGGCTTATATGTGAAACGGGATGGTCTGGTTGGAATTGGAACTGACGAACCAATTGAGACCCTGGATATAAATGGAGGTTTAAAGATCGGTGATACATACCATGAAAATGAAGGAACTATCCGATGGACAGGAAACGATTTTGAAGGTTTCGACGGAACAAACTGGTTATCTTTTACCCAGGGAACTTCTGGTTCTTATCCCTGGCAATTGTCAGGAAATAATCTTTACTATAATAGTGGTAAAGTTGGTATTGGTGTTAGCAATCCCAGGACAATCTTCCACATCGTCGATATAAACAGTCAATTTTACTTTGGTTATCAGGAAGCATACAATGGTCCATATATCAATCTGATAGGAGAAACTGCCGGTCAAACACCTATGATTGCAATTGGTCTTGCGCAGAATGATTATGAATATCATAATAATGTAGTTGCTAAGGCAAGCTGGGGATATATTTATGGGAATGACCTCAATGAAGGGATTGCTATATTACCGCGCATGGCTTATGCACCGGAAGGTCTGTATGTGGAAAAAGACGGGAAGGTAGGTATCGGGACCGACTCTCCGGAGGCACGACTTCATGTAGCCAACGGAGATATTTATATCAGTGATATCAATCGGGGAATTATCATGAAATCACCCGATGGCAACTGCTGGAGGGGAACACTTGACAATAATGGTTCATTGAACTTTGTTCAGATTAATTGTGAAGAGTTGGCTTTATCAGCAGAGCCTTCGATAAGTAATACTTCTGAAGAAAAAATTGATATATTTCCAAACCCGTCACAAAGTATTGTGTCTATCGATTGTAAGACCTTCGATCAGCCATTATGGCTGAGCATATATGATGTTGATGGAGGCCTTATCGACAGAACAAATATTTACGGGGTTTACCATAAAAATATTTCCGGCTATTCAAGTGGTATATATTTATTCAGGATTGAAGATATAAATGGTAATATTATGGCCATTAAAAAAGTTGTTAAATATTAAACCGATGTCCTTATAAAAAAACCCCGGTTGTTTTACCGGGGTTTTTTTTGCTCCCGCTATTTTAATTTCATGGTGAAGCCAACAGAAAAATAATGCTATTTTTGGGATGTCTGAAATAATCCAATAATGAAAACTTTAAAAGAATTCTGGTTATCAGTTCTTGTGGCTGTAGTCCTGTTCCTCATCGTTTCTATTGCATATATGTTTCCGGCACTTGAAGGAAAAAACATTTCCCAGCACGATATTACGCAACATATCGGCATGTCAAAAGAAATAGAGGATTTCCGCCAGGAAACCGGGCAGGAAGCCTTGTGGACAAACAGTATTTTCGGTGGTATGCCGGCATATCTGATTTCTACAAGATATAAAACGAATCTTACAAGGTTCATTCATTATGTTCTCAACCTGAATAACTGGAGGCCCATTTCATTTCTTTTCCTTTACCTTATTGGTTTCTATATTGCACTGCTTTGTTTTGGAGTAAACAGATGGTTAAGTATTGCCGGGGCCTTTGCGTATGCTTTTTCTTCTTATTTTTTCACCATCATTGTGGCGGGGCATAATGCCAAAGTGCTGGCGCTCGGATATTTGCCCGCAATTATCGGAGGGGTTTATTTGGCATTTAATGGCAGGCACATACTGGGAAGCCTCATTTTCGGGCTGTTCCTGTCCCTGCAGATCTTTATTGTTCATCTCCAGATTACTTACTACACTTTTATAATATTGCTGATATTCGGATTATATGAGATTGTATCCGTTATAAAAGAAAAACGTTACCTGGAGTTTTCAAAGGCTTTTGGCTGGTTGTTGGTTGCCGCATTGCTAGCCATCGGATCGAATTTTGCATACCTCTGGACTACCTATGAATATGGACAATATTCTATGCGTGGAAAGCCCGAACTTACGGTTGACGATGAAATAAAGACCGGCGGTCTCAATAAAGATTACGCTACGGAATGGAGTTATGGAATTGATGAAACCCTAACTTTTCTTATACCTAATTTCAAAGGAGGCGCCTCTGTTAGCGCATTGCCTGAAAATTCAAAAACTTATGAATTCCTGAAAAAAATACAGAACCCGAAGGATGCAAAAGAAAATATCAAACATATGCCAACCTATTGGGGTGAACAGATGAGTACAGCTGGCCCTTTTTATGCGGGTGCTGTTGTCATATTTCTTTTTGTTCTTGGTTTATTCCTCCTGAAAGGAAGAGTCAAATGGTGGCTTTTAACTGTAACTATAGTATCAATTCTTCTTGGCTGGGGTAGAAATTTTCCCCTGCTTACAAATTTCTTCCTTGATTATTTTCCCGGCTACAATAAATTCAGGACGGTTTCCATGACCCTCATTATGGCAGCATTTGCCATTCCACTTACAGGCGTCCTGGTTTCCAATGAAATCATAAGAAATGGTATTGAGAAGAAAGTACTGATTAAAAATCTCCTGAATTCTTTATATGTTACAGGCGGCATTTGCTTATTCTTTATACTCTTTGCGGGGGCATTTTATGATTTTAAAGCTTCAATCGATGAACAATATATTGCCCAGGGAGCTACGCAATTTATTGATGCGCTGCAGGCTGACAGACTCATGCTGCTCAGACGTGATGCATTCCGTTCATTGATATTTATAGCTCTGGGATTTGGAATAGTCTATTTGTATTACATAGGTAAGATGTCGAAGGGTTATTTTATTGCAGGTCTCGGTCTGCTGATTTTGATCGATATGTGGCCTGTGGATAAGAGATACCTGAACGCTGACAACTTTATAACCAAAAGACAATACAAGAATCAGATTACCAAATCCAAAGCAGATGATTTCATCCTGAATTTCGATAATTCTGACCTTTCCTACAGGGTGCTTAATCTTTCCGTAAGTCCTTTCCAGGATGCCACAACATCCTACTGGCATAAATCGATTGGCGGCTATCATGGTGCCAAGATGAGGAGATATCAGGACCTGATTGACCATTATATTTTTCCTGAAATCCAGCTTATAATTCAAACCCTGCGCAGCGGAAGGATATCTCTCGTCGACAGTACCATGGCCGATCTAACCTGTTTGAATATGCTGAATACAAAATTCATCATATATAATCCTGAAGCCATGCCACTTGTCAATAATTCTCATAATGGCAATGCCTGGTTTGTGGACGATGTAAAAATAGCTGCAAATGCAGATGAGGAACTGCAATTTCTCGGATCCACTGATCTTTCGAAAGTTGCTGTGATCAATAAGGAATTTACGTCACAGCTCCCTGAGGAAGTTGCCATTGATCCATCTGCTTCAATCGATATGGTGTCTTATAAACCAAATGAACTTATATACAAATATTCCTCCTCAAGACCCCAACTCACCATTTTTTCTGAGATCTACTATCCTGCAAAAAATGGGTGGAAAGTTACAATTGATGGGAAAGAAACACCTCATTTCAGGGCTGATTATATCCTGAGAGCATTGAATGTACCTGCCGGTGATCATGAGATTAACTTCTCATTCAGTCCGCAATCGTATTACACAGGGAATAAAATTTCTCTTGTAAGTTCAGGATTGCTGATTCTGTTGCTTTTGATATTCTCGATTATTGAAATTAAGAAGACTGTGAATCAGTAACGTTCAAGCCATCGATATCGCCTGATACTGTCCCCCAGCTTAATAGCCAAGGCAAGTTCGTGTGAACCATAGCTGTTATAGGATAATTTGTTGAATCCATAGTCGAAGGAGTAGCCCAGGTAAAACCGGTTTATTTTTAAACCAAGTATCAGTACAAACTCCCCGGACGTTCTCAGTGAAAGGCCAGTCCAGTATTCGCGTTTGTAAATAAACCTCCCTGTTAAATCAGCATTAAAACGTAATTTCTCGTTCCCATGGACAATTGCTGATGGTTCAAAAAGCCAATCTTTATCTGGCAATATTATTCTGTAAAAACCATGAAGACTATATTGTCGCAGGTGTCTTAAATCGTCTGACTCAAATTCCGCATCGCCGATTTTTATAATTGATTGCAGAAGATTGGTTGCTGAAAGTCCTATATGCAAATTTTCTGATGAAAGATTAATCCCTAAACCTGCATCGGGAATAAAGGTGGATTTTATCAGCAGATTTTGTATTTCAGGCGGATCAGGAACCCGGAAATTAATAAGCTCTCCGTCAATTTTAATCTGAGTGCCATATACTTTCAATCCCATTGAAAGTTGAGTATTCCTTAAATAAATATGATAGGCATAGGCAAATTGAATACTGGTACGGGAAAAGGCTCCATTCTTATCACAGTAAAGAGCAGCTCCCAATCCAACCCTACCCTCAGTGCCTTTCCTGACCTTCCCTTCTGTAATTCTAAGTGGTGATTTTAATATCCTTGAAGAAATGGTAGCCGCATATGTTTCAGGGGAATATGTGAGGCCAAGCCATTGTTTTCTGGCCGAAATATTAATTGTTGTCATGCCATCGATACCGGCAACAGAAGGATTAATGAAAAATTCATTAAAAATATATTGACTATAAGCCGGGTATTGCTGGGAAAATATTACCGGGCAAATTAATACAAGGGATAATATGAAACAGAATCTGTATATCAATATTCCGACTGTAAAATAACGGTTAATCAAAAGTGTGATACTTACCCATATACGCTGAACACAGCGAAAAGTTATTTATAAAAAAGGCTATTTAATGATGGTCACGATACCATCTAAAACCTTACCAGTGCCATTATTTACATTAACATAATAGTAATATGAATCTACCGGTAGTACATGGTTATTCCGGTCCTCTCCGTTCCATCCATTTTCAACACTCTGAGAATATCCGGGAGCCGATACCCATACCCTTTGTCCATGCCTGTCAAATACTTCAATGATCATATCAGGATAAATCTCAGAAACCGGAACATTAATATTTGAAGGATTTAATATGATCCATTGATCGTTGATACCATCATCATTAGGCGAAAACGCCGAAGGAATGT
>Ga0123335_1009110_pt1 | contig 10397 bp, 7 predicted proteins | sample BiotimSIPDNA_2_FD_89707 | JGI IMG/M metagenome (GOLD analysis project Ga0123335, IMG submission 89707) | Anaerobic biogas reactor microbial communites from Washington, USA - Biogas_R2 time_0 SIP DNA | ecosystem: Engineered > Bioreactor > Anaerobic > Unclassified | place: Washington, USA... | reverse complement strand
TCGATCACGGTACAACTCGTATGACTTATCTAAAAAGTGTATACCATGTGCTGACCTACTCACACCGTCTGCCTGATCTTTTATTGACAATATATTTTTACCAATCTATAATTATAGAATAACTTCGAAAATTTCTTCAAAGCCTTTTTAATTGCATATCAACCGTTTTTCGCCCAATCAACTGGTTATTCTGTCAAATATGGCAGAGAAAGGTAGGCACAAATGGCTCAAGCAGGAATTCATGGGCTGATCAGTCTGGCAATTCGGAAATGGACACCTGTCAGACAATGGTTAATGTTGGGAATCGTGCTTGGAAATTTATTCCCGGATGCAGACAACCTGGCAGTAGCGATCGCGACAGTGGCAAAATTGCCCACTGAAGGATTGCATCGTACATTTACCCATAGCCTTCTAATGATGGCCAGCATCATTTTTGTTTTCTTAGTCATTTCCAAGGTAGTCAAACGCGTCAAATGGTTTAACCTGGGGCTCGGCTTGGCCATCGGGATCCTGATGCATGTGTTGGTCGACCTGCTGATCTGGTTTGATGGCGTGGCAGTCTTTTGGCCTGCTCCAATAATGGTTAACATGTGGTCAGGCATTACACCTCCCGAATGGTGGAGTAAGTTAATGCTGCCCCTGGAATTCTTCTTCTTTGTTCTTTATTTCTGGTGCTTGCTCGCTATGTCAAGAAAACAAAAAACAGATATTGAACTCCAGAAATCACTAAAGATCTGGATGATTATCCTGGGCACCTTGTTTGTTGTGTTTACCACCCTGGTATATATCATGAGTGCCGGATTCATGACAATTTATGGTCTTCTTTACCTGTTGTCACTGGGATTAGCGGTCTGGATCAGCCTGCGGATGAAAACCACACTGGAATTCCATCCAGCTTGACCTCAATAGTTTTACCAAGCACTTCAGATCAAGCGAAGAACTTATTCAGGTAAGGTTTATTTACCTGCAACATATCTTCAAGCACAGCATCCACCTGGTCAGCAGCAGGTCCCAGCGGATGGGTCAGTAAGGCCCGGCGGGCAAGGCTGCGGTCACCTTCAATAGCTGCCTGCACGGTCAAAAGTTCATACGCTTTGACCCGCGCGATCAACTGGTAACATTCATCTGGCAATGGACCACACGGCAAAGGATGGATCCCCTTTTTGTTCACCAGGCAGGGCATTTCCATTACCCAGTCTTCAGGATATCCAGGCACAGCCTCATTTTGGCGGGTATTGGCAACATGCACCTCGTTCAGATCATTGAGATGGGCATTGATCAGCTGGGTCGCCACCGTGGAATACCATGCGCCACCCCGCTGCATCAATCCCTTCGGAACCGAGGTGCGCTGGATGTCAGCATAATCTGCCATCAGCGATTCTTCGATTGCCATGACCTGTTCCGCACGTGAAGGCGGCCAGGAATCCTGCAGTTTGAGCATTCTGCTGGTGTAATAGAAGTAGCGCAGATAAGAATTGGGGATCATCCCCAACCTCTCAACATCTTCAGGCAAGAATTCCGGGTTTTCAGATATTTTCAAGCGTTCCAGGTAGGCTTGCAGGACGATATCCCATTTTTCAACCCCATCCACCTCAAAACCGTAATACCAGGAGAGATGGTTCAGACCGAGGGTCTTCAGAAAAGCGCGGTCGGGGCTGGTGACCTCCCCGGTGAGCATGGTTAGCGCATGCAGGATCATCATCTTGGTGGTAATGGCTGAATTGCAGACCCCGACAGCCCTCACCCCCGGCGCATGCCGGAAAAGGGCCTCAGTGACCAGCCCGGAAGGGTTGGTGAAGTTGATCAGCATGGCACCAGGCGCTAGAATTTCCAAATCATGAGCAATCTGTAAGATCACAGGGATTGTACGCAGTGCTTTGGCCATACCGCCTACGCCGGTCGTCTCCTGCCCGATCAAACCATGGCGTCTTCCAAGGTATTCATCCTGCTGACGGGCATTCATCTGCCCAACCCGCAGCTGGGTGATGACATACGCCGCCCCGGAAAGGGCATCCTGTAGCTCGGTGCTGAGAACCACTTTAAACGGAGAACCAGCCGCCTTGACCATGCGCCGGGCAAACCCGCCAACGACCTGGAGGCGCTGTTGATCTATGTCCATTAACCATAATTCATCCAGTTGGAGAAAACCCTGGCGCTCAAGGAAACCATTAACCAATTCGGGGGTGTAGGTTGAACCGCCACCCATAACCGCGACTTTTAACATATCAGCTCCCTTCTGGAGAGAAAACCGGTTGCCTGCAGATGTTATAATTTCGTAGTTCAATAATATCATGACCTGGTACAAAGGAGAGAGTTATGGCACAAGAAGTCTTATCTTTTAAAACACCCGATGGACTGGAACTCAAAGCGCATGCCTGGACAAGCGAGGTGGATTCAAGGGGCATTGTGGTTCTCGTGCATGGGCTGGGTGAACACCTGATGCGCTATGCCCATGTTGCCAAGGTATTCAACGACAACGGGCTGCATGTGTATGCTTTTGATCAGCGCGGGCATGGACGCTCGGAAGGTCCGCGCGGGCATACCCCTTCAGGCGATCAACTGATGGCGGACATCAAGCAGGCGATCCAACAGGCTAAAACCAAATTGGGAGCTGACCTGCCCGTTTTCTTGTATGGGCACAGCCTCGGGGCACTCGAAGTGCTCTATTTTGGTTCCACCCAACAGGAAACGCTCAAAGGCATTATCGCCACCAGTCCCCCTTTGGACCTGAGCAGCACACCGAAGTCCAAGCTCACCATGGCGAAATTGATGAACCCCTTATTGCCCAAGCTCACCATGCCAAACGGGCTGGATACCAATGCCTTATCGCACGACACCGCAGTCGTGGAGGCTTACAAAACTGACCCACTGGTGCATGGCCAGATAAGTGTACGCTTGGGTTATTTCATGATAAGTGGAGCGGAGAAGGTCATGGCAGCCGCTTCCGTGTGGCATTACCCACTGTTGTTAATGCATGGTAGTGAGGACCGCATCTGTGGGATCAAGGGCACAGAGGAACTGGTAAGTCGGTTAAAAGGCGATGTGACCTACAAGCGCTGGGAAGGCCTGTACCATGAAACGCATAACGAGCCCCAAAAAGCTGAGGTGATCCAAACGATGGTGGATTGGATCAATGCACGGTTGTAGAAAAATTACCTTAAATGACCGCCCTTTGCTGGGCGGTTTTTGTTTAAATACGTGAGCTTAGAGAAGGTACGGAAAGAATCAAGCCACAAGTTTGCATAACAATCAAAGCTCAAATATTTGCTTTCGCTTAATATTCACATTAATTTTTCGAATTTCGTGGCTTTATCATATGTATTTAATATGCTTTAATGATCTTCTTCCTTATTGATTTTCTCCTAATTTACTTATATAATCATATTGTGTTGCAGCCCTTGATCTGTGACGATAACCACCTAATTATTCAACCAATTTGACCACTCATAGCATTAGGGAGCATTCCATGATCTGGAATTTCGCTTATACCCCTACGATCTGGTTGTCAATTACCTCAATATTGGGATTGGCGATCTACTGCCTTCAACTGCCCAGTGTACCAACAGCCCTTCCACTTGCTATTTGCTTATTCTTCATAGTGACCTGGACTTTTAGATCCAGTTTGGAATTCGCAGTTTTGAATCATTTTTACAATAAAAATGCAATGCCATTAAGACTCTCATGGTTGGCTGGATCATCTTTTTCTTATTGAACAAAGGAGTATGAAATGAAACGGTTTTTAAGTCTATTGATCACTGTCGTCTTTCTGTTGGGTATGTTCCCTGCAGCTACAGCAAACTCGCAAACCTTTAGCTTCTTCGCGGCAGATATGGAGGTGCATACCTCCCTGAGTAACCCCACTACGACGATCTCATTCGAACTGCACGTCCACAGCAACTCAGTATTTAATGACGTCACGAAGTTGTGGGATTGCCCGAGTTTGGATATTGTGGGGACACCCACTGCTACGTATGGCACAGTAAATGCCAATTTGGGATTCAGCTCCAACTGCGATTCTTCCGGGCTGGAAATGTATTTCGATGCCACCTACACTGCATTTAATACCTATCTTGGTGCGGACAGCTTTACTTTCACGGTCACAGATGGTACAACCACCGATGAAGGGTTGGTAACCATCACTGCCAATACACCACCCACAGCTTTGGACGGGACCGCTGCAATTTATGGTTGGCCTTCCAACCGCGATTTTTCTATCCCCATCGTACCGGATCCGGATGGAGATTCGCTATTCATCTTTCCGGAAATTTATCAGAATGACTTTACATATGGGATTATTACAGTTTATGGGGTCGATTGTCATAACCCTGAAGCTACATGCATCGCCACCTTCCGTTGGCAACTTCCTGCAGAACCCGAAGGAGGTTTTCCAGGTGAAGCCTATATTCAATTCCAATACAAGTTGACCGATGGTCTCGATTTGTCCAACCTTGGCAATGTCACCTTGCTGATCGGTGACATTCCACAGGCATACAACCTCACATCGTTGGCAGCGAACAACATTGATACCACGCTGATCCTGGAAGGAAACGATGGGATCAGCACAGATATCACATTTAGGATAATTGACCCTCCATCTCATGGGGATATCATTGCGGGGCCGACCCCTCTCGCTTCATGTCCGGAAGGTGAACCTGAACCTCCTCCTAGGGCAATAGAAAAACCGAACTTTGTGCAAAGCGGTTTTAACATGCTTAGCTTTTACAAGCCTGAGGTTGAGAATGATGAGGCAATCATCGAGGTTGGTATCTCTGCCTGTGCAAGTGTCATCTATCGGGGTGATACTGATTATGTCGGTGAGGATAGCTTCACTTATGTGGTCAACGATGGCGAACTCGATTCCGTGCCAGCCAAAGTATGCTTGTTTGTGCAGGAACTTATTGCCCCAACAGCCGATAATGTGATCGCACCGGTTACCTCTCCTGTTACCCTCGTCGAACCCATTTCCATCATGTTAACAGCTAGCGACCCCAATATCGCCAGCTATTTCGACTATTATGAGGGTACGAAATACGTGACTGAGTATCTGACCATCGAGCTCGAGTCAGGTCCCATCTACGGAGAACTTTCAACCATCAACGAATTTAATTGTTACGTTTCAGCAGTTGGCCAGTTTTGCCAGTCTTCGGTGCAGTACACGGCTCCTGAGGGAGATTTCTCTGGGGATAGTTTCACCTTCCATGTCAACGATGGCACTTTTGACTCAAACCCAGCCACCGTGACCATCATCCCTCGCTCTGAGCCGACTTCCCTGAATGTTAACACAAATGATGATGCGGTCGACAGCGTCTGTGACCAAGTCCATTGCAGCCTGCGTGAGGCGATTGAAACCTCCATCCCTGGCGACACGGTCGATTTCACCCTCAGTAGATCCAATACCATCACGCTGACAAAGGGTATGATCATGGTTGACAACGACCTGACAATCAGTGGCCCTGGTGCTAATCTACTCAGCATCAGTGGCAGTGAAGCCACCGGGGTGTTCTCGTTCTATGGTGGTTTTGACTACGTTTCTTACAGTGATAAACCCATCACCGTGACTGTGTCAGGATTGTCCATCATTGACGGTCACTCCTTCATGGGCGGTGGCGTCATCAATGGACCGGATAGCACTTTGATATTGGAAGACTGCGTCATTGGCCCGAACAACGTCGCGACCTCTTCCGGCGGCGGCGGTCTGTATAATTACCAAGGTGATGTGACGCTAAACCGCTGCACAATCACGGGCAATCAACACACAATCTATGATGGTGGTGCAGGTCTTTATGTCAGATGGGGCAACTTGACACTGATCAATTCAACCGTCACCAACAATGTGACCAATAATTATGGGGGCGGTATTTTTGTATCAGGCTCGAATATTAACTTGATCCACACCACCGTCACGGGCAACACTGCGAACGAGGACTACCAGGATAATCTCTGGGGTGGCACAGGCGGTATTTATATTGATCCATATGAAGTTGGTCAAGTCACCCTCCAGAACAGTATTGTCGCCGGCAACAGTGATCTGAGCGGTCTCGCTGATCCCGCTGATTATGATTACCATGTCGCTTGGCCGGATGTCTTTGGCACTTTCACCTCGCTGGGTGGTAACTTGATCGGCGACAGCACCGGCTCTTCCGGCTGGGTCTCGAGCGATCAAGCAGGCAACCCAACAACGCCGATCGATCCCTTGCTGGGACCACTGACACTCAACACCCCCGGTAGCACACCCACCATGGCACTGCTTGAAGGCAGCCCTGCCATCGGTTCTGTAGAATGCCTGACTGAGGTGACGGAGGATCAACGTGGCATAACCCGTCCGACAGGATCTGCTTGTGATATCGGGGCTTTCGAATTTGCTGTTCTTGAACCAAACCAGGCGCCAGTAGCCCCGGATTATTATGCAGCATATGGAACCTGGCCATCTACTACGCCATATGATAGTCAGTTTGCAGTCCCAGTCATGGACCCTGAAGGTGATCCTTTAACAATTTCATACTTAGAAGAAACTGACCCGGCTTCAGAAGGTGTAGTCGCAGATGCTAAATTTTATTATTGTGATTCCATGGGTAAGTGCTGGGTAACCTTCTATATTTTACCGCCCACCTCAATCCCGCCAAGTGGACCTATGCACATCCATTTTCAGTACCGGATAAATGACGGTACCAGCGACTCGAATACTGCCAATGTTACGCTATCATTTGGCTCCCCCATACCGTATGCATATGAACGACACGAGCTGGCAGTTAAGAATGAGACTACCACGATAAGGCTTGATGGATCCGGGTCTTCGGTGCTGACCTTTGTGATTGTCAGGAACCCTGTCCATGGCAATGTGGGAGTGCCCACCGGGGTAACTTGTCAACCGTATGAAGGTGATAGGGTTGGAGGCTACACCTGCAACGCTGCTGTTGACTATACCCCTGAAATTGATTTTGAAGGTGAGGACTCCTTCGCCTTTGTCGTTTTCGATGGATCTGCCTACTCTCAGCAGCAAGAGGTGCGGTTGTTGGTAATCTCTAACAATCCACCGACTGCAGCAGGGAGTTCACCGACAGTCAGTGCTACCCAACCCAGCACCATTACCCTCGAGGCGACCGATCCAGATTGGTTCGCGGATTATCCCGATTTTCCGGTGTTTCATAGTAACCTGACTTTTGTGATCGACACCTCTTCTCTGGTCAATGGCATTCTGGGGGCACCAGGTTTTCCTGTGTGCGATAGAGTATTGGTAGGTGGTTCAAATTATGATTGGCACTGTCACAGCACGGTTCTTTACACACCCAATTCCGGCACAACCGCCACCACAGACAGCTTCAGCTTCCATGTCAACGACGTTTACATGGATTCAAATATTGCAAATGTTTCGCTGACATTGCACCAACCCACAACCCTGCATGTAAACGCAGCTGACGATGTCAATGACGGAGCCTGTAATTTAACGCACTGCAGCCTGCGTGAGGCGGTGAACGCTGCATTCGATGGTGACACAATCGACTTCACTCTCAGTCTGCCCAACACCATCAAATTGTCTGGATCCGAAATCCTGATCAATAAGGGCATCACCATCAGGGGCCCTGGTGCAGACCAGCTCGCCATCAGCGGGGGTGCAGAGCTTGAGGATGCTGCCCCTTGGACTCATGACCGTGTCTTCAGCATCGGTACCTGGGAAGAAGCGCCGGTTACTGTAAGCATTTTCGGCCTGACGATCAGGGACGGTCGTGCATCCGATGGTGGCGGCATAAAGGTCAACAACGGGAATACCCTATATATGGAAGAATGTGTGATTGGCCCGAATAACATCGTCACCTATGCCGGTGGCGGGATCGTCAATTATGGTGGCGATGTGACTTTGAATCGCTGTACAGTGACCGAAAACGAAGGCACTGGCTCCCTGGGTGGGGCGGGTGTGACCACTGCAAATAAAGGTACGACGACCCTGATCAATTCCACCGTCAGCGGTAATATCACCAACAACTTCGGTGGTGGCGTCTATGTCTATGACTCTCAGGTCAGGTTGATCCATACCACCGTCAGCGGTAACATCTCTAATGAAAATTATTTAGACCCAGGTGAAGCACGCGGTGGTGGCGCTGGAATTTATATGGATTATTTGGGTCAAGTGGAGCTACAAAACAGCATCGTGGCTGGTAACAACGACATGACCGACCCTGCTACTGCAGGACACGCTAAATGGCCAGATGTGTACGGCGTTGTCACCTCGTTGGGTGGTAACCTGATCGGCGATCCAACCGGTTCGGCTGGTTGGCTATCAAGTGACCTTGTTGGGACAGCCGAAGAGCCGGTCGACCCCTTGCTCGGTACGTTACTGAAAAATGATCCCGGTGACACATTAACGATGGCACTGCTTTCAGGCAGTCCCGCAATTGATGCTGTTGCCTGCGTGGGGAGTGTGACAACAGACCAGCGCGGTGTCTTGCGACCTAATGGTCTGTTATGTGATGTAGGTTCTTTCGAAAAAGGTAACAATTACATCATTTTTATGCCAATCATCTTCAAGTAGGAGTAAAGAATATCAGAGTCAGAATTCTTTCAAAAATAATCATTTGCCCTGGTCTGGTGATCAGGGCAATTTGGAATATATCTCTTCATTTCCGGATTCTTGGGACATAAAAGGGCAATCAACAAGATCGTATGCAATTCGCTTGACCCTGAAAGGATTAGAGACCCTCGGAAGAAAGTGGAACTGCTTCAACCCAAAGGGAGAATGCTCACCTGCACTGCATCAAACGCAGTGCGGTGCAAGTGTCACTTCGTTCGCATTGACAAATAATTGAAGGCGGAGAGGGCGGGATTTGAACCCGCGATACCTTGCGGTATACTCGCTTTCCAAGCGAGCGCACTAGGCCAGCTATGCGACCTCTCCGTTCCTGTATCGAGCGAGTGGTATTATACCAGATTTAATTTTTCAGACCGGTTTTTTTTACTCCTCAGTGTTATATTGGGCATCATAACACTGCTGGGGCATGCTGATCGTGCGTGGAACGTTAACCTCCTCAAGGTTGGCATAGACCTTCAGGTGATTGATCTTCTCAGGGCTGCTGCTGGTTTCGACCAAAAGGCTGTACCGCACCATATAATTTCCATCGACTGCCAGCCAGTATTCTCCCTGGTTCGCCAACACAGTCGCCCCGGACTCCACACCCAGTCCGCTTAATTGGAAGCGGAAGTGGTTGGTCTGGATGCCATTCATGCTTTCTTCAGCAACAAACTGCGGGTTCTCGATCATGAAATCCAGGTCAAACAGGTCCAGGACAAGATCCGCCATTTCCTTGGCATCCGGTTCCATCGACTCCCATGAAAAGTCATCTTCAGGGTCGTCTGTGCCCTGGCAGCGATCATTCCCAATTCGCCAGATATATGACTTATTTGTGTCCTCTTCATAATCCTCAGAATTCATGGAATACGTTTCGATCACAAAAAATGAAGCATCCTGGAATTTGGAGTTTTCCTGGATGACCTTTTCCCTGTTGATATCCTGCTGGGATGGACCGATCAATTCAATTTCAAGGGTCATGCGATAAGAATCCAGGGTGGAAAGTCCCTTATTCAGCGTGACCGGTTCACTATTCACATCCTTCTTGCCAATATCAGGAAGCAACCCTTCCAGTCCACCTTCAGTTTCTGTTTCTGTTTCAACTTCGGTTTCGGGTCCTGATCCTGGAGCTGTATCTATCGCAGCTTTTGATAGCCCACAGCCAAGGGTAGTCACCAGAAGAACAGAAATCAACAAAATCAACCTGTATTTCTTCATCAGATCCTCCTTTTGATCATTCAGAACGCAATAAAGTTGCCGGGTTGGTCAAGTAAATCCACACCAGTGGGATGGCAATTGATAAAAGAGCGATACCACCCAGGGTGACAAAAGTTTTAATAATAATGTTGGTAGTAATATCTGGCATAATTAATATATCATAAAGAACCAATTCATAAAGGTACGGGAAAACAACAGCCGCGATCACTCCCAGCGCAAAACCGATCACAAAGATCAGCCCAGCCTGGATTAGAACATTGAAACTGATATGGAACCTTGAGAAGCCTACTGCCCGTAACACCGCCAGATGATACTTCTGGATGCTGGCCAGCCTGAATATCACATTGCCCAGGGCAAGCGCAGTACTGATACCTGTCAGGTTTACGATCAGCTGGAAAAGATCGATCGTCTTGAACATTTCACCCGTGGCATACATAACCGTTTGACCGCGTCGACTGGCGATTGTTTTCTCTGCAAGCACGTCACCAGGCTGAACTATGGTGATGAGCCAGCAGATGGTATCCACTCCAATCACCGAGCTGGACTGCGATTTTGTCCAGAAGGATGGGCGGAACGAACTTTATTTTAGCATCCAAATGAGGAGAGGTGGAAACAAGAT
>Ga0123335_1009109_pt1 | contig 10397 bp, 10 predicted proteins | sample BiotimSIPDNA_2_FD_89707 | JGI IMG/M metagenome (GOLD analysis project Ga0123335, IMG submission 89707) | Anaerobic biogas reactor microbial communites from Washington, USA - Biogas_R2 time_0 SIP DNA | ecosystem: Engineered > Bioreactor > Anaerobic > Unclassified | place: Washington, USA... | reverse complement strand
TCTTCTGGCCAAACTTCATAGGTCTGTCCATCCACCTCGGCGATGATTGGTCTGGTGGTCAAATCCTTCAGGGTGACCTGGTATTGTTTTCCTTCAATGCTGAGATTAACTTTCATCGTTTCCGTCCTCTGATGGTATTTGAATAGAGTTGCTGGGTTCTGCCGGCTGTCCACCAGGCATTTTCTGAGCCAGTACTGGGCTGGGGTGCAAAGCTGGCGGTTGAAGCCTGGCTTTCCAGCGCGTAAGCAACCGCAATGGCTGCCGCCAGGGCGCCTTTAGTGTCGTTGGCAGGAGCTGCTTCGGGTTCGCTCAGAATGGTTTCGGCAGCTGGTGCTTCTTCTTCAGTTTCTGGCTTGTTGGTCAGCTTGACCAACAATGCCATAATGCCCCACAGAGCCAGAATCATAATAAAAACCAGCCCCATGCCGACCGCGGTGATCAGTAATCCTTGACTGATGGTAGACATATTCACCGCCTATACCGGCATGTTGCCGTGCTTGCGGGCAGGGTTCATCTCGACCTTGTTCTCAAGCGCTTGTAAAGCTTCGATCAGTTTTTGGCGGGTTTCTGCCGGCTCGATCACCTCGTCAATATAGCCGGCTTTGGCAGCTGCGTAAGGGTTGAGGTAATCTTCCTGGTATTGTTGGGTCAGGCGTTCGCGTTCGGCTTGAGGATCTTCAGCGGCATTGATCTGGCGACCGTAAAGAATGTTCGCGGCACCTTCAGCGCCCATCACCGCAATTTCTGCCGATGGCCAGGCGTAAGTTATGTCCGTGCCCAGATATTTGCTGCTCATCACCACATACGCCCCGCCATAAGCCTTGCGGGTGACCACACTCACCTTTGGCACAGTTGCCTCGGCATATGCAAAGAGCACTTTAGCACCATGCCGGATAACGCCGCCATGTTCCTGGTGGACACCAGGCAAGAAGCCGGGAGAGTCGACAAAGGTCACGATCGGGAGGTTGAAAGCATCACACATACGCACAAGCCGGCTGATTTTGTCGGCTGAATTGATATCCATAACGCCTGCCATCATGGCGGGTTCCTGTGAAACCACACCCACCGGTCGTCCAGCCAGGCGTGCCAAGCCAACGATCGCGTTGGGGGCGTAACCGGCCTGGATCTCGAGGAAGGAACCCTGGTCCATGATTGCGTGGATGGCGTTCTTCATGCTGTAGGACTGGCTTGGGTCTTCAGGGACGATCGTGTTCAACATTTCAGAACGGCGATTGATAGCTTCAGCGTTTGATGCCACCGGAGCTTGCTCAACATTATTGGAAGGCAGGTACGAAAGCGCCTGGCGAGCCAACGCGATCGCATCTTGTTCGTTATCACCAACTAACTGGCAGTTGCCGCTGACCGTCAGGTGCACATCAGCACCACCCAGGGTCTCGGAATCCACTTCCTCACCAGTGACGGTCTTGATCACGGCCGGACCAGTCAGGAACATGTAGGACTGCTTGCGCACCATGATGACCAGGTCGGTCACAGCAGGGGAGTATGAAGCGCCACCGGCACAGGGTCCCATGATCAGGCTGATCTGGGGCACTACACCGGAGTAAATCGCGTTGCGGCGGAAAATTTCGGCGTAACCGCCCAGGCTGTAAACACCTTCCTGGATGCGTGCGCCGCCTGAATCGATCATGCCTACGATGGGTGAGCCGGTTTTGACTGCCAGGTCCATCACACGGCAGATCTTGTCGGCCTGCATCTTACCCAGCGAGCCGCCCTGGAAGGTGAAATCCTGCGCGTAGACGTAAACGGTGCGTCCATCCACTTGTCCGTAGCCGGTAACAACGCCGTCACCATAACCAGACTTACCTTCCGGATCATTTAGACCAGTTGTCAAAGCTCCGATTTCGCGAAAACTGCCCTTGTCGAGCAGTAGGTCGATGCGTTCACGCGCAGTCAGGCTGCCCTTGGCGTGTTGCTTGTCGATGCGATCTTGTCCGCCACCCAATTTGGACGCGGCACGCAAAGCCTTTAGTTTTTCAATGCGGGGGTATTCCTCGGTCATTCAATCTCCTTGTTTAGTTATTAGCCCCGAATAATGTGAGTAGGGCTTGAATGCCAGAGTATTGTAACATCACTCTCCTGTATTTTTGAAAATTTGGGTGTCGTGGCAACGGAGCGAAATTTCCTGACGAATTGATTTTACAAGCCCTACCATTCATGGAAAGGATCTGAGAGTGAAACATATGTGGGTAAGGGGCAGTTTCAAATAACTCTAAGAATTTCTCCAGGTTCAGATTGACGGTAAAACTCCTTATGTTTTCCTTGCACTCATCTTGAATCCTGTTATAATTCTTCTCAATGACTGGTCCGGTGCGCGGTCCGTATTTTAGGCTGCAATCAGGGAGACCTGCAAATAACAAATGTATGAGGAGCATACGTCATGGCATTAACAAAAACTGAAAAAACTGAGATTATCAACCAATTCGCAACCAAATCGGGCGATACGGGTTCACCCGAAGTCCAGATTGCACTGCTTTCCAAGAGAATTGCTCAATTGACCGATCACCTGCGCGCGAACAAACACGACGAGAGTTCACGCCGTGGTCTGCTGAAACTGGTTGGTCAGCGCCGTCGTCTTTTGGCTTACTTGCGCCAGAAGGATTACGAACGCTTCATGACCATCACCGAAACCTTGGGCATCCGCAGGAAGTAATTTCAGAAGTACAGTAATCAACCGCTTGACCTCTCCTAACCTGAAGAGGTCATTGCGGATTTTAATCAGCCAGACGGGTATTGAAAAGCGCTGATCAACCCTGATCACCGATTTTCAGTCCCTGCTCTGGCAACAGGTGAAAGGATAATATGAAACCTGAAGCAAAGTATTTTTCCACTCAGCTTGGAAACAAAGAAGTCAGTTTTGAAACCGGCAGAATTGCCCGTTTGGCTGGCGGATCCGTAATCCTCCGACAGGGTGACAGCATGATGTTTGCCGCCGCCACCATGGGCAACGTTCGCGAAGGAACCGATTTCTTCCCGTTGACCGTCGATTATGAAGAAAGAATGTATGCCGGCGGCAAGATCCCCGGTTCGTTCTTCCGTCGTGAGGGTCGCCCCTCCACCGATGCTACCCTCGTGGCACGTCTCACCGACCGCCCTCTGCGCCCGCTCTTCCCCGAGGGAATGCGCAATGAAGTGCAGGTCGTCCTTATGTCGCTTTCTGCCGACACCGAAAATCCGCTGGACATGCTCGCCATCAACGCCGCTTCAGCAGCATTGATGATCTCGGACGTTCCCTTTGGCGGTCCAGTCGGTGCTGTTCGCGTCGGTTTTGTCGATGGCGAACTGGTAGTCAATCCCACCCTGCAGCAGATGGAAGTCTCCACGCTCGATTTGCGTGTGGCAGGCACCAAAGATGCCCTCCTTATGGTTGAAGCTGGCGCAAATGAAGTCACCGAGGTCCTGATGGCGGAAGCACTGCAACTGGCACACCGCTCTATTCAGCCGATCATTGAAACCCAGCTGCGCATGGCTGCCGAAATTGGCAAACCCAAAAAAGCCGTCAAACTGGCTGAGAAAGACATCAACCTGATCGCCCAGGCAAAAGAAGCCATCCGTTATCGTTTGGAAACCCTACTGGACCAGGAATACAGCAAAGAAAACCTCTACGGCGGTATGGCTGAGATCAAAGAAGCCTACCTGCTCGAACAGGCTGGCGAAGAAGTCACCCCTGAAACTCTGTCTGCCTATGCCGCTGCCTTTGATGACGCCGAAAAAGCTATCATCCGCGAACGCATTCTGAATCAAGGCAAACGACCCGACAACCGCAAGGTCTACGAAGTGCGTGAGATCAGCAGCGAAGTCGATCTTGCCCCTCGTGCCCATGGTTCTGGCCTGTTCACCCGCGGTGAAACCCAGGTGCTCACCCTGGCAACCCTTGGCACTCCCAAAGAAGCCCAGGAACTGGACAACCTGAATGGCATGGATTCCAAACGCTACATGCATCATTACAACTTCCCGCCCTACTCCACCGGTGAGACAAAACGTCTCGGTGGTCAATCAAGGCGCGAAATTGGTCATGGTGCTTTGGCTGAAAGAGCTTTGGAACCTGTCATCCCGGACGAGAAGACCTTCCCTTATACCATCCGCATGGTATCCGAAGTGATGGCTTCCAATGGTTCCTCCTCCATGGGCTCTGTTTGTGGCTCCACCCTGGCTCTGATGGATGCCGGTGTGCCGATCACCAATCCCGTTTCTGGCGTTGCCATGGGTTTAATCAAAGAAGGCGACCGTTATGTCATCCTGACTGATATCCTTGGTACCGAAGATCACCTTGGTGATATGGACTTTAAAGTGGCAGGCACCCGCAATGGTATCACCGCCCTGCAAATGGACATCAAAATTGGCGGTATCACTCCCGAAATCATGGCTGAAGCCCTGGACCGTGCCAAATCTGGTCGATTCTATATCATGGATCAAATGCTCCAGGCAATTTCTGCACCCCGCCCAAGCCTGAAGCCCCATGTTCCCCGCATCGAATCGATCAAAGTGCCAATTGACAAAATTGGTGCCATCATCGGACCCGGAGGCAAGAACATTCGCGCCCTGCAGGAAGAAACTAATACCAAGATCGATATCGCTGATGACGGAACCGTTTTTATCGCTTCTACCAGCGGTGTTGGCTTTGAAGAAGCGCGCGATCGCATTCTCTCACTGACCGAAACAGCTGAAGTTGGCAAGATTTATACTGGCAAATGTGTGCGCGTAGCCGATTTCGGCGCCTTCATCGAGATCCTGCCCGGATTGGATGGCTTGGTGCATGTTTCACAACTGGCATCAGAACGTGTCGAAAAGGTCGAAGACGTTGTCAACGTTGGCGACGAACTGACTGTGATGGTCATCGATGTATCTCCGGAAGGCAAGATAAGATTGTCCCGCAAGGCTCTGTTGGAAGGCTGGACAGCTGAGGAAGCTCGTGAACACGACAATGCCAACCGCAGTAAGTCCTCCGGCGGCAGCCGTGGTGGTGGGTACTCTGGTGGTGATCGCCGTTCTGGTGGCGACCGTCAGTCAGGTGGACGTTACAATGATCGCTCTTCCGGTGGTGATCGTCGATCCGGTGGCAGTGACAGACGTTCAAGCGGTGGCGACCGCCGTCCCCCCCGACGAGATTAATAGTACAAATTAGACAAAGGTGAGGCTCCGGCCTCACCTTTTTTCACGCAACAATACTAATTCTCTCTCTTTCCAATTCCAATGCCACACGGGCGTCGGTTTCTGTGGAAACAAACCGCATGATCAACAAACAGGGATATTCCGGGCAATGCGCACAATTCTCAATCGGACGTTTCGTGGCACATTGACGGATCTGGCAGCCCTGGCACATGCGCGATTCCAAGCGCTGCTGACTGTGGCAGCCATAACAAGTCATATCTTTGGTGGATAGGCACAGTTCTTCGCTGGAATATTCCGCTGCCAGCCAACGTTTGTGCACCTCATCCCTGTTTTGCGTTGCCTGGAATACCGGGCATTCCGCGCAATTCAAACCACAAAATGCCAATTCACCCATCATCCTCCTCCTACGATCTCTCCACAATAGATGTCAAAAGGCGCTTTGAGCAGTCTTCGCAAAGGTTTATCAAACTGGGAAAAAAATTTCTGTGTCGCCGCATGGTAATTCTCAATCGTATCGAATTCCCAAAAAGAGTAATACCTGACAGCCCCTACGATCTTTTTGAGGATTCGGGGAGGTTCCTGGATACCGTCATCGTAGGTGTAAAATCGCTTGAAATAGCGGATCGAGATGCAGCCTAAACTGGTTTTCTGGGCTTCACTCATTTCTACTACCAGTTCTTCAAATGCCTCTAACTTTTCAGGCAAAACCTGGAGTGCTTTAACTTCTGCAAAGGACATAAAACCTCCATTCGTAACATACGTTCGGATTACAATGAAGGTTGCATTTATCTTGCCAATTGGGGTCTGACAAGCCTGCCTGGCAGGATCTGGTAGTTTAACTGTTTCGGGACAAAACTAATCTCATGGGAGGGTGATGGGCATGGGTCAACTCAAACCCCAGGCTTTCGTAGAGCGGCTGACCTTCCGGGCTGGCATCCAGGTCAAGGTATGCCAGGTCTAATTCATGCGCTTTTTGGATAAGTTCCTGCATAATAGTACGCGCCAATCCCTGGCGGCGGAATTCAGGCCAGGTGAGGATATTGATGATACGTCCATAACGCCCCTTCGATGCCATCGGTTGCCACATCACCTCCATCACCTGCAAGAACCCAGCAGCCGCGATAACTTCTCTCTCGACGGCGATGTAGGCAAACAGGTCGCGCTCAAGGTGCTCACTAAGGAATCCATGAATTTGTTGGGCAATCTGGGATTCGCCTTCGGGTTGAACAGAATAGCCCAACGCGCGTAAGAAATCCAACCGGGCTTTCACCAGCAAGGGAATGTCTTCGTATCTGCCTGGGCAGAAAATTGGTGTCATCTCAGATGTTATCCTCGTTGAGAGTTTTATTACGATAAACCAAATCCGGGCGGGTTTGCCAGCCCTGGCTCTCCCAAAAAGCATTACCCTGTTCATTTGTCCCAAAAACCAGCATACCAGCCTTGGTAATGCCTTCAGCTTTCAGAGCTTCGCAAGCTGTGTCAGCCAGCAGCTTCCCGACGCCCTGCCCTTGGTATTCGGGAAGAACCATAGCGTGATAAATATATCCGCGTCTGCCATCATGCCCAGCCAAAATTCCACCAATGATGTGCCCATCCATCTGTGCGACAAAGCAGGTGTTCGGATTACGATCCAAAAATTTGGCGATCCCGGTTTCGCTGTCATCCAGGCTTCGCAGTCCTTTATTGAAACCTGGCAGGCTGTGCCAAAGAGTAAACAGATCAGGGTAATCTGCAATCGTAAAAAGCCGGATCGTAGCAGCCATAGTCTTGTCAGATCATTCCGTAACGATGCAAAGCGGTGTTGAGGATCATATTAACCAATTCCGTGTGACTAATTCCATCCGCTTCAGCTTCAATGACGATATCGGATAGTTTGGGCATCAGGCCAGGCAGCGGGTTGATTTCCAGAATGTAGGGTTTGAAATTGTCATGAACATCCAGCCGAAAATCGATTCGGGCAACATCCAATGCGCCGGTCACCCGAAAAACAGCGGCAGCTAACCAGTTCAGTTCATCCACCATGTCCTCATCCAACGGTGCCGGGCAGAGATATTCCAGGTCAGCAGCATGGTCAGTCTTCAGCACGTTGCCATATACACCGCCTGCTTCGATCCATGGCTCCAGGTTGACCTCCATGGGGGGTAAAAATTGCAGCCCAGCCTGGATACGGTGGGCGTTTTCGTCTTTTGGGATACGCCTGGCGACCGGACCGATCAGGTTGCCAACCAGCCCGACGGTAACCTCGCGCCCTTCAATGTAACGTTCCACCAGGGCACTCTGCTTGTATTTTCGTAAAATGTACCGAAGCTGTGTGCGCAGCTCGGTCTCGTTGTGAAGAATGGATTCATAGCTGATGCCCATGCCCGTTCCTTCTCGGCTGGGCTTGATAAAAAGCGGGAACTCCATCCCTTCTTCCAAGAGTTCATCCTCGCGTTCAAAACTCTGAAATTCAGGCGTGGGCAAATTGTGCCAAGCTAAAATACGCTTGGTCATGGGTTTGTCCAGGGTCAGCGCCAGGGTCAGGATCTTGGAGCCGGTGTAGGGAATTTGCAGCTTCTCAAGAATGGCGGGGATTTGTGCCTCGCGCGAATCGCCAAAATGGCTTTCAGCGATATTGAAGCAGATATCGGGCTTATAATCGCGCACGGTATCGATGATGCTGTCATCGGCTTCCAGGAAATCAGCCTGGTGCCCGCCTTCACGGATGGCATTGACCAGGGACAATACTGTTGATTCAGAATCGAGATCATCCCATTGATCCTCACTCATACCATCAAAAACAGGCGCGTTTTCTTTAAGATTTGCCAATACGGCGACACGAAAACTTTTCATTTTTTTTACAGCATCTCCAGGGGGGGTTTAGTTTTTCACAACGCTGAATTATAGTAGGTTTTCGAAAAAACTGAAATTAAGGTTTTGTCTTGGATTTGGATTCCGCGTAGGGATGGAGCTCTATTGCCCTGTTAAGGGTGACTCCATCCGCATTGTCCGAATCAGGGAAACTCAGCGGGAGGAGACAACCCCCTCCAGTACAGCCAACCAACAAGAAACCTACCTCTTTTCGTCCACGGCTTCAGCAAATCAAACTCCCTCCAGCCTCTTTTGGCGAAGGGAGAGGCCTAGGGGGTGGGTTATTAAACGATGTTCGTTCACCATAACTGAGCGGGAGGAGACAGGCTCCTCCAGTACGTATAAGCCTTGTGTCCAATAAACTGTTGCCACCTCAGTCCGAATCAGGGAAACTCAGCGGGAGGAGCAAGCCCCTCCCGTACAGCCAACCAACAAGAAACCTACATCTTTTCGTCCACGGCTTCAGCAAATCAAACCCCCTCCAGCCTTCTTTTGGCGAAGGGAGGGGGTTAGGGGATGGGTAATTAAACGATGTTCGCTCACCATAACTGAGCGGGAGGAGCAAGCCCGTCCCATTCAGCCAACTAAAAACAAACCTATAACTCCACCATCTTCGCGTCCACGGCTTCAGCCTGGGCAACGCCACGTTCCACATTCACAAAGCGCAGCAATATGATCCCAGCCACGAAGAAGACCACCAAAGAGACAATCCCAAGGCGTGGATCGCCTGTTTTTGCCGTAATAAATGCCATCAATGCCGGACCAACGACGGTATTAAACTTCTCAGATACGCTGAAAAAGCCGTAGAATTCTGCACTTTTGCTTTTGGGCATCATCTTGCCAATCAGCGAACGGCTCAGTGCCTGGCTGCCGCCCTGTACCATTGCCACGCCAAAACCCAGCACGAACATATGCCATTCTTCTTTCATAAAATAACCAAAAACTGCCACAACCGCATAAATGAGCAATGCCAGGCTGATGGCTTTCTTGTTGCCCATGGATTTTCCTAGTTTACCGAACAGAAGAGCAAAAGGCGCAGCCACAAACTGGACCATCAGGAAAGTGCCCAAAATGGTCAGGGTGCTGAAGCCCAGATCGGAGGCGAAAGCGGCTGCCATGGTAATGATCGTGCCAATGCCGTTGGCATAAACGAAGAAGGTGATCAGGAAAAGGAACAAATCCTTGTAATCTCGGATTTCGCTAAGAGCTTTTCCCAGCCGCTTGAAACCAACGGTGAACACGTTCTGCCCAATCTCATGGGATTCACCCTTGGCAGCGGGCTCATGCACGTGTCTGAAGATGGGGATGGAAAAGACAGCCCACCAAATTGCCACGCTCACCAGGCTCAGACGCATCATCAGGGCAGTGGCTTCTTCTTCAGGCATTCCGGTCATAAAACGGGGACCAAGGAAGATCATGATAGCGTTGATCAGCAGGAGAATCCCGCCACCGATATAGCCCAACGCGTAGCCGCGCGACGAAACCTGGTCGATCTCGTCTTCCTTGGCAACATGTGGAAGCAAGCTATCATAGAAGACCAACGACCCGGCGAAGCCGATTGTCCCAAGAATGTATAGAATGATGCAGAGTGTTTGATCAGCTGGTGTAACAACAAACCAAAGCAATGCGGTGCTGAGAATACCTAAAGCAGCGAAAAAAGCCATAAAGGTCTTTTTGCTGGCTTTAAAATCTGCAATAGCACCCAAAATCGGGCTCAATAATGCTGCGATCAGACTGCCAATTGCAACGGCACTGCCCCATATTGGGACCGATGAACCCTGGGCGATATAAGTGGCAAAGTACGTGGGTAAGACCACGCCCATGACGGTGGTGGCGAAGGCAGAATTTGCCCAATCGTACATGGTCCATGCCCTGATATTGCGTTTGTGTTCCTTTTCGTCTACATCCATGCTCAGTGTTTCAAAATTTTCCATTGTTCACTCATTTCCTGTTGAATAATCGATAATTTGTGGTTCCCCGGCTCGTGCGCCGAGTGTAAAGAAAGTTTCGTCCATTAATGATATCAATGACAGGGGGTCATTGGTGGTCAACAAGGTTTTCATCTGTTCTCGGGGGATAACATAGGGTTCCAGGTAGGCTTTCAGAAATTTTCTAAAAGGCATCACACCATCTTCCGGACGCAGCCTTAGCATATCCTCCAGCTGAAAACGCGCCAGCTGGTAGACTTCCTGAACAGAAATTTCGTTTCGGTCACGTCCACTGAAAATCCAGGGATTGGCTTTGGCAGCTCTACCGATCATGACAGCGTCACAACCGGTTTCTTCCAGCATCCTTCTTGCGTCTGCAGCGTTTTTCACGTCACCGTTGCCAATTACCGGTACATCCAGCCTGCGTTTCAACTCCCCAATCTGAGCCCAACGGGCAGGTTTGTTGAAAGAGTTTCTCTGTGTGCGGCC
>Ga0123335_1009101_pt1 | contig 10402 bp, 9 predicted proteins | sample BiotimSIPDNA_2_FD_89707 | JGI IMG/M metagenome (GOLD analysis project Ga0123335, IMG submission 89707) | Anaerobic biogas reactor microbial communites from Washington, USA - Biogas_R2 time_0 SIP DNA | ecosystem: Engineered > Bioreactor > Anaerobic > Unclassified | place: Washington, USA... | reverse complement strand
ACTGGTACGATAAGGGAGTAGAGGTGCGCCACCTTAGCGACTCGCTCACACGATACATCGGCGACCTGAAACAACAGATGGTGCGGCAGGCCGACGGGAAAAAAGGTGACGTCAACCGAATCCGACACAAGGATGACCTGGAAGCAGCCTCGGTGGTGATGCTCTCCCCGCTCAGGGGTGAAGGAAAGAAGCTGCGGGGCGCCATCGACAACTACCGTGACCAGTTGATGAACTGGGTGGAGGAGCCGTCGCGCAGTAACCTCATTGCCCGCTACCTCTCTACGGAGACACCCTCCGGAGGCAGGAGCTGGGAAGCATCGCTCTTCGAGCAGATGCCGCTGGCAGCCGCCGTGACGCTGCTCACCAAGATCGAGAACGACATCCGCCTATCTGAGGGAGAGGCACTGGCTTCGCTGCTCCAGAGCGTTGATGCGGGCGACTACCGCCTGAACCGGCTCAATGCCTGGTTGATCCCGGAGGCGGAGACCGTCCTGCAGGGGGGAGCCTACCGAGCCCGTGTGGTACTGGCGGCAGAAGACACAACGCGGCGTCCCCGCATCGTGGTACAGGGAGAGCCGCTGGAGGCGGGAGATGATGGCTTCTTCACGCTGGCAGCACCTCGCAGCGGCACCTTCCCGGTGGAGGGATATGTAGAACTGACCGGCAGTGATGGCAACGTCACCCGCCGCGACTTCAGCAGCAGCTACACTGTGATCGAGCCCATGGCTACCGTTGCCCCCACATTGATGAACGTACTCTATGCCGGTATCGACAATGAAGTAAGCATCTCGGTGCCGGGTGTCCCACCGCAAGAGGTGAGTGCCCAAATGAGCAACGGCAGCCTCAGTCGCCGCGGCAACCTCTGGATAGCCCGTCCCGCGGCGATAGGCAGCGAGGCGGAGATCACCGTCTCCGCCGTCATGGCAGGAGGTGTAACACGCACGGTTGCAACCCGCTCATTCAGGGTGCGCGCACTCCCCGACCCCACCCCCTATATCGAGTACCGCGATGCAGGTGGAAACCCGGTGACACGGAAAGGAGGCAGCATCTCCAAGGCAGCCCTGTTGCAGAGCGACGGCCTGAAAGCGGCCATCGACGATGGCATCCTGCATGTGCCGTTCCAGGTGACCAGCTTTCGCACCATCCTCCTTGATGCGATGGGCAATGCCATTCCGGAGGTGTCTGATGGCAGCCGTTTCTCGGAACGACAGAAAGAGCAGATCCGGCGACTGACCCGCGGCAGTTACTTCTACATCTCCGGCATACGGGCTGCGGGCCCCGACGGCTCGGAGCGTGAGATCGCGGTGATGGAACTGAGAGTGAATTGATTAAAAAGCCAACAGCAAAAAAATATGACAACCAGGACAATATTCATCCTACTCGTATTACTGGGGCAAGTGAATGCCCTCTACCCGCAAACCACCCTGCACGAACGGATGGAGCAGCGGCGGCAGCGTGAAAACAGCCAGTTGACCACCATCACTACCAACCCACACGCAGCAGGGAACCATCAGGAAGCAGAAATCATGGCCAATGCCCGCTGGTCGCGCATCATCTATCGCTACCTCGATCTCACCCTTGAAGCCAACGCTCCGCTCAATTACCCCGAGACGGCTACAGCAGGAGAAATGAACCTCTTCTCACACATCTTCCGGCTGCTGGAGAGGGGAGCCGTCAGGGCTTACGAGTACCTCGACGGACGGGAGGAATTCACGAAAGACTATCAGATCGATCTGGAGGAGTTTATAGAGCGGTTCGACATCTACCATGAGACCGTGAACGGCAGCATCGTGGTGAACGATGCCGATGTACCCTCCCGCGAAGTTGAGGGATATTTCCTGAAAGAGCTCTATTATGTAGACAACTCCACCTCCTCCTTCCGGGTGACGCCGATCGCCATCTGTCCTGTGTTGCATCGCATGGACGATCTTGATGCCGCCACCACCCGCTACCCGCTCTTCTGGATACCCTACCCCGCACTCGAACCCTATACCCGTCGCATGCCGATGCTGGCGTCATCTCTCAACAACAGCCTCTATGGCACTATCGACGATTTCTTCCGTCAACGGAGGTATGATGGGGAGATCTACAAGGTTGGGAATCCGCGCAACCTCTCCATCTCGCAGTACACCACCACACCCGAAGAGATGAAAGCCGAGCAGGAACGCATCGAAAAGGAACTATCTGATTTTAAAAGAACCCTTGAGCAGGGAGTGTCAGGCATGACGAACCCACGTCCTGAGACACGACAAAGCAGCGGAAGCCGCTCTAACAAAAGAACGCAGCAGACGCAGGGAGCAACACAAACCATGCGTGATCGGCGATACTAGACAAATACCCTGTACTGTTCGGGCATTCTCACTTGAATGTGCTGAAGAACAGTGATATTCCGATAAAATTGACACAGAGAAATCATAGAAAAAAAACCAAAAGAAAGACATAATCTACTGGTAACTCAAACCAACAATAGTTGAACAAGAAATACGATACACAATAGAGAGTAATGGATCATCAAGATATACATGTTGTTTTTGGAAAGAGTGCAAAAGGTCAATTGATGCATAGTAATCATTTTGATTTGAACTCAATTCAATTGATTTGTCTGGAAGATTGCTTGAATCTAGGCCCCATTTGCGATGTAAACGCTGAAGAGGATATCAGAAAAAGAAGTGACTGGTTGTCAAAAGTAATTGACCAACCCATGTCAATGGATACAGACAATACTTTTACGCTCGTAAACAGAGATGTGGAAAAGATAAGAACGCTTGTTGCCAATTATAAGCATGAGAAGATCTATCTGTGGACAGGACTTGCCGCTGCAGAAATTATTCAAACCGCAAGGTTGTTATCTCAACTTCAACCGCAGAGTAACCATGTATATCTATTTGACTTTGCAAATTTTTCCATGAAAAACATTCACGGAGAAGTTGTATACCCTGGAACTCTAGTTGCAACGGATTTGTCCCGAGTTGAACATCATGAAAAACAATTTCGTCAACTGACCGCAGAAGAGTTGTTGAAGTTCAGGAAACTGTGGGAAAAAGTCAAATCGGGGAACTCTCTGCTATGGATTTTTGACAAGGATCAAATTGTAGAAAAAGAGGAAACCTACTTCGATTCCTTCCTGCTATCATATTGCACTCACGAATTTCAACACCCAGCGCGGATCATTGGGCATACGCTTTGTGACACCGATTTCAATGTAGGTGATTCCTTTTTAAATTACAGGATGAAGCAATTGGCTCTTATGGACCAGGTAGAATTCCGAGGGGAATTGAAACAAATGCGGGATTATGAGGTGCGATTACATTAATGGAGAATGAAGTGGAACTCCTTCACTTGTTACATCATTTTGGATTTTAGGATATGAGTTAGATACTTTTAACCATTTCCTTTTGGAAATATTGTCTAAATATGAGAATGTTACCCTTTAATTAGTTAAAATTGTAGTCATAATTTTTATGACATACACACGGTTGAATTATTTTATGAGAAAATTTATAATTTTACTTTTATAACGTTATATACAACTCAAATCAAATACTTTGGAATATGGACAACTTAACATTCACTGCATTCGACACCGAAACTGCAACTAGTCACAGTGCAAGTATTTGTCAGATTGGATTTATAATTGTTAGAGATGGACATATTACAAGCGAAAAATCATTTCTAATTCAACCACCAGGTCACTACTGTCCGGTTTAATTTTCCCAAAGTGGCAGGAAGGGATAATCGGACTGTTTATTTAAATTATTCAAGTTTCGCAAGTTGCTAACTTGCCGATTTTAGTTCATAAAAGTTGATAAAGTGAGCCAGATTATCCGATTTGTTAATGATTGCATCGAAGATCTCTTCCTCTTCAATGGAGAAGATCCCGGTCATGATTTTCACCATTTCGAGGATAATACCCCATATCCTCTCCGTTACGGAGAGCTCCATGCCAGAGTGTTGCACATCCCTGAAGATTCCGCCAATGGTCTCATAACTGGTGAACCTTTTGGCCAGGGAAAGCAAATTGTATTGCAAGGCCGTGATCGTGGTTGCGGCAAGCTGCGCTGCGAAGTTCCGGGACTGGCACTTGCCCATACCCAGCAATCCCTTGGTTTCCTTGAAGAAGACCTCGAGGGACCAGCGCATGGCATAAATCCGATAGGCTTCCAGGAACTCCAGGGAGAGGTTGGTCGTCATTATTCCATTCCAGGACTCCTTTTTTCTCTTCACAAAATAGAGACGTACATCTGTGCCCGCAAAGCGAACGTCAGCGGTAATATGCTGACAACCAAGCTTGCGGCTCCTTCTGGCTTCACCCCTGGCTTCAAGCAGATTGATCAGTGCCCGGGCGGTGAGTTCCTTCCCTTCAAAACCGTACCTGGTAACTCCCTTCTTCCCGATCTTGATCATACCCAGGTAATGGCACTTTATGTGCCGGGCACGTATGAATCGAATCACCTCCGAGCAGGTGAACCAGCTGTTGGCAAGCAGGTAGTCAAAGCGGATGCCCTTGTTAATGGCTCGCTTTATCATGGTTATCATCAACTGGATCTTGCTCTCCCCGTACTCTTTTGCCCGCGTTACAACGGGGGACGCTTCATCTCTATCCTTGGTAAACCGCGATTCGAGCTCCTTGTCGCTCATGCTGAAGTTGTTCTTCCTGCCCTTCTCCCCGAGGATGGCGAAGTCGAGGATGAACTGGCTCTTGCCATCCGTGATGCCCAGAAAGAGAGATTTGAAACCAAGGATCGTCTTGTGTCCCAGGTGGGAATAGACCCTACCGATGTTTTCAATACGCCTTCCCGTTTTGGGAAAGTCGGTATCGTCCACCATCAGGCACACAGTTTGATGCTTGTGGTCACTTCTCACGCGAACCTTGTTCCATATTTGAAGGGTGAAGTGGTAGAGTATCTTGCGCCAATCATAAATTTCGTTGTTCACAAAACGGTAGAAAACATCCTTTTCGCAGCCAAAGAAGCCGCTTAGGGATGATCGACAATAATTGTAAGGATTCTTGATCATGAAACAGGGGAACATAATCAGCAACTCGAGCACCTGCAGCAGGGAATACTTGCTGTTGCATTTGCTCCTGCTCCCGAAGAGGACCTTCTCCGACATGTTGAAACCTTTTAGCATATCCGTCAGGGTAAAAAGGGCACTGTTTGAATCATCTTTCTTGAAAAAAACGCTGATTTCTGATAAAATGGAGCTACTTTTGTATATCGGCATAGGGCTGTTAGTATTTTTGGTTTTGACGCTTAAATATACTAATAATCTGTGAATTACAGAAGCCTCTATGCCGTTTTTTTATGCGATTATTTTTACTGAATTTTTACTTGCGAAACTTGAATAATTGATATTCCCTCAAAAAATCAAAGAACTTGTCTCTTCCGGGCAGAAGATCTTCAGGAACACGGGACTCCAGCCTCACCAGGAGCTTGCGTGCGCCTAATTTAGGCATCAGTTTACGTTCTTTGACAACCAACTGAAGCAGTATCTCATCTTTCAGTTGTTCCTTGTAGTTATACTTCTCCCGCTGGTAATACGCTTGCCTGCTTCGGCCAAACAATTCACAAAACTCTCCAATTCTAATTGATGGATAATTTGTGCGAAGCGTGTCTATTGTTTGGCACCATGCTTTTTTCTAACGTCGATCTTCAAATCCCGTTCTATGATATCAATCATTGTTGTCAGGGCAGCCGTTTTAAGCTTTTCCTTGTCAAGCTCTTTTTCCAGCAGGCTGATTTTATACTCCAACTCAAGCTCCTTTGCACTCTTTCCACTTTCGGTAGGCATAACTCTATCCTGCTTTACTTGTTCAACATCTTGCTTGGATATACCAAATTACTTCATCCAAAGATAGATATTATTCTTTCCTCCAAAGTTATATTTTGCCATTAACTCGGGTTGAGTAATTTCAGTTGTTAAATACTCATGAATAATCTGAAGTTGTACTTCGTCCGGAATTCTGTTTAATTTTGTCTTCATTGTCCTGCTTTTAATTGAATTATGTGTAAACGTTATTCAGGACTAGACACCCTTATACCCTCCTTATACCCACTCCCAAAATTATTAAAGTAGATATAAGGATACTATTAACCTAGAATATGGGAAGAGCCTTCAAAAATAGGAAAAAAGAAATTTCAGGATGAGGCACACTGTACAAAAAAGAGAGACTGCCTCTGTTTAGAGACAGCCTCTTTAGAATTACCGGCACACATCCCAGTTGTCAGTTGATGTCAATATCGACACGATCAATTCCGATATCCCTCATTGAAGCGGGATCCTCCACCGGCTCGATATGGGTGGAGACGGTGACCGGCTCCCGAAACATGGCAATGATGGTCTCCTCTACCTCGTCGGCACAATCATGCCCCCGCTTCACGCTCCAGTCGCCCGGCACCAACAGATGCATCGAGATGAAGCGGCGTGGTCCGGACATGCGTGTCAGCAGAGAGTGGTATTCAATTTCTCTATCACCGAGTGAATCGAGATAAGCGGTTACCCTTTCCAGTTCATCTTCGGGAATGGAGGCATCCATCAGCTCTCGGGCCGACCTGTGGATAAGCCTGTATCCGGAATAGATGATGTTGAGACCAACCAGGATGGCGATAACAGGGTCGATAATCAACCAGCCGGTGAGTTCTACCAGGATGATACCCAGGATGACCCCGACACTGGTATAGACATCGGTCATCAAATGTCTGCCGTCAGCCTCCACCAAGAGTGATTTTTTCTTTTTACCGTTGTTGATCAGGACAAGCCCTACCAGCAAATTAACCAGGGAGGCCATCAGGGAGAAGAGCAAACCTGTGCTAATGTTCTCCAGCGGCTGGGGATCGATGATTCGGGGCACGGCCGAGCGGATGATTGTGAAGGCAGCGATCAGAATCAACGCCCCCTCCACTGCGCTGGAGAAGTACTCCGCCTTACCATGGCCGAACTCATGCTCGTGATCTGCCGGCTTACGCGAGAGATGAAGCATCAGCAGTGCGAAGAGCGCGGCGAACAGGTTGACAAATGACTCCAGGGCGTCGGAGAACAATCCCATTGAGCCGGTGACGTGGAAAGCGTAAAATTTCAATAATATGGTCACTATCGCGGCAGCAATAGAGAGATAGAGATATTTATTGAGTGATTTTCTATTCATTGAAGTAAAAATTACCTACCAACACTTCCGATCATCCATCAATTGTATGAAAGAATCATTCTCACATATCGTGATGACAGGGAGATCATCCGGCAAAATTAATCATTTCTTCCAAACAGTTATTCCCTGTTGCCAGAATATATTGTACCAACATCACAACACCAATAGGAGACCTCACGATTTCGTCAGTGGGGAGTCCATATGATTTGGCTTTTTTCATTATCTTTGTATCCGTATTAAAACTGCATAAAGGACTATGTTTGAAAATTTAAGTGACAGACTGGAGAGGTCGTTTAAGATACTGAAAGGCGAAGGCAAGATCACCGAGATCAACGTGGCGGAGACCCTTAAAGAGGTACGTCGTGCACTGCTCGACGCCGACGTAAACTACAAAACTGCGAAAGAGTTTACAGAGACAGTGAAGCAAAAAGCACTGGGACAAGATGTACTCAACGCGGTGAAGCCGGAGCAGATGATGGTGAAGATTGTGCATGACGAGCTGGCCACCCTTATGGGCGGGACAGCTGTCGACATCAACATCAAAGGCACCCCGGCAGTGATTTTGATGTCCGGTTTGCAGGGATCAGGTAAGACAACCTTTTCCGGCAAGCTGGCCAACATGCTCAAGAGCAAGAAGGGGAAGCAACCGTTGCTGGTTGCCGGTGACGTCTACCGTCCCGCTGCCATCGAGCAGCTCAAGGTGCTGGGTGAACAGATCGGCGTCTCCGTTTACGCAGAGGAGGAGAACAAAAACCCTGTGAAGATCGCGCAGAACGCCATCCAGTATGCCCGACAGCATGGCAAGGACTTGGTAATCATCGACACGGCCGGTCGTCTGGCCATCGACGAGCAGATGATGCAGGAGATCGAGTCGATCAAGAAGGCAGTCAACCCTCAGGAGATTCTCTTCGTGGTGGATGCCATGACCGGTCAGGATGCGGTGAACACCGCCAGGGAGTTCAACCAGCGGCTCGACTTCAACGGGGTGGTGCTCACCAAGCTCGATGGTGATACCCGTGGTGGTGCTGCCCTCTCCATTCGTTCGGTGGTCGACAAGCCGATCAAATTCGTCGGTACGGGCGAGAAGCTCGATGCCATCGATGTTTTTCATCCGGAACGTATGGCCGACCGCATCCTTGGGATGGGTGACATCGTCTCGCTGGTGGAGAAGGCACAGGAACAGTACGACGAAGAGGAAGCGCGCCGACTGCAGAAGAAGATTGCCAAGAATCAGTTCGACTTCAACGATTTCATCGCCCAGATTCAGCAAATCAAGAAGATGGGTAACCTGAAAGACCTGGCGTCGATGATTCCCGGTGTGGGCAAGCAAATCAAAGACCTGGACATCGACGACGATGCCTTTGTGGGAATCGAGGCGATCATTCGCTCCATGACACCGGCAGAGCGCTCCAACCCGGAGATACTAAACGGCAGCCGCCGTGCCCGTATCGCCAAAGGGAGTGGCACCAACGTGCAGGAGGTGAACAAGCTGATCAAGCAGTTCGATGAGACACGTAAGATGATGCGGATGATGACTTCAGGTGGAGGCAAACAGGCCATGCGTAATTTAAGAAGACGATGAAACTGATCGACGGAAAGGCAACAGCAACTGAGATAAAAAAGGAGATCGCCGAAGAGGTTGCACAGATCAAGGCCAACGGAGGGAAGACACCTCACCTGGCAGCGGTACTGGTAGGCCACGATGGCGGCAGTGAGACCTATGTTGCCAACAAGGTTCGCAGTTGTGAAGAGGTGGGCTTTCACTCCACCCTGATCCGTTATGAGGAAGATGTGACCGAAGAGGAGCTGCTCGCCTGTGTGGAACAGCTCAACAACGATCCCGACATCGACGGCTTCATCGTACAGCTGCCGTTGCCGAAACATATCCGGGAAGAACGTATTACCGAAGCAATCGACTACCGCAAAGATGTGGATGGCTTTCATCCGGTGAACGTGGGTCGCATGGCCCTCGGGCTCCCCTGCTTCCTCTCCGCAACACCGGCGGGCATCGTGGAACTGCTCAAGCGCTACAACATTGAGACCAGCGGAAAGCACTGCGTGGTGCTGGGACGAAGCAACATCGTGGGTAAACCGGTATCGATGCTGTTGATGCAGAAGGGAATCCCGGGCGACTGTACCGTGACCGTCTGCCACAGTCGCACCAAAAACATCAAAGATATCTGCCTGCAGGCCGACATCATCATCGCTGCCCTGGGTGTTCCAGAGTTCCTGAAAGGAGATATGGTGAAGGAGGGAGCGGTGGTAATAGACGTAGGCACCACAAGGGTGCCGAGCGACAAGACCAAATCGGGCTTCAAGCTGACGGGCGACGTGGCATTCGAGGAGGTAGCTCCCAAATGCTCCTGGATCACTCCAGTACCTGGAGGCGTTGGACCGATGACAATCGTCTCGCTGATGCGCAACACCCTGCTGGCAGGCAAGAAGTCAATATACGCATAACCTTTTTAGGGAGAGATTCCCCAATACGATACAACCCATGAAGAAAGCAAAACCTCATGTCATAGTCACCGGAGGTGCCCAGGGTATCGGCCGTGTGGTGATGCAACTCTTGCTGGAGGGGGGATACAGTGTATCGGTATTCGACATCGACAGTGAGGCGATGGAGGAGTTGAAACCATCATTCCGCAAGCACAGCGTTTCCTTCCACATCACCGACGTGTCGAACGAGGTGAGTGTCCGCTCCTCCATCCGAGCTTCCATAAAGCAATACGGCCCCGTTTACGGATTGGTCAACAATGCTGTATATGAGCTGTTCAAACCAATGGAAGAACTCACCCTGGAGGAGTGGAACAGGGCACTCGCCACCAACCTTACCGGCACCTTCCTCTGCAGCAAACATCTGGCATCTTCACTTCGTGAGACGAAGGGGTCGATTGTCAACATCTGCTCCACACGTGCTTTTCAGTCGGAACCCCACACCGAATCCTATTCGGCCAGCAAAGGAGGTATCTGTGCGCTCACCCATGCCATGGCGATGAGTTTCGGCCCTCATGTCCGGGTTAACAGCATCAGTCCCGGCTGGATAGATGTATCTGCATTGAAGAAAAAATCGTTGGCGAAACAGGCGAAGATTACTGTGGAAGATCACCTGCAGCATCCTGCCGGCCGTGTGGGCAATGCGATGGATATCGCCCGCATGGTTCTTTTCCTGATGAATCCGGAGAACAGCTTCATCACGGGACAAAATTTCACTGTGGATGGGGGGATGAGCAAGAAAATGATTTACGTCTGACGCTT
>Ga0123335_1009100_pt1 | contig 10404 bp, 4 predicted proteins | sample BiotimSIPDNA_2_FD_89707 | JGI IMG/M metagenome (GOLD analysis project Ga0123335, IMG submission 89707) | Anaerobic biogas reactor microbial communites from Washington, USA - Biogas_R2 time_0 SIP DNA | ecosystem: Engineered > Bioreactor > Anaerobic > Unclassified | place: Washington, USA... | reverse complement strand
GCTCTTTCGGAACGGGAAGCGCAGAGGCGAAGTTGTGGACCAAGCCCTTGCGGGAAGGCTCATGTCCTGCGCTTATTGTCTGTACGCACCCTTTGGTTCCCAAAGAGTGGATATCCATCAAATACTGCGTTTTTGCCTGCACCATTTTGGACGGCAGGGTCTGACCTCCACGCTGTTGGCGGGAGCGGCGGGTGGTCTTGTGAGCCTGTTGGTTCCCTTCATGACGGGACTTCTTTTTGACTACATCGTTCCAGCCCGGCAACTCAATCAGCTTCTGTGGGTAGTACTTATACTGGCTGCCGGCAGCTTTGCATCCTTTGGTTTTCAGCTCACTCAAGCCGTGGCGCTTCTAAGAGCGGAAGGAAAGCTGGACATGGGGCTGGAGAGCGCCCTTTGGGATAGAATTCTGAAATTGCCCGTAGCGTTTTTTCGGGATTTTTCTGCGGGCGACCTGGCGGAAAGGGCCTTTGGCATCACTGAAATACGCAGGACTGTATCCGGCGCCGCCCTGAACGCAACGCTGTCCGCCGTGTTTTCCTTGTTCAGCCTGGCGCTTTTGTTTTCCTACAGCATTCCGGTAGGCTTGGCAGTACTGGCCTGTGCGGCGGCATTGGTCACGGCTCTGACTCTGTTTTTTCGCGCATTGAGGAAACCTGTTGGAAGACTGGCACAGGAAAGCGGCAGCATCCAGGGCCTGCTGGTGCAGCTCATCCGTGGTTTCCATAAGTTTATCATCACGGGCTCGGAACATGTGGCCTTTGTGCTGTGGCATAAGCCCTTTTCCAGGATCAAAACCCTGGAGACGGACATTGGAATCAGGACAGCCTGTCTGGAAACTTTGATGACCGTCTTCCCTGTCCTGTGCAGCGTGATTCTCTATGCCACGGTGTGGTATGGGCAGAGCAAACCTTCCACAGGCGACTTTCTGGCCATGTTCTCCGCGTTCAGCGCCTTTGTGTCCTCGCTCATTGCCATCTCCCAGGCTCTGGGCGATTTCCTGGAGGTTCTGCCTTTGTATGAGGAAATGAAGCCCATCCTGGAATGTCTGCCGGAAGTGGATGATACCAAAGCCGATCCGGGAAAGCTTAGGGGCAGCATTACTTTAGCGAATGTGGTTTTTTGCTACCCCGGAACCAGCAGATATGTGCTGGATGGTATTTCCTGTACCATCGAGCCTGGGCAGATGGTAGCCCTGGTGGGCGGTTCGGGCAGCGGTAAGTCCACGCTGCTGCGCCTGTTGCTGGGCTTTGAACGCCCCCTCTCAGGTGCTGTCCTTTACGACGGAATGGACCTGGCAGATTTGGATGTGCAGGAAGTGCGCAATCAGATCGGCACCGTGATTCAAAACGCGCAGATCATGTCCGACGATATATATAAAAACATCATCGGCGCTTCCAACCTGTCCGTGGAGGATGCATGGGAAGCTGCGAAGCTGGTCGGTCTGGACCGGGATATTCAGGAAATGCCCATGGGTATGCATACCTTTCTCACCGAGGGTGGCCGTACTCTGTCCGGTGGGCAAAGGCAAAGAATATTGCTGGCCCGCGCCCTGGTCAGAAAGCCCTGCATCATGCTGTTGGATGAGGCCACCAGTGCTTTGGACAATGTCACCCAAGCATTGGTGACCAAAAACCTGGAGATGTTACGCATGACCCGGGTGGTGATTGCTCATCGGCTCAGCACAATTATGAACGCCGACAGGATTCTGGTGCTTGAAAAGGGGAGGATCGTTCAGACAGGCACCTATGCCGAGCTGATGGCCTGCCCCGGTCCTTTTCTGGAGTTGGCCAGACGTCAGACTGCATAGGTGGGTTCATTGGCTTTTTTCCCATTGAGCCATCAGAGCTGCGAAGGGGTGATGCGATATGATTGGGAAACAGGGATGCCGCAGGCAGATCCGTGAAACGCTGCCCAGACTGATTTACGTGCTGATGCTGTTGGTGATGGCGGTTCTTTTTGGCCGAATTTCTGCACCCATAGGAATGACCTATTACCAGGGACTAAGAGAACTGGCTTCATTTGGGATCAGCAGGCAGATGGACATCTCTTATCTGCTCCTTCGGGTCTTGTTGTTTGCCTGTCTGATTGTGCTCACAATGAAACAGCTTTACCAAATTTTCTGGACATATCGATGCTCGTCCCATTGGGTTCTAATGGCTGCCATCGGCATTTCCTTTACGCCACTCTTGTATCAGCCGGAAGATACGTTTTTTGTCGCCTCCTGGCTGATGGAACTGCTCTTTGCGTTCTTTGCAGCCCAGTCATTGCTGCAGCTGGCTCTGTTGCCATCGGATAAGATGCGCTGGAATGTGAGCCCGAATACTATGCTGTTTCTGCTGCTGATCGGAGCATTCACCCTGCCGGGCTTTTTCCAAGGTGTGGGTAAGCCCTGGGCACTGGGTGGGTTGCTGGTTTACGGGGTACTGGTCATCATGGCGCTGGTGCTGTACCTTTTTTGTAGGGGAAAGCAGGGCACGATTCGGCTTTTGGAGATGACACTGGACGATTCTTCCATGACGGATAGCCTGAAGATGGCCTTGGGCTCAGAAGGCATCCAGCAGTTGCTGCCCTATATCAGCCGGCAGATGAGCCAGGGAACCTCTATCGCCAAGCTGCTATTACTGGAGATGATGCGGGGCGTTGAGTTTGCGCAGAAAGAAGACTTGGTCAAGGCAGCTTTTGATACCGGATCGCTGGAAGTTCGATTCTCCATCGTGGATCAGGTTTTCAACTGGAATCTGCCCTATGGCTTGCTTGCCCATATCGCGGATGGCTGCGATGCCGCCCTGGCTGAGTACTTCATCCGCGCCCTGTTTGTGAACTGCGTCGACCTGGTGGAGCACGGGGTTCTGGAGGAACTTCAGGAACGGGCGGAGATTCTGCGTCCCTATGCGCAGAGTGAACAATCCCGGCGGATGTTTGGTTATGTGTTTGAGGGCAGGCGGGAAGATTACCCCAGAATTATTGGAGGCTTGTTGGGTTCGGATCGAAAGGAGGACAGGCTTTTTGCCTGTGAGATCATGGTGGGTTTCATTGGACGGGAAGACGCTGTGAACCGCCGCTATCTGGCCGCTGTGATCAAGGGAATCGACTTAAATCCAGTAGAGTTGGATGAAATCATTCAGATCAGTGCCGAATATGACAATGATTTTTCCTTCTTGAAAAATGGTTTATGCAATGTCTACAGCTATCCCTTCTTGAAGAAAATCTGCCGGTTCTATGAGCCGTTGGGTATTGTCAAGTCGTTAAGCATCATCCCTTACCCCATTCCAATGGCACTGACACTTTGTGCCGCATCTCATCTGGACAGGGGCAGCATAGGCATATACCAGTCCAAGGCGGATCAATTGATCGAGTATTTGTTTCATTTGCGGGATGAGGAAAGCAGGATGGAACGCAGCGGGTATCCTGGCGTTGGATTGCTGTTGGAGGAGGCAAAAAGGCTGAGGCTTGCGCTATTGGCGGCTTTGTTGGATTACCTGCTGTTTTTGGAGGCAGGCATCAAAATGGACAACCTGAATGAGATGCTGGATGAGGCGTTTACAAAGGGGGAGATCAGGCCCCTGTTGGCAGCCCTGTCTGCTGAAACCAGGGCCGCGCTGGAGGAGTTATTCTCTGTGGGGAGCCTGGCGGGGCGCCCTCCCCAACCTGTCCCAGTGTATAGCGTGCTGAGGGTCAGCGAAAACAATGCTCTGCTGGAATGGATCTACCGATACGTGGGAGGCGAGACGATGGACACTCAGTTAACAGATAATATGGAAAAACTCATCACCTTAAAATCCATCCCCATGTTCAGCGAGTTGGATGTTTTTACCCTGCAGCAGATCCAGAAGATCGCCGGCTACAAGAAAATTCCTGCGGGAGAAACTATCATCAGGGAGGGAGAGGAGGGCGCAAGCCTGTATATTGTCATCAATGGCAGCGTAGGCGTCTATAAGGGCGACAAGCTCATCAATGAAATTGGTATGGGCGGGCTTTTTGGAGAGATGGCGGTTATTGAAAAGCAGCGCCGCTCGGCCACTGTGAAAACCCTGGCAGAGACCAGCTTCCTGATGATCGAAGGCGATGATTTTATCCAACTGCTCCAGCGCAATAGCAGCATATCCGGTTCCGTCATCCGGACTCTGGCAGGGCGTCTTAGAAAAATGCTGGAGGCCGGACAACAAGGATGACGATTCTTTTGTATCAATGTCTCGGATTTCAACTAATGCAGAATGAAGAAGCAGGCTGTGAGAACATAAGATATGTCTGTTTTAAAGCATGTTTCATCCATAAATCGTAAAATGTTCCCGCACACAAGGAAGAATATTGGACAGATACCACATATTATTTGTTGACAAATACAATACATCATGATATCATTGGCCCATCATACGAAATGGTTGTAGAAAGAGCGTGATGGCTGACTTTAGGGCGTATGAGCAGGGTTTCTGATCACGAAGGAGCTTGAACGCGGCCTTTCAACCACACCCAATATCGTTACCAGGAATAGCTCGATAGAATGATAGGACGTTCAGCCGTATGCCTGAACATTTTATCTGTATGGGATTATGACCGAGGCTTACCCCAAATATCGAGGCGCTTATGCTTCTAGATATTATATAATACGAAAAGGAGGAACCCATCTATGAAGAAACTGCTCTCTTTGGTTCTCGTCGTCCTGATGCTGCTGGGCAGCACGACCTTCGCAGTGGCGGAGGAAAAGGTGAAACTGAACATCTGGTCCTTCACCAATGAGCTGGAAGGCATGATCAACAAGTATTTCGTTCCCGCTCATCCCGACATTGAAATCACCTATACGCTGTATCCCACCGACGCTGGTGAGTACACCAGCAAGGTGGACGCTCTGCTGGGCACCGATGCTGCTAACGCCGAAGCTCCCGACGTGTTCGCTCTGGAAGCAGCCTTCGTGAAGAAGTATGTGGACAGCGAATGGACCGCGAACCTGGCTGACCTGGGCTTCATGGATGCCGACTACGAAACCTGCATCCCCGCGATGGTGCAGATTGGCACCGACAACGCTACCGGTGCCCATAAGGCTCTGGCTTGGCAGTCCACCCCTGGCGCTCTGTTCTACCGCGCTTCTCTGGCTGAGAAGTATCTGGGCGTGAAGAGCCCCGAAGAATTCCAGGCCAAGGTTGCCGACTGGGATGCCTTCATGGAGACCGCCTATGAGCTGAAGGATGCTTCCCAGGGCGCTGTCAAGATGTTCTGCGCCTTCGGCGACATCTGGAACGCTTATCAGTACAGCCGCAGCCAGCCCTGGGTTGTGGATGGCAAGCTTGTCGTCGACGACGTGTTGCTGGACTTTGTTGATCTGTGCAAAGAAGCCGAGACCGACGATCTGTACGGCAAGGGCACTGCCTGGCAAGAGTCCTGGTTTGAGGGCATGAAGACCGACAGCACCCTGTGCTACTTCCTCCCCACCTGGGGTCTGCATTATGTGCTCAAGCCCAACTGCGGCAACTACGACAGCGAAACCGACGCCGCCAAAGAAGGCACCCCCGGTACCTATGGCGACTGGCGCATGGTTGACGGCCCTGTGGGCTACTCTTGGGGCGGCACCTGGCTGGGCGCAAACGCTGCCAAGGTTGCGGCTGCGGACGATGCCAAGATGGCTGCTATCAAAGAGTTCATCCGTTTCTTCACCCTGGATGCTGATTTCCTTTATACCTACGCCAAGGATTCCGGTGACTTTGTCTCCAACAACTCTGTCGTGCAGAAGATCGTGGATGAGGGCGGCCTGCCCAATCCCTTCCTGGGTGGCCAGGATCACTACAGCGCCTTTGCTTCCGCCGCTATGCTGGCCAATGGCGCCATCATGAGCCGTTACGACGAGACCCTGAACACCCTATGGCAAGACAACGTGACGCTTCCCTACTCCAAAGGCGAAGTGGAATTTGACGCTGCGATTGCTACCTTCAAGGCGAAGGTTGCCGCTGCCTACGCTGATCTGACCATCGAATAATTTCAGAGTCATTGTTACCCTCACGACTTCGGCTGCCTTCTGCTTCTGTATGAGGCAGGAGGCAGCCGTTCTCGATTCTTCTGCACCAGGGTCGCTCTTCGCTTACAACGGAGCGACATCAATCCAGCAAAGGAGTGTCGGCTCAATGAGGACTGATTCCATGGCCCCGTTGGCGCAAGCGAAAAGCCCCCGCAAAGGCTTAAGCAAAGTCAATTATAACCGATACGGATATATTTTCGTTCTTCCCTTTGTGGTAGTTTTTACTATTTTCCAACTTTATCCCATTTTATTCACATTCCGTACCTCCCTGTCTGATGCCGTCGGCTGGGAGAAAATCAATTCCAGCGTGATTGTCGGCATTGATAACTACCGGCAGTTTTTTACTCCGGGCAGCGTGGTGTACAAGGAGTTTTGGGCAACATTCACCAACACCTTGCTGATATGGATCGTCAACTTCGTTCCGCAGATTGTGATGGCATTGTTGCTGGCCAACTGGTTTACGGACAGCCGGATGCGCCTGCGCTTTCAAGGCGGTTTTAAGGTCATTATCTTTATGCCCAACATCATCACGGCTGCCACCATTGCTATTCTTTTTCTATCCCTCTTTGGCTATCCGGTAGCTCCCGTCAACACGCTGCTGCAGCAGACCGGCATTTTGTCACTGCCCTTTGAATTTCTACGGGATGTACCCGCAAGCCGCGGCATTATCAGCTTCATCCAATTCTGGATGTGGTATGGCAATACGATGATTATTTTGGTCGCGGGCATGCTGGGCATCGACACCACACTGTTTGAAGCGGGCCTCGTGGATGGCTGCACAAGCCGGAATCTGTTTTGGAAGATCACCATGCCGCTGATCAAGCCCATTTTGCTTTATACACTGGTGACAAGCATGATCGGTGGCTTGCAGATGTTTGACATTCCCCATTTGCTTACCCAGGGCAATCCTAACGGTACCACCAATACGGTGGCCCGCTTTATCTATAACCAGGCCTTTACCGGCTCCCGCAACTTCAACAACGCCAGTGCTGCATCGGTCATTTTGTTCGCGCTGATTGTTGTTGCCAGCTTGATCATGTTCCTGCTGATGAGAGACAGGGATCATACGACATCTGTCAGGAGGGGTGCGAAATGAAAAGGCATAACCAGATCATTTTTGCAATTCTGATTCTCGTTACCCTGGCAGCGATGTTTCTGCCTCTGGCGACTTTTGAACAATCCTTTACCGCCGCGTCCAGCGCCGACATACAAAAGAGCGAAGAAAAGCTGGTGGATCTGCGGCGGGCCATGGACCGCTATGTGAAAAACAACGATACGGACAAGATCGCCAAACAGCAGGCGAAGATTGACAAGGAGCAGGCGAAGCTGGATGAACTGCTTGCTGAAGCCGAGAAAGCAGCACAGCAGCAGGGTGAGGGGGGCGCAACCTATGCCATGCTGCCCAATCCGAGCCTGCCCGCCGTGCTGGAATTTGACCAGGCACGCATCAACACGGCACGGGTTTACCAACCCAATCCCCAGCAATATGTCACCCTGGTTTATGTTTCCGCCGCATTGCTCCTCCTCGCCCTTGCGCTTTTCCTCATGGGCGGCACCAAGGACGCGAGCAGGTTCTTTACCCTTTCCAGCTGCGTTCATCTGGCCGCGATCCTCATACTGGATTATTGCATTCTGCGTCTGATGGCTTTCCCCATCAATGCACCCTACAGCGACGCACAGCTCACTTGGGTGCAGTATGTGCTTTTCTTTGCGCCTGTTGTAGCCCTGGCGGTCAACATTCAGTCGATGTTCCATACCAAGCGGACGATGCTGTATGTACTGCTGACATTCCTCAGTTTCCTCAGCCTTCTGCCCTTCTGGACCATGATTGTAAATGCCACCCGGTCTACGTACCAGATTCAGCAGAGTATGTCGCTGCTTCCCAGCACGTATCTGGGAAGCAACCTGCGGATTTTGACCAGCAAGAACTTCAACGTGCTGGTGGGTTTCCAAAACAGCGCGATCATCGCCTTTGGTTCAACCATCCTCAGCGTCTATTTCTCCGCTTTGACCGCATATGGCTTAACAGTCTATCAGTTCAAGGGAAGTAAAGGGCTTTACAAGTTCATCCTGGCGATCATTATGATCCCCACCCAGGTGACGGCTACAGGTTTTTACATGTCGATGTATCGCATGAACCTTACAAACAATTTCATCCCACTGATTATTCCCGCTATCGCCTCTCCCAGTACGGTATTCTTCATGAAGCAATACCTGGCGGCAAATTTTCAGATTTCCCTGGTGGAGGCATCCCGTATTGACGGCGCGGGAGAATTTCACACCTATAATCGCATCGTGATGCCTATTATGGTGCCAGCCTTGGCCACCATGGGCATTATGGCGGTGATAACCTCATGGAACAACTATTTGACCCCCCTGATGCTGCTCTCCAACCCCGACATGCGCACCCTGCCCATGATGGTAAAAGAGCTGAGGGGCGACATCTACCGCACGGAGTATGGCTCCATTTATCTCGGCCTGACGCTTACAGCCCTTCCGCTGATTATTGTTTACTTTGCTCTGAGTAAGTACATCATTCGGGGTATCGCAGTGGGCGGCGTAAAGGAATGATACCATGAGAGGATCTATGAATATGGATACAAAGCTGGTTTACGAACGGGCTGAGAAACTTGTGGCACAAATGACCCTCGAGGAAGCCGCAAGCCAGCTTCGCTATGATGCCCCGGGTATTGAGCGTCTGGGCATTCCCGCCTACAACTGGTGGAACGAGGCCTTGCATGGGGTAGCCCGGAATGGAACTGCCACGGTGTTCCCCCAGGCCATCGGGCTTGCGGCGATGTTTGACGTAGAAATGTTAGAGGAAATCGCCGATGTGATCGCCACCCAGGCTCGCGCCAAATACAATGCCAACAGTGCCGAGGGAGACCGGGACATATACAAGGGACTGACGATGTGGTCCCCCAATGTGAACATCTTCCGAGATCCCCGCTGGGGTCGTGGGCATGAGACCTACGGGGAGGATCCCTACCTGACCTCTCGCATGGGTGTGGCCTTTGTGAAGGGTTTGCAGGGCAAGGGGATGTATTTAAAGGCGGCTGCCTGTGCCAAGCATTTCGCGGTGCATTCCGGCCCGGAGGCGGAACGGCACCGTTTCGACGCCGTGGTGAGCCGGAAGGATCTGAGAGAGACCTATCTCCCCGCCTTTGAAGCTCTGGTACGGGAAGCGGGTGTCGAGGCCGTGATGGGTGCCTACAATCGGGTCAATGGGGAACCCGCCTGTGGAAGTCCTACGCTGCTAAAAAAGATCCTGCGGGAAGAGTGGGGCTTTAACGGGCATGTGGTCAGCGACTGCTGGGCCATCGCCGATTTTCACAGTCATCACCACGTCACAGACACCCCCACGGAGAGCGCGGCCATGGCGCTTGAAAACGGCTGCGACCTGAACTGTGGCAACACCTACCTGGTGATGCTCCAGGCGTTACAGGAGGGCCTGGTCACAGAGCAGCAGATTCGCCTCGCTGCAACCCGGCTGATGGCCACTCGGATCAGACTGGGCATGTTTGACGGGGATTGCGAGTACGACAAACTCTCCATCCTGGATAATGATACGGATGACCACCATGCCCTGGCGTATAGGGCTGCGGAAAGCTCCATGGTGCTGCTTAAGAACGACGGAGTTTTACCTCTGTCACTGGGTGAGATCAAGACCATCGGAGTGATCGGACCCAATGCCGACGCAGTCCCCGCTCTGGAAGGAAACTATCATGGAACCTCTTCCCGCTACATTACCTTCCTGGATGGAATTCGCCAGGCTGTGGGAAGCAAGGCGCGTATCCTCTATGCCCCTGGAAGCGGCACCAAGCAGGATCGCACCGAGAACCTCTCCCAGTTCCCTCATGATCGGCTAGCCGAAGCAGTGCAGGTAGCAAAACACTCGGACGTTGTCGTCCTCTGCGTGGGCCTGGATGAAACCATCGAAGGGGAAGAGGGAGACACTGGCAATGCGTACTTCTCCGGAGACAAGGTGGATCTGGAGCTGCCCGCGCCTCAGCGGGCGCTTGTGGATGCCATCCTCAGGGCAGGAACCCCGGTAGTGACGGTGCTTGCCTGCGGCAGCGCCTTGCGTGTGGAGGAAGGAAACGCTATCCTTTGGGCGGGCTATCCGGGCCAAGCGGGCGGTGCAGCCTTGGCACGGATTCTCTTTGGGCAGGTATCACCCTCGGGTAAGCTTCCTGTAACCTTTTATCATGGCTTGGAAGAGTTGCCTCCCTTTGAGGACTATGGCATGGAGAACCGCACCTACCGCTATTTCTGCAAGGATGCCCTCTATCCTTTCGGATATGGGCTGAGCTATTCAAGCTTTTCTTTCTCCAATGCATCCGCCAGCCGGAAGCAGGTGAAGGTGAAGGTGCGAAACACCGGCCTGATGGATGCCG
>Ga0123335_1009098_pt1 | contig 10404 bp, 9 predicted proteins | sample BiotimSIPDNA_2_FD_89707 | JGI IMG/M metagenome (GOLD analysis project Ga0123335, IMG submission 89707) | Anaerobic biogas reactor microbial communites from Washington, USA - Biogas_R2 time_0 SIP DNA | ecosystem: Engineered > Bioreactor > Anaerobic > Unclassified | place: Washington, USA... | reverse complement strand
CTTGCTGGTCCTGCTGTTATTGCTTCTGCAGGTTTTTGGCTTTTCGTCAGATCTGCCGGCGGCTGAATCAGCTTCTGGCAGCAAATTGCTGGCGCCAGGGCAGTTGGCGCCGATCAGTTCGCTTACAGCCATAAATGATATTGAGCATGAATTTCCGGTGCCCGGTGCCTGGAACATGGTTTTCTTCTGGTCGCTGTTCTGCCATTCCTGCATTGAAGAGATGCCGGCCGTGCAGGCTCGTCTGGCTGATTATGGCGAAAGCGGGCCGAAAGTTTTTTTTGTGTCGCTCGATACAGCCAGAATGCAGAAAGCGCTGATAAACTTCTGTCGTCTGCGCGATTTAAAGCATAATGTGTTAATGGAACGGGTTGCTTCAGATTCTTATGAGGTGGCAGATAAGTGGGGCGTGGTGATGACACCCTCTGTTTTTATCGTTGACCCCGAGGGCAAGGTCGCCTGGTCTGGTCAGGGCCCGCTCGATGTCGAAGGTTTTTTCGCCGGATACGATGCCATGGTGCAGCCACCGGCATCAGCGACCGAATGTAGTGAAGGTCATTGAATATGTTCGAAAAGATCACTCTGCTCGACGATCATCACATGATTCTAGTTTCCCGGCGCATGGTATTTGCCGTAATTGGTGCGCTTCTGAGCTTGACATTCCTGCTGATGCTGTTCTTTTTGCATGTTGATTTTGATTACCTGCTTGGTCGCAAAGACCTCGCCATGAAGGTTGGTCAGACAACAATCACACTCGAAGAACTCAATCAGATACAGGCAATTTCAGGGGTAAAAGCGAAAAAACTAGATGCTGCTGCTTTTGCATCGGAGTTTTTCGATACTCTGCTCTATGCTGAGGGTGGCCGCCGACTTGGTCTCGACCGCCGCCCCGATTTTATAAGAAAGATCGCGATTTTTGACCAGGCGGTTGCCAAAGGTGATGCCAAAGAAACTTTGTCTCGCGCCGTTTTTCTGATAGAAGAGCTTGCCGCCGCCGCCCGCCGCGAAGTTAGCGAGGCGAGTTATCACCCCGCCGAACTGGCTGAAATCAAGGTTAATGCTCCATCACCTGTTCAGCGGCTGCATCTAAAAACCATTCTGGTCGCAGGTGAAGAGGCGGCTCAGCAGTTGCTGGCCGAACACGACGCAGGCGCAGTCTTTGCCGATCTCAACGCAAGCTGGAGTCTTTCGCTCTATCGCGGCGTCGGCGGCGATATTGGCTGGAAATCGGCTGGCGATTTTCCCCCCGGCGTATTCGAAAAGCTGCTTGAAGCCGGTGATGATAAAATTGTTCGCGGTTTTGCCGATGAAGCAGGCATTCATCTGTATATGATCGCAGCCCGGCCAAAGATCGATCAGGCGCAGCAGGAAAAGGCTGAACGTGAACTTCAGCTGCGTGAGTTGCGTCGGCGCCGTCTGATGAAGTATATAATTGAGTTGCGAAACTCGGTCGATTACTGGGTTAATCCTGTTTTGCAGGTGCGCTGTCAGACAGTGCAACGGGCTGATACGACAGATTCAGGTCAATAAGGGAGTTCTTGATGGAAAAGCATACGAGAAAGCACTATCTGATATTGCCGTCATACCAGATTCGGCTGGTAGCGTTTATGTCTCTGGTAGTGTTCGTCGGGTCAATATTGCATGGCTATTTTCTTTATCAGATCACCAGCAAAAACATACAGGAAGGCTTTCTGTCAGCGCACAACCGCCTGCGCTCGACCTGGGAAATCCTCAAACCCGCAATAATTGTCACCAACAGCCTGAGTTTTCTGCTGATTACCGTTTTTCTGCTGATAATCACCGTGTTTATCTCGCATCGCCTTATCGGGCCAATGTTCAAGGTCGCCGGTCATTTACGCCGCCTTTCTTCAGGAAAGCTGGCTGAGTCTTCGTTGCGTCTGCGCGAAGGTGACGAAGGGCAGGTTCTGTGCGAGGCCGTTAACGAGTTACAGGACAAATACCGGCAGCGCTTCATCAGATTACGCAAATTGAGAACCGCCATCGATCAGGAGCAGCTCGGCTCCTCACAGATTGCTGCTCAGATAGAAGACATACTCAACGAAATCGAAATCGGTAATGAAAATAGCTGAAATCTTTATTAACAAAGCATTACCTGCTTTCTGCCTGGCTCTGGCAATGCAGATCGGGCTTTCTTCCACTGCATTGGCGCAGATGCAGAGTAAAGACCATCAAAAACTGGCAGAAGAAGCCGGTTGTATGGTCTGCCATTACATGCCGCCCGAAACCGCAACAGGAACAGAAGTCGGCCAGCCAGTCGATCGCCGTCTCAAACGCGGCGCCGGACAATGGTGCATCAACTGCCACTCGATGGAAGCGATGACTCTGCACCCGACCGGAATCAAGGTCGAAAATGGCACCGATCTTCCTCTCGAAGAAGGCATGTATATGAGCTGCCTGACCTGTCACTCGCCGCATGCCGCCGCACTTGCCTCCGAACCATGGGCGCCGCTGGCGATCAGTCCGGCCATCAAAGACGATTTCAGCACATTTCTGCTCAATCATCCGAACAATGAGGGGCAGCTCTGCGCCAAATGCCACGCGCCAGGCAGCGAAGTTTTCAGCGGCAGCCTGCACAGCCCTAAAGCCTTCGATAACCGCAATTTTGCCGGCTCTGAGTCTTGCAAAGCCTGCCATCTTGATATCTACGACCAGTGGAAGCTGACGCCACATGCCCGCATGACCCGCCGCTTTCGCCATGTCGAAAATCAGGCCGAAATTCCGGTCGAAGAGCTTGGCGTGCCGCGCGAAAAAATCGCCTGGGTTCTTGGCTCGCATTACGTACATCGTTTTGTTGCCGAAGCCAGCGGAACTCTGGTTGTGCTGCCAAAAATCTGGGATATTCACGAAAAGAAATGGCTGCCGGTTACCGATTATGGCTGGCGCTCACGTTTCTGGCTCAAGCAGTGCGCCGGTTGTCATACCACCGGGTTCTCTGCCGAAAACGACAGTTTTGCCGAGGCAGGCGTTGGTTGCGAAGCCTGTCATGGTCCTGGTGTCAATCATGTGCGCACCGGTTCGCCCGAATACATAATGTCGATCAAAAAACTGACTCCGGAACGCCAGGAAATGATCTGCGTTTCATGCCATACTTCAGGCATCGACAACAGCGGGCAATATCATTTTCCGGTGGGTTATCGACCCGGCGATGATCTGACGAAATTTTTCTCAGGCCTGACTCCCAAGCCCGGCCAGTCATTCGAAAATTTCACCGGTGACGAAACCTACGAAGACCGCCGTCGCCAGTGGGAATTTCTACAGACTCGCCTGTTTCTCGCCAGTGGTTTGACCTGCGATTACTGTCAGAACTTTCGCAATGTCAAAACCCCGGATGCCGCAGAGTTTCTTACACACAACCAGTATTGTCTGACCTGTCATACCGACAAGCATGACCACCCCGAAGAGTCGCCGGGCACCAACTGTAACGTCTGCCATCAGCCGACTCGACACCTCAACGGCAACCTCTCGATCCACGATCACCGCTACAAATTCGAAAAATAAACAGCCAGTCCGCAGATTACTCAGTGCTGCCGTTTTTTCGTGCTCAGCGCAGCGGTAATCGTAATCGTTATCGTTAGTTTAATTTTTTGAAGTTGTGGCTGGTACTGGTTGCATTATTGTGTTAAGCTTTTTGCACCATGCAGGTTCTGCTTGTCTCAACTTTGCTCGCTTACGCGCTGGCAACCTTCTTTCGCGTTAAAGAACGGGTGGCCGGCCGCACCATGCATTTGCACGCCAACCTGTCGTTTGGGCTCGGGCTTGTCTGCAACCTGATTCTCGCCCTCGAAATCTTCGCGCTCGGCGAAAGCCATCTGCAATATCGCACCCTGTTCGTTGTTGGCGCTCTCAGTCTTTCTTTATCAACTGCCGCAATCGAAAGGGTGCTCAAAGAAAACTTTTTCAGCATCTTCACACTGCCGGTTAGTTTCGTATTCATGGTATGCTCAACCTTCGTCGATGGCAAGCTCGCCGGTGCCCATTTCGCTCAGGGCTGGTTCGCGCTGCATCTGCTGCTGGCCATACTCGGCGAGTGCTTCTTTATGATCGCCGCCGTATCCTCGCTGACCTACCTCTTTGTCGTGCGTCGTCTGAAAAAAAAGAACCGCCTGCGTGCCGTCTTTTTCTTTCCGCCATTGGCGCGCCTGGATGACCTGACCTTCAAGCTCATCGTTTCCGGCACAATTGTTTTTGCAGTTGGTCTCGCTGCCGGTCTGTATGGCAATCTCAAGCATTTCACAGCGTTTACACCCGGTGGCAAACACATTTTTGCCCTCTTTCTGCTGCTGTTTTATCTGGCTCTTATTGTTGCCAGACGTCCGTTCAAGCTGGCGGGAAATCGCCTCGCGGTGCTTGCTGTAACCGGATTTGCGCTGTCAATCGGTCTGGTCGTTCTGCCTGACAATGAACTGCACTGGAAGCCTCTGCAGCCAACCGTTCAGGAGGCAGCGAAATGAGATATATGCCAATATTTATCGATCTTGAAGCAAAGCCGGTGCTGGTTGTCGGTGCCGGCCCGGTCGCATTACGCCGCGCCAGACAGCTGCTCGACGCCGGCGCGCGGGTTACTGTTATCGCTCCGACATTTGTTGCCGAGTTTCGTGAACTTGCCGGTGTCGAGCTGATCGAGCGCCCAGTGCAGATCGACGATGTTTTGGCTGATTATCGTCTGGTAATTGTGGCGACTGATAATCAGGATGTAAACGCCATGATTTCAGATGAATGCGCCGAGCTCGGCATACTCTGCAACCGCTGCGACAGTTTTGCTGAAGGCAGTTTTGTTTGTGGCAATGTATTGCGGCGCGGTCCGGTTACCTGCGCGACCATGGCTGGTGGTGTGCCAGAGATTGCCAGGTATCTCAACCGTAAAATCGACGGCCTGATTAGCCCGGCTCTCGTCGAACTGGCCTCACTGCTCGTCGAGTTGCGACCTGCCATAAAAACCTCGCGGCCAGGCCAGACCCGTGACTTCATCGCTGGCCTGGTCAACGACGAAACTATCGCGCGAATCGAGCTCGAGGGCATCGACAAGCTGCGTGAGGAGATAATGGCATGTCTCTGATTGTATTCGGGCTCAACCACAAATCAGCACCGGTCGCGATTCGCGAAAAACTTGCGCATCTATGTGGCGTCCCGATTCCACAGGCAGACGGCTGTAATCTGGAGTCTGTGCCTGTTTATACCTGCAATCGCGTCGAAGTTTATTATGCCGGCAACGCTGCCGCCGCGCAGCGAAGCTTTGTCGAGCTGCTGGCGCACAACGGCATTAACTATGATAACCTCGCTGAGTACTTTTATCGACATGATGGCGAAGATGCGGTTTTACACCTGCTTGCGGTGGCTGCCGGACTTGATTCGATGATTCTCGGCGAAAACCAGATTCTGCACCAGGTCAAAGAATCATACCGCTACTCGACCGAACAGGGTTTTGTCGGCAAGCAGCTGCATCGCCTGTTCCAAAAGGCACTTGAAGTAGGCAAAAAGGTACGCAGCGAAACCGGAATATCACAGAACCGCGTTTCGATAGCTTCGACCGCTGTAGATCTGGCGCGCAGTATCTTTGGCCCGCTGAGCGCTTCGACTGCTCTCGTTATCGGCGCCGGTGAAATGGCCAGCCTGGTGGCTGTACATCTGCGCGAAAACGGCGTCAAAAAAATGCTCTTCGTCAACCGCACTGAAGCCAGCGCCCAGGAACTCGCCGAAAAATTCGACGGCGAATCGCGCCCGTTCGAACAGCTCGAAGAATTGCTTGGCCGCTGCGATATCGTAATATCATCGACTTCGGCACCCGCTGCTATTGTCAGTGTCGCTCTGATGCAAAAGGTCATGCAGAAGCGCAGTGAGCGCCCGATTTTTATCGTCGATATCGCTGTGCCGCGAGACTTTGAGGCAGACTGTCAGGATATTGCCAATCTGTTTCTCTACGACGTCGATGATCTGCAGAATGTCGTCAACGAAAACATGTCGCAGCGCCATGTCGAAGCCGAAAAAGCTCGCGCTATAGTTCAATATGAGGCCTCGCAGTTTCAGACTTCGGTTGCTGCTTTTACTGTGGTGCCTTTGATCAATCGTCTGCGCGAACAGACCGAAACCATACGCCAGACTGAGATGGAACGTTTTTATGCGCAAAACCCGGATCTGAACGAAGAACATAAGCAGGCGTTCGATCAGTGTTCGCGCTCTTTGACTGCCAAATGGCTGCATAATCAGATCGTGGCGCTTAAAAAGCAGGGTTCTGCCGACAGCGAACAGCTCAGGCTGATCGCTGAAACGCTGGGATTGGCTGAAGACAGCCTGCCGCAGACGCCTCTGAGCGTGGCCGGGCAGAAAAGGAAAACAGGTGAATAAATGAAAATCAGATATGGCACCCGCGGCAGTAAATTGGCACTGCATCAGACAAGACATGCAGTCGCCATTGCGCAGGCTTGTGCGCCAGATTGTGAATTCGAAGAGGTCGTAATCAAAACGCTTGGCGACCAGATCACAAATATGCCGTTGTTTAACGAAGGTGGCCAGGGGCTTTTCATCAAGGAAATCGAACAGGCTTTGCTCGAACGGCGAATTGATGTTGCTGTTCACAGTCTTAAAGATATGCCGCATGCAATGTCAGCTGGTCTGGCAGTTCTCGCGGCCGGCTGCCGCGAAGATGCGCGCGACTGCTTTGTTTCGGTAAAATACGAATCATTTGCATCGCTGCCGGCCGGTGCCGTGATCGGCACTTCCAGTCTGCGCCGCCGCGCGCAACTGCGAAGTCTGCGTAACGATCTGCAGTTTTCCGACTTTCGCGGCAATCTCGATACTCGCCTGAAAAAACTAGAAGATGGCGAAGTCGATGCAATAATACTTGCCGCCGCCGGTTTTCATCGCTTCGGCTGGCATGACCGCATCAGACACTACTTTACCATCGAAGAAATGCTGCCGCCGGCAGGGCAGGGGATAATCGCCATTCAATGCCGCAGTGAAGATGTTGCCCTTCTCACGCCAGTCTTCGCTACCTTCGCCGACCTGGTCGCCGCCGCCCGGGCTGAAGCCGAACGTGCTTTTCTGGGAGTGCTTCAGGGTGGTTGTTCAACGCCGATGGCCGTTCACGCCGAAGTCGTAGGTGACGAGCTGAAGTTGCATTCGTTCATCGGTTCTGTCAGCGGTACTGAGGTAATTCGCAAAGTGCATGCCGGCAAAGTCTCGCAGGCCTCTGAGATCGGTCGCATCGCCGCCGAAGCAATGCTCGCCGCTGGCGCCGCGGATCTGATCGGAGCCTCGCATGAATAGCGCATATTATGTCATTGCGAGGCGCTCGCGCCGAAGCGTATGCCGAAGGCATAAGCCCAGCTCTGAGGCTAATCTCACCGAATATAAAAAAGCATCGAACACGATCAATCCCGTAGGGGCGCGTTGAGACGCGCCCGCACGCAACAACCGGAGATACCAAAATGAATAAACCTAATGTATATCTTGTCGGGGCAGGGCCGGGTGATCCTGGTTTGATTACCGTGCGTGGCCTTGAACTGGTGCGGGCAGCCGATGTGCTGATTCACGACCAGCTCGGAACTGCCGAGTTCATTGCCATGGCCAAAGAAGGCTGTGAACTTTATGACGTCGGCAAGTTCGCTGGCAATCACAAGGTTACGCAGGATGGCATAAACGAACTGCTGGTACAGAAGGCTCGCGAAAACAAACTGGTAGTACGTCTTAAGGGCGGTGATCCGTTCGTGTTTGGCCGCGGCGGCGAAGAAATGCTTTATCTGGCTGAACATGGGATTGCTTCTGAGGTTGTACCAGGCGTTACTTCAGCGATTTCGGCTCCCTGTTATGCCGGAATTCCGATCACTCAACGCGGCTATACTGCCAGTCTTGCCATTGTCACCGGGCACGAGGCCGAAAAAGAAGGCACAGACATCGACTGGCAGGCTTTAGCGAAGATAGGCACTGTCGTCTTTCTGATGGGAGTGAAGAACCTGCCGGTAATCGCGAAGAGTCTTATCGATTGTGGTCGCAGTCCACAGACGCCGGTTGCCATGATCCAGAACGGAACTTACCCAGGCCAGAAAACCGTCTGCGGAACTCTGGCCGATATCGCACAGATCGCCGATGCTGCCGGAATAAAACCTCCTGCGGTAACTGTCGTTGGCGAAGTAGTTGCTCTGCGTGAAAAGCTGCAGTGGTTCGAAAAACGTCCGTTGTTCGGCAAAACCATTGTAGTGACGCGTTCACGCCATCAGGCCAGTGTGCTGTGTTCGCAATTGCGTGAACTCGGCGCTCAGGTTATCGAATGCCCGACGATTAAGATCGTTCAACACGGTCCAGGTGAAGAATTTCGTGAATTTATGTCTGAATCCGACAGTTATGAACATCTGGTATTTACCTCCGTTAACGGTGTAGAAGGCTTTATCAATGCATTGCAGAAACAGGGCCGAGACCTGCGCTTTCTCGGCGGAAAAAAAGTGATCTGCATTGGCCCGGCGACTGCTGAAGCCTTTGTAAAACGTGGCATAACCCCTGATTTTGTGCCCGAAAGCTATGTTGCCGAAGCATTGCTGCCATATTTCGAAAAGCTGCCGTCTGCCGGCGTAGCATTGCTGCGTGCCGAAAAAGCGCGCGAGGTGCTGCCTGAGGCTCTTGCCAAACTTGGGCACAATGTCAAAGTTTTTCCTGTATATCATACAGAATATGTAGATGCTGAAAACAGCGACACAATTAATGCGCTGGCGGCAGGTCAGGTAGATCTCGTAACTTTCACCAGTTCATCCACGGCAGAAGGCTTCGCCCGCGTAATTGCCGGAAGTCAGATCGCCCCTGCTTCAGTGCCGGCCGCTTCTATTGGGCCGGTGACAACGCAGACCTGCCGCGACCTCGGCTTCAACCTCAAGCTCGAAGCCACCGAATACACCATCCCCGGCCTGGTTGCTGCCATCTGTCAATACATTGCGTCTCCCGCAGGGACGCACAGGGTCGCGTAGGGGCTGTAGGGGCGCGTCGGGACGCGCCCACTGAAAGGGTAAGATATGATCAATATAAGCAAAATCTACGCAAATCATTCTACGACGGGAGACCCGCTTCGTTATGGCACCAGTCATGGTGGCGCGGTAAGTCACTCTCATCACTTCAAAGGGCATGGCGTGGCGAAGAGCGCGGCTGAACGCCGCCCGGTCGTGGTCTGGAACGTTTCGAAGCGTTGCAATCTCAAATGTATTCACTGTTACACAAATTCTGACTACAGCCTTGCGCCCGATGAGCTGAGTTTTGCCGAAGGGCAGAGATTGATTGACGATCTGGCTGCTTTTGGCGTGCCGGCGTTGCTGTTTTCTGGCGGTGAGCCGCTGATGCGTCCTGATCTGTTTGAGCTGGCAGCTTATGCGGTTAGCAAGGGCCTGCGCCCCGTATTGTCGACTAACGGTACGTTGATAGACGAACGAATGGCTCAGCGTATCAAAGATACCGGTTTCATTTACGCCGGCATCTCGCTCGATGGAATCGCTGAGACCAACGATCATTTTCGTGGTGTCGAAGGAGCCTTTATTAACGCCATGAACGGCTTTCGCAATTGTGTGGCGGTAGGTCAGCGCGTCGGCTTGCGCCTTACGCTGACCCGGCAGAACGTGCTCGATCTCGATAAAATCTTTGATTTCTTGCTCGAAGAGAAGATTCCGAGGGCATGTTTCTATCATCTTGTCTATTCAGGGCGAGGTAAGAGCGAAGATGACCTTACTCATGAAGAATCCCGTCTAGCGCTCGACACTATCTGTCGTCGCACCCGTCAGGCTATTGAATCGGGTATAGATCTCGATATTCTTACTGTCGATAACCACGTCGATGGGCCTTATATCTACCTTAAGCTGCTGCAGGAAGACCCGGCGCACGCTGAAGAAGTTCGCAAACTGCTTGAATGGAACGGCGGTGGCACCTATTCGACCGGAGTTGGTATCGGTGATATTGACTGGTCCGGCAATGTTCACCCCGACCAGTTCTGGCAGGACAAAACCTTTGGCAATGTAAGACAGCGACCGTTCTCAGAAATCTGGCAGGACACTTCCGACCCGCTCATGGCAGGCCTGAAAGACCGTCTGCCACTGCTCAAGGGTAAATGCGCAACCTGTCGTTTTCGCAAAATGTGTGGCGGCTCGCTGCGCGTGAGAGCTTTCCGAGTTTACGACGACCCCTGGATGCCAGACCCTGCCTGTTATCTGTCAGATGATGAAATCTCTTCATAACGGTCATTGCGAGGAGGCCGAAGGCCGACGAAGCAATCTCATGAGCAGCAGGCAAAATCCCGATTACGAATTACGATTACCACTTCGCTGAGCACGAGCACGATAAGCCCTTTATTGCGAGGCGGTTTGTGTCGATAGATAGATAAAAATCGATACAAATGAGGTGGCGACATGCAATTCGCTG
>Ga0123335_1009094_pt1 | contig 10409 bp, 13 predicted proteins | sample BiotimSIPDNA_2_FD_89707 | JGI IMG/M metagenome (GOLD analysis project Ga0123335, IMG submission 89707) | Anaerobic biogas reactor microbial communites from Washington, USA - Biogas_R2 time_0 SIP DNA | ecosystem: Engineered > Bioreactor > Anaerobic > Unclassified | place: Washington, USA... | reverse complement strand
GTCCACTGGTGCTGGCAAATCGGGTACTGTTGCCGCCATCATTCATAGTATTCTTGAGAGGGGCGACACAAATTCATATGAGAAATGGAAGCCCAGGATAATTATCCTGGACCCCCATGGTGAATACGGTAGCGCATTTGCTGATCACACCAAACTTTCTTCTGATGACGGAACGTTAACCCTTCCATACTGGCTGTTGAACTTCCAGGAGACAGTTGCCCTGTTGATTGGAAAGACTGAATTTGTCGCAACATCACAGGCCAATATTGTCAAAAGCGCTCTCATATCCGCCCGTGAAGAGGGAGCACAGCAGCTTGGTCTTGACGCCAATCTCATTACTGTCGATTCTCCCGTTCCATATAAATTGTCGGCACTTAAGGCAAAAATCGAAGCAGACAAACCTCCACAAGCCAGCAAACAGGATTCTCATAACTCGATACTTCAAAAACTCGAAGTATTGATGACCGATGCCCGACTCCGATTTATGATGGCGGAATGGAATGATGGCGGTAACGATCCATTCCCTGAAGTCATCAAGCAACTCACTGGGGACGGACCTCAACCACGCATTGTTGATCTGTCCGGCGTCCCCAACGAAGTCGCCGGTGTGTCGAGTGCGGTTATTGCTCGGACACTATTCAATCTGAAGATATGGCAGACCCAAACAGAGCGGGAATCAGATCCGGTCCTATTGGTTTGTGAAGAAGCTCATCGCTACGTTCCAAATCGGGGCGAAGCGCAATATGAGGCAGCCCAAGAAGCAATCAGACGTATAGCCAAGGAAGGGCGAAAGTATGGTGTTGGCCTCTTGTTGGTATCCCAGCGCCCGAGCGAAGTTGAGGCAACTGTTCTCTCACAATGTAATAGTTGGATTGTTTTGAGAATTACCAATGACGCCGACAGGGAGCACGTTCGATCCATACTGCCAGATTCGATGTCCGGTTTGACAAAGATGCTATCTGGCCTACGGAGGCAGGAAGCGATTTTTGTTGGCCAGGCTGCAATGCTGCCTTCGCGAATTCTTATCCGGGATTTGAAGCCTGAGCAGCTACCGAAATCAAATGACATCGATTTCGACAAGGGCTGGCAAAATGATGCAACCCCAGACGCAGAGATCCAAGAGGTGGTTAACCGTTGGAGATATCAGCGACGATGATTTCAAGGAAGGTTTTTGTGACTGACCCGGTCTACTCAAACATTAAAAAAGCGGCGCTCGTCGCCAACACCGGGACGAACAGCAAAATATGGATATTATGTCCGACGATCTGAAGTCCGCAAAATCTGCTCTCGCTAAGATCCATCAGGACATGGATGCTATCAACCGGCTGGCCAAGCCGCCCTATCTGAGTGTGATAGAGCAGATGGAGCGAACGCTGGAACCGATCCGTCGTCAGCAGTTGGAAATCACTCGCGCTCTCGAAATGGCTGGAGCAGCGACCCGGATACATGAGATCGTCGGTGCTAATCAACACTGGCAGGATTTAATAAAACAGGCCACCGCGACAAGTCGTATTGCCGAGAGTCTTTCGGCTGCGCATCAGTCATGGCTTGATACAATCAAACCTATCCAGCACGACTTCTCGCAGCTTTCACAGCTTCAGGCATCCGCCAAGCTGGCCCTGTGTGACACATCCCTGCGGCTTTCCGCCACGGAACGGCTCATGGCGGGCATTGATTTCGAGGCGATAAGGGGTCGTTTCCAGATCGAGATGCCGGTCATCTCGGGACTGGAGAGTTCGATAGCCCATGTGGCAGCCTCGTATGGGAATTTGGCAGAGTCACTGCGGGAGATCTCGGACATCACGCGGCTGCCAGCCTTCGTTTTACCTGGGGCCACCCGTGAGATCTATACCACCAGCTTCGCGCTCGAAACCCTTCGCCCCTGGGATGAACGGGATGAGGACGAGGCCGAAACGGAAATTCAGTTTGTCGCCGAAGCTGAGTTGGAAACATCGGGCTGCATCGCTCTTCTGCAGCAGGTCGATCCAGGGCTCGCTCGGCCGTACATCGGCGCTCGTGATGCCCTGTATGGTAACAATGCCGACCGGGCAAGGCACATTCTGAGCTCGCTCAGGGAGTTGTGGAACCATCTGCTCAGGCGATTGGCACCCGATGATCTCGTCGCCGCGTGGATTCCGGGGGTGTCCAATCAGAAGGACCTCCTGCATGACGGCAAGCCAACTCGTCGAGCCAGGGTACTTTATGTCTGCCGGGAGCTGAACAACGAGCCGCTGACCGACTTCCTGATGCACGATACTCGGGCGCTGGTGAAGCTGATCGAGCTATTCAATCGGGTTCACGAGTTGGAGACTGCGCTGACCGATGAACAGCTCAGGGCCATTCTCATCAGGACCGATTCGTGGCTGATGTACATACTGCAAATCTCGTCGGGAAATTTTCACAAGTAGACAGGAGGCAACCATGTCAAAGAAACCAGGATCACATCATGTAGTCCCGAACGCCGATGGCGGCTGGGACGTCAAGAAAGACGGTGCGACCCGTAGCAGCGGCCACTTCGATAAGAAGCAGGCGGCCGTTGATGCCGGGCGCAAGATCAGCCAGAACCAAGGCACCGAGTTCTACATCCACGGCAAGGACGGGAAGATCCAGAATAAGGACAGCCACGGGATCGATCCATATCCGCCGAAGGGGTGATGCCCGGGCCAATTCGATTCCCATTTTGGGAACCGAACCGGCGTCCGAAAACCGGATTCGAAGTTGTTGCGGCTCAACGCCAGGTATCCGGTTTTACTGCAAACCCGTCACCCTCGTCCGGTGCTGAGAAATCGGGGGAGAAAATCGCTTCCTTTGACATGAACCGCCGCCGGATGTCGGCGAGCATTATTTCTGATGTTACATCAATAACTTATAGGGCAAGCCGAGGGTGGAGACTGTTTTGCGCCAAGACGACGCGCCCTCCACCATTTAGAAAAGGCTGGCCGGTTGCTGTCCGCGTCCGGTTATGGGGTGGGTTTCGGCACGGTCAACCGATGGGAGAACGGTCAGACCATCCCCTTGAAGTTGGGGAAGCCACAGCTCGTGCAGACAGAAGAAGCATGGCCATTCCACTGGCGAATCTTCTGATAAATCGAGACAGGATCAAGCTGAATGAGCAGGAAGAACGGAAATAACAATTCAGTCGATCTGGATATCGGGACCCTCTCCGGGCATCTCTGGGAGGCGGCCAATATCCTGCGTGGCCCTGTGGACGCGGCCGACTTCAAGACTTACATCTTTCCTCTGCTGTTCTTCAAGCGGCTCTCCGACGTCTATGACGAGGAGTATGCCGTGGCCCTGGATGAGTCCGACGGCGACGTGGAATTTGCCCAGTTCCCCGAGAATCACCGGTTTCAGGTTCCGGAGGGCTGCCACTGGAAAGATGTCCGGGCCAAGAGCGCCAACATCGGACATGCGCTCCAGAAGGCCATGCGCAAAGTGATTTACGTGAAGTACCAGGTCAGGGACCAGGATCTGTTCGACAAGGCGTTCGGATATATCCGGCAGTACTACTGAGAAGGAATGGTGCATTTGCTGATGAAGAACACAGGCCGACTGGAACTGATCGCAAAGAACCACAGGGATTCTGACCCTGGGGGTGGGCCTGAGCGTACCGACGGATCGTCTGTGACCCCGGTGGATAAGGGAAAAACGGAGGTCACACCATGAACCTGAAACTGAATTTTCTTGACCTGTTCGCGGGGGCAGGAGGTCTGTCCGAAGGCTTCATCCTAGCCGGATTCGAACCGGTCGCGCATGTCGAGTCGGATCAGGCGGCCTGCTTCACCCTGCGTACACGCATGGCATATCACTGGCTGAAGGCACACGGGCGCACCGAGCTGTATGCGGATTATCTGAACGGCGACATCAACCGCCCGGAATTGTATGAACACGTTCCTGAGCAGGTGGTCGGCTCTGTCATCAATGCTGAAATCGGTGCCGAGACACTTCCGGATATTTTCCGGCAGGTGGACGCCCTAGTGGGAAACCGGGCTCTTGACCTGATTGTCGGTGGTCCTCCCTGCCAGGCCTATTCCATCGTGGGCCGGTCGCGGGACCGGAACCGGATGAAGGGCGACAAGCGAAACTACCTATATCTCTATTACGCCGAATTTCTGAAACGCTACAAGCCGTCATACTTCGTTTTCGAGAATGTGACCGGTCTTCTTTCCGCCCGGGACGAGGATGGCAACCTCTACTTCAACGCCATGAGGGACCTCTTTCTCGAATGCGGGTATGAGACCGAGTACATGACCCTGTCTGCTGAAGACTACGGCGTACTGCAAAGTCGAAAAAGAATCATTCTTGTCGGACGAAGGGGCAAGGCCACCGGATTTTACCCGGAGCCGGACAAGTGGAACCCCGGCGTAAAAGTCCGGGAGGTGTTCCGCGACCTTCCCGCGATTGGTGCCGGTGAAGGTGTTACCGGCCCGTGTCGCGTGAAGACGTATCGCGGGACATGGCAGATTGAAGCCGGTATCCGGAACGAGGACCTTCCGGTTACCTGGCATCAGGCCAGACCCAATAACGAGCAGGATCTGGAGATATACCGGGTCGTGGTCGACCTCTGGAACAGGGAAAAGACCAGACTCGATTACAATGTGCTGCCGGACCGGCTGAAGACGCACCGCCACCGGGACTCGTTCCTGGACCGATTCAAGGTAGTAGCTTCCGATCTGCCGTTTTCCCACACTGTTGTCGCGCACATCGCCAAGGACGGGCATTACTACATTCATCCGGACATGAAGCAGAACCGCTCGATCACGCCTAGGGAGGCGGCGCGGCTGCAGACATTCCCCGATGACTATTACTTTGAGAGCGGCAACGGTGTTCCGGGGCGCACTCCCGCTTTCCGTCAGATCGGCAATGCGGTGCCTGTTCTGCTGGCCCGGAAAATCGCCGAAAAATTGAAGGAGGTCTGGTTGTGAGCTCAAACAGAACCTACAAGATACGACCGGCCGGTCGACATATTCTGACCATTGGCCGGGACCTGATTCAGGACTCCCATGCAGCAGTCGTGGAACTGGTGAAAAATGCCTATGATGCCGATTCCAGGAAGGTAAATATCGAATTCAAGGTAAAGCCTGACTTCAGCGGCTATACCATTGTCATCACTGATGATGGGCATGGCATGTCACGGGATACCGTTATCCACAAATGGATGGTGCCTTCCACACCGGACAAACTGGAAAGACGACAAAGCCCTGCCGGCAGAATCATGCAGGGCCGCAAGGGGATTGGTCGCTATGCCGCATCTATCCTCGGCACGGATCTGCTTCTCGAAACAGTCACCGCGCAAGGTGAGAAAACTATGATCCTGGTCGAGTGGAACGCTTTTGAAACCGCCACCTATCTGGATGAGGTAGATATACTTATTGAAACTACCACGGTGTCTGAACCTTCCGGCACCCGGCTGACCATGACTGGTGACGGTGAGTTTCTCGGAGAGTGGAACCAGAAGCAGTTCGAAAAGCTCCGCTTTGAACTGAAAAAACTGATTTCCCCGGTGAGCGCGGCCATCGGTGATGAACTGAATGACGACGAGTTCCGCATCAGTCTGGAGGTTGACGGCTTTCCTGATGTCCAGAACGTCATCGAAACCATCGAGCCATATCCGATCTTCGATCTTTTCGACTACCGAATCGCAGGCAAAATCGGTGCTGATGGAAAAGGCAACCTGACATATTCCCAGCAGAAAGCCCGCAATGCCGCTGAAGAACAAATCCAGTTTGATGCCAATGCCCCAACCGGTTGCGGAGAACTGGTCTTCGACATTCGGGTATATGATCGCGAGAAAGAAGCCATTGAATCCCTGATTGCTCGCGGCCTCAAAGATGAATCGGGCAATTATGTCGGGAAGCTTCAGGCTAGGCAGCTTCTGAATGACTATAACGGCATTGGAGTATATCGAAATGGTTTTCGTATCCGACCGCTGGGCGATGCAGATTTTGACTGGCTGAAACTCAATGAACAGCGTGTCCAGAATCCTTCACTCCGTATAAGTAGTAACCAAGCTATTGGCTATGTGATGATTCAGTCGGAGGAGCAATCTGATCTAGTAGAAAAGAGCGCCCGAGACGGGCTCCGCGAGAATCCAGCTTTTATCCGACTGAAAGAGATCACCCAAGCAGTGATCGCCAAACTGGAAGAGCGACGTTTCGATTACAGGAAAATGGCTGGTATAAGCAGACCAGTACTCAAGGTAGAGAGAGAGCTTGAACGGCTGTATTCGTTTGACACTTTGAAAAAAGAAGTCAGAACAAAGCTCGTTAAAGAAGGAGTTGACAAGAAAACAGTTGATGAAGTCATCAAGATCATCAGCCGGCATGCCGAGGACAAGAATAGGGTGGCAGATGAAATCCGTCATGCCGTAGCCATTTATCAGGGGCAGGCAACTCTCGGAAAAATCATCAATGTCATCCTGCATGAAGGCAGACGCCCCCTGAATTATTTCAGTAATCAAATACCTAACCTCAACCATTGGCATGAATCCTATCTGAAAAAAGTAGATGCGGAAGAGCTAAAAACAGAAGAACTGGAAAAAATTCTGTTGATTGCCGAGGGGTTAGGCGAGAATGCCGATATTTTTGTAAAACTTTTCAGCAGGCTTGACCCTCTCGCAGCCAGAAAGCGCACAGCCAGAAAGCCGCTGGACCTGAAGAAAACCATCCGGAACTCTCTGTCTGTCTTTGAAGAAGAAATGAAAAAACATCTTATAACGGTAACAGTCGAAGGCCCCGACAACTTCCAGTTTCTGGCATGGCAGCAGGACATCTATGCAATCTTCTGGAACCTCGTGGACAACAGTATCTACTGGATAAACGAAAAGAATGTTCAGGCGCGAAAAATTTCGATAGATGTAGTAACAGATAGTGATTCTCTGCTTTACATTGACTATCGTGACACAGGACCGGGTATTGAGCCGGATCTGATCGCCAGAGAAGTGATTTTTGAACCTGGATTTTCTACTAAACCTTCCGGCATCGGACTGGGGCTGGCTATTGCCGGGGAAGCAGCAACGCGGAACGATCTTGAATTGAAAGTTTTTGAATCAGAAAAGGGCGCATATTTCAGGTTGCAACCGAGAAAGGAGAATGAAGAAAATGAGCGTTAAGAAAATGAGCGAACTTAAGATTCTGCTTGTTGAGGATGCAGAGGATCAACAAGAGATTTTTACTGATTCTGTAGAAGTTTTTAATAAAAAAATAAAGGTTCATGCAAGGTCATTTTTGAGACAGCAAAAAATTTCTCTGAAGCCAAGAGCAAAATTAATGGTTCATTTGATGGGGCAATTGTCGATCTCAAGCTTGGTGATGACGATAATGGTGGGAATACTGTTATCAAGCATTTTAGTGAGACATTCACACGTATGCCTGTGATCGTTGTAACAAGTTTCGTCAATTTGGTGGAAGAGCATCCTTCGATCATCCATAAACGTGCACGCGGTGATGGTTCTTACGAATCCGATCTGAACAGGCTTAAAAGGATAAGCGACACTGGCCTGACGCGCATCATAGGTGGACGAGGTGAGATCGAGAGAACGCTGAGTAAAGTGTTCCAAAGGAATCTTCTCCCGCAAATAAATAAATGGGAGGACTATGGCCAAGAGGATTCCTCCAGGACCGAAAAAGCGCTGCTCCGCCACACTCTGAGTCACTTGCTCCAGCTTCTTGATGATGACGGGGATCGCTGTTTTCCAGAGGAAGTCTATCTGACCCCGCCCCTCACCGAAAAAATCCGGACCGGCAGCGTTGTTAAGGAAAAAAGCAGTGATCAGAGGTTTGTGGTCATGAATCCTGCCTGCGACCTTGTTATCCGAGATAATGGCGAATGCAATACGGACAGAATTCTCATTGTGGAAATTGACTCGAAGACCTCATTGTTTCCTGGTCATTCTGCCACTGGTCTCAGCAAGAGCCAGAAGAAAGATCTGGAGAAAGCATACAGAAACAATAAGTCGGCATATTATCACTGGCTTCCCAGAACAGACTTCTTCGAAGGTGGTTTTCTGAATTTCAGAAAACTTTCATCTTTGTCAAGCGAGGAGTTCAATGAGAGATTCGAGAAGCCCGCGGTTCAGATCTCGCCTTCTTTTGTGAAGGACATGGTGGCGCGTTTCTCTGCATACTACGCCCGCCAAGGACAGCCGGATATCGATTTTGAACATTTAATCAATCCTTCGGCAGTACAAACGGGGAACTCGCAATAATGGGTGTCCACTCGCCCGAGCAGTGCAGTTTTAACATGTCCAGAATCCGGGGAAAAAACACCCGGCCTGAGGTGATGGTGAGTGGTTGGCTCCGGGCGAACGGATACCGATACCGTCTTAACGGAATGACCTTCCCGGCAAGCCGGATATCGTCCTACCGAAATATCGCTCAGTCATTTTTGTTCATGGATGTTTCTGGCACCGATATGGCTGGCGTTCGACGACCACTCCGGAGTCACGTCGGGAATTCTGACTTGCCAAATTCAGCGAAAACGTCAGCAGGGACAAACGCAACATCACAGCCCTGCTGGAGCAGTCCTAGCGGGTTATGGTGATGTGGGAATGCTCCCTCCGGGGAAAAAATGCGACTCCGGAACTGGTCGCTGAACAGATAGCGGATTTTGTGAATTCGGAGGCACGTTTTGTCGAGAGCGGCACTCAATGGAAGGGAGAGGGAAAGGATGGGTGAAAGATGAATCGGGTGGATTTTTTGCTGGATGCTGACGAATTGTCACTTGTCATCAAGGCACTCCAGGACGCCTTGACAAGACGTCCCAATCCTGAAGGTGAGCCGCATTTCGAGCTGCAGACGGCGCTTGATAGTTTCGACGAATATTTTGAGAGCGTTCGAAAGCTTACGGAAGCAATCGGCAAGCTCTCGGCTCACGACCTGCTGCGGATGCTTCAGTCTCTTACAGAGGCTGAAAGCGAAGATTATCTGGGGGAGCCGCTGATTACTCTTGATGCAGAAGAAGAATTGAATTGTTTCAACACTTGGTTGATGGTCTGGCACCCCATCAGAGAATTGGATTACGGTCTTCGCAAGGCTGTGGTATTGGTGCCCTGGCAGCCTCCTTCCTGCTGGGATGGTGGTTCGGGCGGGATTAATAGCCAAGTTCCTTTTCCTCCATCCGGAGCATGGCATCGTATCAGTGCGGGACCCGATCAAGATTAAGGTCGCAGAGCGATACGGGCTCAGCCCGCTCATACTTTATGGATTGACCGTTGCCGGGTTGCCCATTCGGTGGATGACCTTTACCCCAGTCGATCAGCCTAGGCCCTTCCGGGATGTTCTTTTGGAGGCGTCAATAGGCGCGAGGGTGCAATCGCTTATGAAGAGATGCTCGCCAAGTATATCGAATTGGTAAAGAACGTAGAAACACCTGAAAACAATCCGCGTTACCCTGAAAGTATCCGCCACAGCGGAGCGTTAAGGGCGCTATTTGATAACTGTGGAGAGGACGAGGCTATGGCTCTTGCCCTCGACAAAGCTGTCCGCGAAAGCAAGCAAGCCGATTTTCGGCATAACGAGTTCAAAGAGCGGCGCATAAAGCAGGCGCTGTACGAGATACTGAAAGACAAGGACGAGGTTGAAAGGATCTACAACATCGTTGTGGAACAGGGGGAATATTAAGTGCTGCTGAACATCTCGGGCATACCGGTAGAGGTGTGTAAAAAAGATATCAAAAATATGCACCTCTACGTGAAGACTCCCGACGGTAAAGTGACGGTGTCTGCCCCCCTCACGATGAGCAATGATGTGATCGAACGGTTCGTTCGAACTAAAGTAGGCTGGATAAAAAAACAGATCGCCAAGTTCGACAACCAGCCTCGGCAATCCGAGCGGGAGTATGTTTCCGGCGAGACCTTGTTTGTTTGGGGCAAGCGTTACTACCTGTGGACGGAATATGGCAGCAGAAACTCACTTGTCCTTTCTGGTGATAAAGCCGTGCTGACGGTGCGCAAAGAAAGCACCGCCGTTCAGCGTGAAAGCTTTGTCCGCGAATGGTACAGAGAGTTGCTAAAAGCCGAAATAGCGAGGCTGCTGCCAAAGTGGGAGAAAATAACTGGCTTAAAGGCCGCAGGGTGGCAAACGAAGTACATGACCACACGGTGGGGAACCTGTAACACCAAGACGGCCAAGATATGGATTAACCTTCAGCTTGCCAAGAAAACACCTGAATGTCTTGAATACGTCATTCTGCACGAGCTCATCCACCTGGTAGAGAGAACCCACAATGAACGATTCGTTTCACTAATGGATGCGTATATGCCGATGTGGAGAGAAGTCAAAGCTACGCTCAACGATCAGACACTTGATTACATGGAGTAGGGCAATCCGAGGGGATAAAGAATGCTTGGGATAACACCAGAAGGAAAACAGAAAGAGGTAATGGCTCTACCTGCAAAAGGACATATCGTC
>Ga0123335_1009092_pt1 | contig 10412 bp, 9 predicted proteins | sample BiotimSIPDNA_2_FD_89707 | JGI IMG/M metagenome (GOLD analysis project Ga0123335, IMG submission 89707) | Anaerobic biogas reactor microbial communites from Washington, USA - Biogas_R2 time_0 SIP DNA | ecosystem: Engineered > Bioreactor > Anaerobic > Unclassified | place: Washington, USA... | reverse complement strand
TCCTTGCCTCCCCGTTGCGGTCGACCATCCTCGTGTTGGCGTTGCTTCTTGTCCTTATCGGATCATCGGCGGTGGTGTTTTTCGTTTATGAACGATCGGTGCGAAACGGCCTCGAACCGATCGGTCCGCGGGCGGCCGCGCCCCCGAAAACCGAGCCGGACCCGACCGGCCAAGAATACGCGAAGCCTCAGGAGCCGGAACCGCCGGACTTGCCCGCCGAGCCGACGGATGCACCCGAAACCCCTCCGCCGGAGCCGCCGGTCGCGCCGATTGAAGAGCATCCCGAGCCGGTCGTTCCGCCGCAATTCAATCCCTCTGCCGCGTCACCGAAGCCCGAACAACCGGCCCCGCCTTCGGAAGACGCGGAACCGCCGCCTCGAATCGAAACGTCACTGGAACTGGCCGAGGCGGTCGATCTACCGCCGTTGGGCGAGGAAGGCGAAAACAGCGGCGGGGCCGGACCGGCGACGCTGGGCAAGGTGCGGCTCTCCCCATATGACGCGCTGAACATCGAACTGGTGGGCGGATCGGAAGTGTTTCGCGCCGGACGCGAATTTCACGTCGTTCGCGATGTCGGCGCCGATGTCAACGAGGCATGGTCGATCAGCTTCGAGTCGGAATCTCGCGGCGCAGCGCCGGCCGAGCATCGAGAAATCGCCCGAATCGTGTTGCATGACGGTGAACTACGCTTTTTCTGGCTGGCTGGCGCCGCCGAGGTTCCGTCGGGCAATCTGCGAAACTGCGGATTGCTCGTATCCGCCGGCGAACTGCGCGGTTTTCTACCGCTCTGCAAGCCGTCGATCGTCGAACCGGTGGATTTCGACTTCGTCCGCCGTGTGAACCGGTCGGTATATCTTCGCGACGACATGCCCGACACCAGCGTGCTTCGCCTGCAAATCTTGGGGTTCAGCAATGAGTTTCCCACGGCGAAGATGGAGCCGGGCAACACCATCGGCGCGCGAAAAGAAATCGTAGTGAATTATGAAGGACCGGATTTGCCGCCTGTGAAGTTCCAGGTGGCGTTCGATCCAAAACCAAAGGCCGTTCAGCTCGAAATCGACGCGTCTTGCATCATGCCGGGCAAGCAACAGTATCGGCCGCTGCGGCTCAAAGAAGTTGAAACCGCGGCGGCGCAAGTTTCCGCCGTCAGGGGGCAATTGGAAAACGTGGCGAAAAACCCCCAGGCCAGTTACCAAGACCGGCAAAAAGCTAGAGCGCAACTAAAACAATCGGATCCGCTGGCCGCGCAGCTTGCAGCCCTGAACAAGTTCTGCCAGGAAGTGGGAAAAAGCGGGAAGATGTATTTCCGCGTCTACTGCGACTTCGGCGACCGGCAAATCGATCTGCTGGTAGCGCCTCCGCCGAAAAACCAGTAACATTAGATGTCGTAGTACCGGGCAATTTCCCAGGGATGCGGCACTTTTTGCATGTCGGCGATGTCTTTCTTCTTCGTGGTGATGAACTTATCCAGCAGACTCGCCGGGAAAACGTCGCGATAGGTGAGGTATTCGCGGTCGTTTTGCAAGGCTTTCAAGGCGACTTCCAGGTTCGGCGGGAAAGATTTAATCTTTTCGAGCTTCTCGGCTGGAAGGTCGTAGAGGTTCGTTTCATAAGGGCCGAAGCCTTCGGCGACCGGGTCGATCTTGCGGCGGATGCCGTCCAACCCGGCCATTATCATGGCGGCATAGGCCAGATAAGGATTGCAGGTGGCGTCGATCGTGCGAAACTCGAACCGCCGCTCTTGCGGGTCTTTAACATAGCCGGGAATGCGAATTGCCGCCGACCGGTTGCCCTCGGCGAAGACGGCCTTCACCGGGGCCTCGAAGCCGGGTATCAGCCGCCGATAGGAATTCGTCGTCGGGTTTGTCAACGCCACCAGCGAACCGGGGTGCGAGAGCAGGCCGCCGATGTAATGCAAGGCCGTGGGGCTGAGCTTGTACAACCCCGACGGGTCGTCGAACACGTTCCGCCCGTCCTTGGTGAGGAACTGATGGATGTGCATGCCGTTGCCCGCCTCGCCGGGAATCAGCTTCGGAATGAAGGAGACGATTTTTCCGTGCTTCCGCGCGACGCGGTGGCAAATGTTCTTTGCCAGCGTGGTGGCGTCGGCCATGAACTCGACCGATTGGAACTTGAATTCGATTTCCGCCTGCGAACTGCCGACCTCGTGGTGATGGTATTTCACATCCAGGCCGAGGTGTTTTAGCGCCGCGCAGATTTCGTTCCGCATGGCGAAATGATGGTCGTTCGGCTCGGCGCGAAAATAGCCGCGGTTGTTGTAGATTCGATATAATTCCGAGCCGCCGGGCGGGCTGGCCAACTCGCGGCTTTCCACGCGGTAGGAGGTTTCGCGGTTGGTCATGGTGCTGTAGAGATCGTCGAGGATGTAGAATTCCAATTCGAGGCCGATCTGCATTCCATCGGCGATGCCCTCGTCGCGCAAGGCGGCCATCGCCTTGCCGACGATGTGTCGCAGGTCTTGATTGAAACTCTGAGCGGTGTCGATATCGAGAATGTCGCAGAGGAAGTAGAGGATTTTCGCATCCGGCTCGACCGGGTCGAGGAAGCCGAAGTTCAAGTCCGGCTTGATGATCATGTCGGAGCGATCGACGGCGGCGAAGCCCAGGTTCGAGGCGTCGATGCCCACCCCTTCTTCCAACATTTTTTCGGTGAAATATTCGGTGGGGACGGTCACGTTGCGAAATCGCCCGTCAATATCGGAAACGACAAATGAAACAAACTCGATGCCCTGTTCGGCGGCGAACCGGCGGACATAGGATACGTCTTTGAAGCTCAACATGGTTTGTCCTTCACTGTGGCATTTAACGAATAATGAACGAATTAAGCTTGGGGGCAGTCTTTGGCTCCGTCACACATTCGGGTAGCACGTTTGTTCTAGCATAAACGTGGGGTTGTTCAATTTCAAGCGTGCGATACCACACCCCCTGTTATTACGGATGGTGAAATTTGGGTAAATTGCGGTCCTTCACGGGCCGTCTATTGGCTCGTTTTTCGGTCCTTCAGAATGTACCTGCCCCATTTGCCGATGGAGGGAGACGGCCGCCAGTGAACGGATCATGCCTCCCGAGTACGCTATAAGCCTCATAAAACCACTGATATATCCAAAGACGCAAAAAGTACCTGCTTCGCAACAACAACCACATAGGATGGTTCGCGCTAACACTGTAGAGTTGTGTCTTTGTTGACTTGAGGGCGAGCCGTTATAATGTCGCAAACAGGAGCGTTATCGAGATCAGCCGGGACGCAAATGGACGATAAACAACCGCGCGACGACAGTTCGCCCATCGTTGTTGCTATGCAATGGAGTTCGCGGATTACCACGATCTCTCTGGAGTTGATCGTGCCGGTGTTGATCGGGTATTGGCTCGACCGGCTTTGGGGCAGCCTTCCCTTGTTAATCATTGTTGGGGTAATCATCGGATTCGCTACCGCGACGCTGAGTCTGATGCGGTTGGTAAAACGACCGGGAGCGGATTATCCGCAAGATTAAGAACGCATTTGCATGATTATTCGCTTGGGGGAATTACGAAATTGCCGCGTGTCGATCCGGCTGGCCGTGTTGACGGCGGTCATGCTTGCCGCATATTGCTTGGCGGTGCCGGCAGTGGCCGGATTGGGCGGTATCCGGGCGATGCAAGCGGCGGGAGTGGCTGCGGGATTGTGCCTGGCCGGAGCCGCTGCGGCAATGCTGATCGCCAATCGGTTGCGCGGGACGCACGTCATGCTTGCATCCGTATGGCTGGGCATGATCTTACGGCTTGGAGTCCCCTTGACGGCTGGTGCTATAATACACTTTCACGGCGGACCGCTAGCCCAAGTCGGCCTGCTTTGGTATGTTGTGGTGTTTTACCCGATTACTTTGATCGTTGGCACCTTGCTTGCTCTGCCGCCGAGCAGTGAGATGCATAAGTCTTAATTTGCTGTTTTTTGCAGGCGTGAATGGTTGCGTTTATTCAAACCGGCGCCGAACGCACTACAATCAATAGATGAACCTCGATCCGATTAAAATCGCCGAGCACGTTAAGGACGCCAATGCGTTTGAGTTTCCGTTTGGATACGAATGGCACTTGCCGGTCGTCCACGGCTTTCAGGTCACGAAGTTCATGGTATTGGAGGTTGTGGCGGCGGTCTTGATGATTTTGGTTTTTGTACCAATCGCGCGGAAAATGACCGCTGGAACCCCTCCAAAAGGCCGGTTTTGGAACTTGTTTGAAGTGTTCATCCTTTTTATCCGCAATCAGGTGGTCAGGCCGGCTGTGGGAAAAAAAGACGCCAACCGGTTCCTGCCCCTGATACTATCGTTGTTCTTCTTCATCTTGTTCTGCAATCTGCTGGGATTGGTCCCGTGGATGGGTTCTCCGACGGCCTCGATCAACGTCACGGCGCCGCTGGCTTTGGTCGTGTTTCTCGCCGGCATCATCTCGGGCATGAGAAAATTCGGCGTTCTCGGGTTCTGGCTCGGGTTGTGCCCGAAATTGGACCTCCCGTTCGCCATGAAAATCGTTTTGGTGCCGATGGTTCTCGTATTGGAAATCGTCGGTTTGTTGATTAAGCATTGCGTATTGGCCGTTCGTCTTTTGGCGAATTTGTTCGGCGGCCATTTGGTGCTGGCCCTGATCATGGGGTTCATTCCGGCCGTGGCGTCCTCGTCGATTTGGTACGGAGTGGCGCCGATGACGGTGCTGGGCGGCACGGCAATCAGCATGTTGGAGTTGTTTATCGCCTTCTTGCAGGCGTATATTTTCGCGTTCTTGGCGGCGTTATTCATTGGAATGAACGTCCACCAACATTGAATCACGAAAGCCGCGGCGGATAGCCGCGGCTCGTGCAAGGCAATTACAGTTTTTCCCAAGGAGACGAGACCTGTGAGTAAATTGTCAAAAATCGCGGTATTGTTCATTGTCGTATCGACGTTGGTTGTCCCGCCGGCGACGTTGCTGGCAGCAGATGCGCCCGCCGAGGCGACACCAGGCGGAGTTTCAGCGGCCCCGGCGCCGGTTAGCAACTTGACGATCCTTGCCGGCGCCGGATTCGGCGCCGGCCTGGTTATGCTAGGCGCCGGATACGGCATCGGCAAGATCGGCTCCTGCGCCGTGGAGAGCATGGCGCGGCAGCCCGAGGTGGCGGGCAACATCCAAACGGCCGTGATCATTACGGCGGCCATGATCGAAGGCGTTACGCTGTTCGCCTTGATCGTGTGCATCCTGGTTTAACCGCTCTGTACTCGGAAGAGACCGCATCATGTGGAAGCGCGCGTTGTTTTTTTTATTGGTTCCGGGAATTGGCGCGATTACGATCGCGCCTGCCTGGGCATCGGGCGGCGGGGACGAAATAAACCCGCTGGCGCCTTCGGCCTGGAAGCAAGATTTAGCCCTGTGGACCGCCGCCGTTTTCGTTTGCCTCGCGGCGATCCTCTGGAAGTTTGCCTGGGGGCCGATCGTCGCCGCCTTGGACAAACGCGAACAGAAAATCGCCGACGACATTGCCGATGCCGAAAATGCCAATCGGAAGGCGCGCGAACTGCTCGAACTGCACCAACAAAAGCTCGACGAGGTCGGCGAAGAGGTCCGCACAATCCTCGAACAGGGCCGCCGCGACGCTGAAAAACTCGGCCGTGTGCTGATCGAAAAGGCGAAGAAAGACGCCGAACATGAACAGCAGCGGGCCTTACAGCGGATCGAATTGGCCGCGGACGACGCCCTCAAGGAATTGGCCGACCGCAGCGCTGAATTGGCAGTCGATCTGGCCGGACGCATCGTACAGCAGAAAATCAACCCGAAAGATCACGCACGGCTGATCGAACGGGCCATCGCCGGGTTCGGACAACAGAACTAAGACCAACCCTTTGTTCCGGTTCAGGTGTTGCTAATGAAATAACAGCCGCGGGCCGACAGCCTCCGAAAGAGGAGGTCTGAAGGTCGCGAAGTTTCGATGCGATTAACCTCCGACTGCTGATTCACGCCACCGTTAAGACATTCGATACTCGACTACACGCACTTTCCATTTGCACGGATGATCGATTATTCCGACAACGCCGCTCGCGACGCACGCACCGCCGCCCAAATCGAGGCCGAAGTGGGCGTCGAGCATATTGCCGAAGTCTACGCAAAAGCCCTAATCGGCGCGGCGCGGCACGCCGGCAACGTCGCCGATATAGTCGATGAGTTCGACCAGCTAGTCGCCGACGTATTCGACAAGTTCCCCAAGTTCGACAACTTGCTGGCGTCGGCGCTGGTTTCCGAGAGCGAGAAGTCGGGCATTATCGACCGCACGCTCGGCGGCAAGACCTCGACGACGATGGCCAACTTCCTGAAGGTGCTCGCCCGCCGCCAGCGGCTCGATTGTCTCAGGGCAATTCTGCTGCAAACGCATAAAATATACGACAAGATGCAATATCGCATCCCGGTCGAGCTGACAACCGCCGCTCCGCTCGGCGACGCCGAACTAAGCCGCGTCGCCGACGATCTGCGAAAAAAGATCGGCGGCGAGCCGGTCATTCGCCATCGCGTCGATCCCGACCTGATCGGCGGGGCCGTGATCCGCATCGGCGACGTGGTTCACGACGGTTCGATCGCCAATCAATTGAAATTACTGCGCAAACGGATGAGTCATAAAGTAGGACAGGTTGTCAACCTGTCCCGCAAAGAGGAGCGCCAATGAGATTCAAGGCCGACGAGATCGCTTCCGTAATTCAGCAGGAAATTGAACAGTTCGACTCCCGCGTCGATGTCCGGCAAGTGGGCCGGGTGATCGAGATCGGCGACGGCATCGCCCGGGTCTACGGACTTTCCAACGTCATGGCCGGCGAAATGGTCGAGTTCCCCAGCAGTCCCGGCGAGGTCAACGGACTGGCCTTCAATCTTGAAGAAAACTCCGTCGGCGTCATCATCCTCGGCGACTACCTCTCGATCAACGAGGGAGAGGAAGTGCGCGGCACGGGCCGGCTGCTCTCCGTACCAGTCGGCGAGGCGGTGCTCGGCCGGGTAATCGACCCGCTGGGCAATCCGCTCGACGGAGGCGGCCCCGTCGCCTCTAGCGAAACGCGGCTGGTCGAATCGGACGCGCCGGGCATCGCCGCGCGGCAGCCGGTAAACGTTCCCCTGCAAACCGGCATCAAGGCCATTGACTCGATGACGCCCATCGGACGCGGACAGCGCGAACTGATTATCGGCGACCGCAAGACCGGTAAAACCTCGATCTGCATCGACACGATTATCAACCAAAAAGACAGCGGCGTGAAGTGTTTTTACGTGGCTATTGGACAGAAGGAATCGACCGTGGCCGGCCTGATTGAGACGCTCCGCGAGCACGGCGCGATGGACTATACGACGGTGATTGTCGCCGGGGCCAGCGATCCGGCCCCGCTGCAATACATAGCCCCGTATGCCGGCTGCGCGATGGCCGAGTTTTTTACCTATCGCGGCGAGGACGCGCTGATCGTATACGACGATCTCTCGAAGCAGGCGGTGGCCTATCGCCAGATTTCGCTGCTGATGCGCCGCCCGCCCGGCCGAGAAGCCTACCCCGGCGACATTTTCTATTGCCACAGCCGGCTCTTGGAACGTGCGGCCAAGCTCAGCGACGAGCATGGCGGCGGATCGTTGACCGCCCTGCCGATTGTGGAGACGCTCGAAGGCGAGGTCTCGGCGTATATTCCCACCAATTTGATCTCGATCACCGACGGGCAGATTTACCTCCAGCCCGACCTGTTCTTTGCCGGTCAGCGGCCGGCGATGAACGTGGGCATATCGGTGTCGCGCGTCGGCGGGGCCGCCCAGGTGCCGGCGATGAAAAAGGTGGCCGGCGGGCTGCGGCTCGATCTGGCCGCCTTCCGCGAGCTGGAGTCGTTTGCCCAACTGGGTACAGACCTGGAAGCCGCCACCAAGGCCCGGCTCGATCGCGGTTACCGCATGGTCGAACTGCTAAAACAGGGCTTGTGCTGTCCGATGCACATCGCCGATCAGGTATTAAGCATTTACACCGGCACGCACGGGCACTTGGACAAAATCCCCGCCAAGGAAGTCCACGCCTGGGAGGAAGGCTTCCTGGCGTTCATCCACGAAAAAAAACAACCGTTGTGGCAAAAGATCGCTGACAGCAACGTGCTGGACGACGAATCGATAGCGGAGTTGGATCGGACGATAGCGGAGTATCAGGAGTGGTACGCGGGGAGGAAGAAGACTGTAAGGGTATAAAATGAACGCGAATCATTAAATATCGAGATTACAATCGGCACGGAGCTTTTTTTGCAATGACAAAATTAGGCGATATTTCCGAAAAATATGCGAGGCTCATTCATAGTGCCGTCGCGCATTATTGGAAAATGCGAACTGCTCAGATTGACAAACAAAGACTAAAGGGAAAGTCAGATCAAGGCACGCGTGGAGCAGTTACCGGCGGCGCGCAGATGGATGGTTTCATCGAATTGTTGTTCAACGTTGCTACGTTGGTGGGAATTCCCTCCAACTGTATTTTTAGAAAACGAAACCTCGAACTACCCGGGTTTTTTCGCCCAACAAAGGAATGGGACATTGTCGTCGTCAAGGACGGCGCTTTGCTGGCTGCAATTGAGGCAAAATCACAGGCAGGACCATCGTTCGGAAATAATTTCAACAACCGAACGGAGGAGGCAATGGGCAGCGCGCTCGACTTATGGACCGCATACAGAGAACATGTGTTCCCGGCAAATCCTCAACCTTTTGTCGGGTATTTATTCATGCTGGAGGAATGCGATGCATCCATGAAACCGGTTAGGGTCAAAGAACCGCATTTCACGGTTCTGCCGGAATTCGTGGGTGCCTCTTATATTCGCCGATATGAACTGTTCTGTCGTAAATTGGTGCTCGAGCGGCATTATTCTGCAGCCGCCTTTTTGACTTCTTCCAAGGAAAAAGGCGTCAAGGGACGTTATTCAAGTCCCGCCGAAGACTTAGCTGTCGAACTTTTCGTACATGTTTATGCAAACCATCTGCAAGCTTTCGTGTAACCCATGGAATTTACTACTCACAAACTCGTTCAAGGAGACGCCAGGGATCTTTCGTTCCTGGCAGACTCCTCAATTCATCTCATTGTCACGTCTCCGCCGTATTGGAACCTAAAACGCTACAATGAAAATGTTGATCAACTTGGCCACATCGAGGATTATGATACGTTTCTCGCGGAATTGGACAAGGTCTGGAAACATGCATATAGGATTCTCGTTCCAGGAGGAAGGCTGGTTTGCGTTGTAGGGGACGTTTGTGTATCCCGTCGCAATTTCGGACGGCATCTGGTTTTTCCGCTGCATGCCAACATTTGCGTTTCGTGCCGCCGCATCGGATTTGACAATCTGAACCCTATTATTTGGCATAAAATTGCCAATGCCTCCTACGAAGTGGCAAATGGCTCGAAATTTCTCGGTAAGCCTTATGAACCGAACGCTGTCATCAAAAACGACATCGAATTCATTCTGATGCAACGAAAACCCGGAGGGTACAGAAAACCAACCGACAAGCAGCGAGCGGCGAGTAAAATCGAAAAAGATGATTTTGACAAATGGTTTCAGCAAATATGGAACATAACCGGCGCGGCAACGAATCGGCACCCGGCGCCTTTTCCGCTGGAATTGGCAAATAGACTTGTCAAGATGTTTTCCTTCGTCGGTGATACGGTACTCGATCCTTTCTGCGGATCTGGGACCACGATGCTGGCCGCTTTACAGTCCGGACGCAACAGTATCGGCATTGAAATCGATACAAAGTATTGCATGATGGCAATGAAACGTATGAAAGCGTTTAATTGCGACTTGTTCTCGAATGCGGAGTTGATATTCGAAGAATTTAATACCAACATGGATGGGAGAACAACGTTTTCACCTGCTGATCATCCCTTACCACTAACCACTAACCACTAACCACTAGCCACTACCCGATGTCCAAAGCCCGCGCACTAGACCGCCGCCGCAATTCGATACGCGGCATCCGCAAAATCACGCGCACGATGGAGCTGATCGCCACCGCGCAGTTCAAGTGGGCGATGGATCGGGCCATTGCCGCCGCGGCCTATACGGAGCGCGTGACCACGCTGGTCGGCCATCTCGCCCGAAGCGGGTTGGAAGTTTCGCACCCGCTGCTGGAACCGCGTTCCGAACCGCGACGCGCGACCCTGCTTGTGCTGACCGCAAATCGCGGCCTATGCGGCGGCTACAACTCGGCCGTGTTGCGGGCGGCCTACGCGAAATACTACGAATTGACCCGCGCCCTGCCGGAAATTTCGCTCGAAGTCGCCGGTAAACGGGGCATCTCCGCCTTCCGTTTCCGCAAGTTCGAGATCGACGAAGCGTTCACCCACTTCGAGGACAAGCCCAGCTTCGCCGAGGTGGACGTGCTGGCCGAGCGTTATTTACAAGAATA
>Ga0123335_1009091_pt1 | contig 10414 bp, 12 predicted proteins | sample BiotimSIPDNA_2_FD_89707 | JGI IMG/M metagenome (GOLD analysis project Ga0123335, IMG submission 89707) | Anaerobic biogas reactor microbial communites from Washington, USA - Biogas_R2 time_0 SIP DNA | ecosystem: Engineered > Bioreactor > Anaerobic > Unclassified | place: Washington, USA... | reverse complement strand
ATCGTGGTTCGTAATCGTGGTTCGTAATCGTGGTTCGTAATCGTGGTTCGTAATCGTGGTTCGTAATCGTGGTTCGTAATCGTGGTTCGTAATCGTGTTCCTGTAAAACTTTTCGATTACGATTACGATTACGAGCACGAGATACGAGCACGAGATACGAGCACGAGATACGAGCACGAGATACGGGCACGAGATACGGGCACGAGATACGGGCACGAATGCTATGAGGGGGGGGGTACGGGATCGACTGTGTCAGTCAAAAAGCGCAGCCACAAAGTCCCGGGCATTGAAGGGCTGCAGGTCCTCGACCCCCTCGCCCACGCCGATCAGTTTGATGGGGATTCCCAATTGATTGTGGATGGCGATGACCATGCCGCCCTTGGCCGTGCCGTCGAGTTTGGTGAGCACGATGCCGTTCACATGCAGCGCCTGGGTGAACTGGCGCGCCTGCTGCAGGCCATTCTGGCCGGTGGTGGCGTCCAGGACCAGCAGCACTTCATGGGGCGCGCCGGGCTGGCGTTTCCCGATGACGCGATGGACCTTTTTCAGTTCCTCCATGAGGTTGACCTTGGTATGCAGCCGGCCGGCGGTGTCGATGATCACGTTGTCCGCCTTGCGCGCGATGCCAGCATCCACCGTGTCATAGGCCACGGCGCCGGGATCGGCCCCTTCCTGGTGGCGCACCAGCTGCGCGCCGGCCCGTTCCGCCCAGATGGCCAGTTGTTCGCCCGCAGCGGCGCGAAAGGTGTCGGCCGCGCCCAGGACCACGGCGCGTTTCTCCTTCGCGAGGGTGTAGGCGATCTTGCCCGCCGTGGTGGTTTTACCCGAACCGTTCACCCCCGCGACCAGCATGACATGGGGCTCACCCTCGCAACGCCAGTCGCAGCCCGCCTCGCTCTGGGTCAACAACGCGGTCATTTCCTCTTTCAGGATCTCATACAGCCGGGAGGCATCCTCTATGCCTTCCGCCTTCACCCGCTTGCGCATGTCTTCGACAATCTGCAGGGTGGTTTCCACACCGACGTCGGCGCTGATCAGGCTTTCCTCGAGTGCTTCGAACATCTCCAGGCTTGCGGTGTCATTGGTGGAAAAAATGCGTTTGATGCCGCCGATCAATCCGTTTCTTGTTTTGCCCAGGCCGTTTTTGAGCCTGGAAAAAAAACCTGTATCAGACACAGTGGATACCCTTTCGCTGTACTAAGAGAATTTCGCCGCCGGCACGTCTTGCCGCGCCCCCTGCTGTTTTGGGAAACAGCCGCCCGCCTATAAACCGGGAATGCGATAGGCGGCGGACTGGTATTGCGTCGTATTGAGATCGGTAACGCCGGAGATGCTCACCACGCCGTCAGGGTTCAACAGCGCGGCGCCCGAAACGGCGTAGCAGGCGTCATTATACATGACACCGCCCTCGTGCCAGTCCGCACTGAGCATGTGCTCATTCTGAGAAGCATGGCCGCGCAACTGGATGACCCCGTTGACCTGCGCCACGTAATGCCACGCGCCATCCTGGAACCTCAGTATTACCGCGCCCACGAAACGCTGTGTAGTGCCTAGCTTTTCGTACACGGCATACACACCGTCGCTGAATTCCGACTTCTCGGTGGATTCCAGCCGGGCGGCCTCTGCGTCAGACAAGGACGGGAACGAGGCTAGAAGTTCCTGGTAAAGCAGGTCATAAAGTTCATGGCCTTCGCCCTGCCAGTACACTTCGGGGGAAGATGCTGCCTCAAAACTCCGCCCCGAATCGGAAGCCGTGGTCAACATGGAAGAAATACGGCCCGCATTCAGCCCCAGCCACAACACAATCAGCAACCCGAGAATGGGCAGCGCCTTGAAAAGAAATGAGGAGGCCGGCGCCCCTTCCACCTCGGCATCCAGTATCTGGTCGGCGGCCAGGCGCAAATGTCGTTGGTCGCGAAGATTATTGCCGCAGGTCTTGCATATCAACGTCCCTTCCGGGTTCGTCGTGCCGCATTGACCGCAAACGGCATCCGCTTCGATACCTTCCTTATATTCGGGCTGTGCAAACGGTTCCTTCACCATAAGGTTTACTCTTTACTAACCATAGCCTATCTGTTAAAAAGGAAATACTCAAAACACCACTATTATGTAATAATTTACTTCCAATATCAACCTTTTTTTTATCGCATCCCCTCAAGGCCCTCGAATCCACGGCTGGAGCAGTGCCGACGCCTGCAGAATCGTGTTATACTTGAGCCCCTCACAGGAAAACTCGTTACACAGTAGATACCCCGTTGTTCACTTTAGTTTCAGTGAAGTTCCAGATTGGCACATACCCCTGTACAGAAAGACGATATCCGGTATGACAACAGAAAAGCACCTCTACTATATGCAGTCCGCCATCCAGGAAGCGCGGCGCGCCCTGGCGATTCAGGAAGTACCCATCGGCTGTGTCATTGTTCATGAGGACAGGATTATCGGGCGGGGCTACAACCAGCGCGAGCACCTGCAGGACCCGACGGCTCATGCCGAGATGATCGCCATTACGGCGGCGGCCAATCACCTGGGCAGCTGGCGCCTGGAAGGAGCGCGGTTGTATGTCACCCTGGAACCCTGCCCCATGTGCGCCGGGGCCATCATCCTGTCCAGAATCGAGGCGGTCTATTTCGGGGCTTATGACCCAAAGGCGGGGTGCTGCGGCAGCCTGATGAACCTGCCGCTGGACAATCGCTTCAACCACCGTCCCTCGGTAACGGGCGGTCTGCTCGGCGAGGAATGCGGCGAGATGCTCAGCGCCTTCTTCAAGGATATCCGGGACAAATCACGGCAGACGGGACCGCGTTATCAGGAAGACTGACTGGCAGACACAGAGGGAAACTATAGGTCCTATAAGTCCCATAGGTCCTATATACTCAAGCCTGCTCCCTATCCCCCGCCCCCTGTCCACTGGTTAGTTTCCGGAACAGCCGCGCCTCCACCTCGGGCGTCACATAATGACTGACCCGCCCCCCGAAATGGGCGATTTCCTTCACCTGCCTGGAACTCAGGAACAGGTAGGGTTCGCTGGGCATGAGGCATACCGTGTCTATTTCCGGGTCCAGTTTCTGGTTGTTGATGGCCAGGGAAAGTTCAAATTCGAAATCCGAAACCACGCGCAGCCCCCGGATGAGCGCAATGGCGCCCTGCGATCGCGCGTATTCCACGGTCAGGCCGATGAACGTGTTCACGGTGACCTTCCCGATGTCGGAAGTCATTTCTTTCAGCATCTCCACGCGTTCTTCAAAGCTGAACAATCCCGATTTCTGTTCATTACAGGCGACCCCGACGATGACCTGGTCGAAAATTTTGGCGGCGCGCTGAATCAGGTCCAGGTGCCCCAGCGTGGGCGGATCGAAACTTCCGGCATACAGGGCGATGCGTTCATTCATCGACGTATTCTCCTTTCAGCGCCGCAGCAAGGGCCGCCTCGTAAACTGTTCTGACAGGGAGCACGTTCGCCTCGGCCAACGCGCGGCACACCTCGAATTCCGGGGAGGAAGCGACGGTTTCCCCCTGCAGCAAGCCGGTCTTGACCGGCACCTTGCCCCACGGTGTGTCCACGTGGCGCATTTTCCGGGCCAACGCCCACCGGCGCTCTTCACGGATGCGCACGCCGAGGGTGGTGCTGTTTTGAAAGACCAGCCGGGCCAATGACGCGGCCCTGACGGGGTCGGCCAGCACCGTGACATGCTGGGCCAGGCGCCCCTTTTTGGCAAACACCGGCGCGACAAAGACATCCCGTGCGCCCGCCTGTAACAATATCGGCACGAGCAGGGCAGACAGTTCCGGGTTCATGTCGTCAATGGTCGTTTCCAGTACGGCGATGGTCTCGAGGGCAGGCAGACGTTCCAGGAACTCCCCGACAAGCACGCGCAGCACATTGGCGCGATCCGGCAGGTCCCGGGTTCCCGCGCCATAACCCACAGCGTCGGTGCGCATGTCCGGCATGGGTCTGAACGCCTCCGCCCACTGTTTCGCCAGGGCCGCGCCTGTCGGGGTAACCAGTTCGCAGGGCACCTCCCCGGCGCTCCAGGGAATGCCCCGCAGCAACAGCGCCGTGGCGGGCGCCGGCACGGGCATAACCCCGTGATCGCAGGTCACGGTACCACTCCCGGCCACCAGGGGGGAACAGATGACCCGGCCGATTTCCAGGCTGGCCAGCGCCGCGTTGGCGAGCACGATGTCCATGATGGAATCGACCGCGCCCACTTCATGAAAATGCACTTTTTCCACTGGAACGCCGTGCACCTCCGCCTCGGCCTCGCCGATGCGTTCAAAGGTGGATACCGCCGCCGTCTTCGCCTTCTCGTCAAGGGCGGCGCCCTGGATCATATCAATAATATGGGAAAGGTGCCGGTGTGGCTGGTGGGCGTGGGTGTCCATCAGCACCTGGAACGAGGTGGCGCGAATGCCTTTCTTGGTGACCTTTTCCACCTTTAGGGAAACACCCTCGATATGCAGCGATGCGGCCACCGACCGCAGGTACGCCTCATCGGCGCCCGCATCGAGCAGGGCCGCCACGGTCATATCGCCGCTGATACCGCAAAAACAATCCAGGTACAGGTCTTTCATGGGCACGTGTTTATCCGGTGGTCTGTTCAACCAGTTTAAGTATGGTGCAGGCGGCCACTGCCGCACCGAATCCATTGTCAATGTTCACCACGGTCAGCCCGGTGGCGCAGGAATTCAACATGCCGAGCAGGGCGGCGATGCCGTTGAAACTGGCGCCGTAACCCACACTGGTCGGCACGGCAATGACCAGGGAAGAAGTCAGGCCGGCCACGACGCTAGGCAGCGCGCCTTCCATGCCGGCGCACACCACGGCGGCCACCGCTCCGGAAATGCGCTCCCGCTGTTCCAGCAGCCGGTGAATGCCCGCCACGCCCACATCGTAGACGCGTTCCACACGGACACCCATGGCAAGACAGGTCACCGCGGCTTCCTCCGCCACGGGGATGTCACTGGTTCCGGCGCACACCACGGCGACATACCTTTGAGACAGGGGCCCCTCCTCGGCCATGACGGTAAAGGCGCGCGCCGCCGCGTGATACACCGCCCGAGGGACCGTGTCATGGACGGTTTGAAACATGTCAGGGCCGCAGCGCGTTCCCAGCACGGTCTCCCCCGCTTCCGCCATGCGCAAAGCGATCGCCGCCACCTGTTCCGGGGTCTTGCCCTGGCAGAAAATGGTTTCGGGATAGCCCTTGCGCAGACTGCGGTGGAAGTCTATCTTGGCAAACCCCATATCCTCAAAGGGGAGCCCGCGCAGTTGCTCCAGGGCAGCCTCGGAACTCAGCGTGCCCGCGGCCACCTCTTCCAACAAACGCGACAACCGTTCTTGATTCATATGCGCTGTCATCCATCCTTGAAAACTGACAACCCGACCACCTTCCATGAGAAAGAACGGCGCAAGTGTACCATATTTTTGCCAGCCCGGGCACACCTCCGAATCAATCGGAACCACGTATGGGCGCCTGTCTCCCCAATAGCCCAACTACTCTCAAACGTGAGTGTTGCCCACAACCCAATTTTGAATTCCGGGGACACGTTTCCCAATTACCTTTTAAACCATCGATGTTACTTCCAAGTAGAAATAAGTAATTGGGAACATGTCCCCGAAATTCAAAAGAAACCGTTGAAAAGGATTAAGGCGTTTATCCGAAGCCAGGAATACTAACATGCTGACTGATGGACGGTACTACATGGCGCGCGACAGCGAACGTACTGCTGGTATTTGGTTGGATTGGAGCGGGGCAATAAACGAAAGAGGCACGGTGATTACAGCAATGGAGTCACCGACAGCATTAAAAAGTTCAAGCACGGCCCCTTCTTCGCCGCCCGAGGGATGGGGAACGTAATCAATCAATGTGGCTACGTCACCGACGCGGAGTCCCTCTTCGGGAACGTCCCGGACCAAGGCTACTTCTTTGTAAAGTTCGGGCTTCATGATGTTCACCTTGCAGGTTTCAGCGTCACAAAACGGTATTGACCTTCGACGTCAAGCAATATCCATATCGTGACAACAGTCAGTATACCATGAACGCCTTGCAGACCGCCTTGTACACGATACAGGGTTCCATATTCCGTCGTGCGGTCGCATTGCGCATCATTTTCCGCTATAAGTTTTCGTATGGACGCCTCAAGTGATTCCGGGTTGTTACGGGTGAATCCAATCTGCGCCAGAAATCGCGATTTGTCGTTCTTGTTTCTGGGCGCGAGCAGGTATTCGGTTAGTTTTTCTCTGGGGATGTAAGCATCCTTGGGAATCTTCATGGGTGTATTCTTTGATTTATCTTGTTCATCAAGTGCCAATTCCGAAGCATCTCCCAAAATGTCTTTATTATCGGCCCATTATGCACCTGACGTTCTATGTCGTCATTGTACCACGATGTGAATTTTAGTCGCCATTTGGCACTTTTTCTGCACGTGAACCGAAGGGATATTATTCTTGCTCCGCCTCTTCCATGGCAATTTCCGCCCAAGCCCAAAGACGTTTGGGATCGTAGCGCACCGTGGAGATATCCTTCATGATCAATTCAATGTGGCAGCGGCCTTCGGCCTTGTCAAGAAAGTCCCGGATGTTTTTGCGCGCCTGAACCGGATCCCAGGCGGACTCGGCGACAATGGCAGGATTGGGTTTGTGGCTAATGACATAATCACTGCCGATCCCTTCAATAACCCGTTCAGCCTTGCACCAGGGGCTTACGGAGAGTTTGCGCAGATTGGGAACGCGTCGCAGGACATCCAGTTTATTATCGAGCGGTTCGCAGCAGCCGTAATACACCAGGCCCCAGCGTTCCAGCCAGCGAAGGTCGTGTTCAATGGCAAACTCCCAGTGCATTTCAGGGGAGACCTCCGAAAAAGCCTGGGCGTTGGAACAGCCCCACATGTTGTGCGGCTTTACGTGCGCCGGATCATAATCACTGCCCGGCAGCATGCTGGTATAGCCGTAGCCGCCGGAGCCGACGCGGGTATTGTTGTTGTCCAGGGACAACAGGTTCTGTTCCACGAACTGGTCCAGTTCCACCATCCAGGCGTCCACCATGCGGTCCACGGCGGCATGGGCCATATCAGGCCGCATGACCAGGTCCAGCATGGCTTCCTGCACGCCCCACCAGCGGATGAGGTAATCCCACGGGGTGAACCAGATGTGCGTCTGGCCCACCTTCCGCACGGGCATAATCCCACGGTACACCTCACACATGGCCTGATACCGGATTTCCGTCGCCTCTTCGTTGTGGGTCACCCGGGGCATCTTTATTTTCGCGATGTCCTCGGGTTCCTGGATCTGGATATGGAAATGGCGCGACACGATGTCGTTCGTTTCATCGGTTTTGACAATGTCCACATCCTCTACAATACCGAAGTCCGTGCTGTGAATGGCCAGTGGACAGGACAGATAGTCGCTGACCACCATATCGCCCGGCAGGTGCTTCCACTGGTAGAGGGTCCGGCGCAGTTCACACTCCTGGTCCCGCGCCCACGGATGTTCCGCGCGCAAGGTCAGTTCGTCGTCCACATTCATCTCGTTCCAGGGGAGTTCGTTGATCCAGACCATGGGCCGGACACTGTCCAAGTCATTGAGCCTCCGCCAGAGTTCCGCCTTCTCCTTGTGTACAGGCAGCAAGGCGATTTCCGCCACCTGTGACGCGAGGCCGCGCAGGATATCCGTGTCCCGTGTGGAAAGATGAATGGGCTCCGCAATGGGCGGCGGCGTGTAGTGGCTGGGGTCATGAAGCATGTCGACTTGTCTCCTGATGGTACAAAACGAAAGCAGTCAACGAATACACCTACATCCCCCGGCGCGAAGCGCCGGGGGATGTATTTTAAACTTTTCCATACACAAGCAGAACCGTTCACATACTTGCGAACACCTGACAGATCTCATTCGTAATTTCCGAACTCCCGAACGGCATCAAACATGGCGACAATATTTTCCACGGGCGTCTCCTCGAGGATGGTGTCATGGCTCGCGCCGCAGATGTAGCCGCCGCCGGGTTTCATGATCTCGAGCACTTCCCGCGTGGCCTGCCGCACGGATTCCGGGGTGCCGTTGATCAGCACATGATGGGAATCAATGGCGCCGTTGAACACCAGCCGTCCCCCGAATTCCCGTTTGAGTTCGGCCAGGTCCATGCCCCGGCAGGAAGGCTGCACGGCATGGATGGCGTCAATCCCGGCGTCGATGAACGAAGGAATCAGCTCGCGCACGCCGCCGCAGCAGTGCAACATGACCTTCATCCCGTAGTCATGGCCCAATTTCGCCAGCCGCGCCAGGTGCGGCTGCACGAAGCGGTCGAACAGCACCGCGCCCAAGAGCGGCCCGGTCTGGCTGCCAAAATCGTTGCCCATGAAGAAAATGTCTATCGCCCCGTCCGCCGCCTGGAAAATCCGCTCACTCGAAGCGTAATAATAGTCCACCATGTGCATAAACAGGGCATCCACGGACTCGGGATCGGTATACATGCGGACCATGAGGTCTTCCATACCGAACAGATCTATGGCATCGTGCCAGAAGGGCGACCAGTCGCCGCCAAGGATGGCGTATTCCCCCCGCCAGGCCAGGGCGGTCTCGCGAATCCTGGAAACGTCCACCCAGTCCGCGCTCGGCCACGGGTAGCCGTGGATCTGCTCCAGGGTCGCCCCGGCCGAAGCAACCGATGCCGTTGAACAGCGTGTTCAAGAGCAGGACCGCGAAATAACTGTTGAGGACACTGCCCTTGCCGCCGGTCATCAGCGTGCCGCCGATGATCACCGCCGCGAGGACGGTCATAAGCGTGCGGGTGCCCAGCACGGCCGAGGACGTCATGGAACTCTGGCTGGCGGCGAAAAGCGCACCGCCCGCCGCCGCCGTAAATCCGCACAGGATGAAGCCGGCCATAAGATACCGGTCCCGGTTCAGTCCGGCCAGCCACGCCGCTTCCGGGTTACCCCCGACCAGAAAGAAATTACGGCCGGGCCGCGTCTTCGCGAGAAACACGGTGAACACGGTGACCAGCAGCAGCGTGATGAGCGTCATGGGTGGCAACAGCGGCAGCACCGGCCGGTCCAGCCAGTCGGCCAGCCGAAAATCGTCTATCGCCCTGGAGCCGCCTTCGCTGTACAGGTGGGTCAGGCCCATGACGATGGTCATCGTGCCGAGGGTCACAATAAACGAATTGACCCGGGCCTTTACCACGAGCAGGCCGTTGACCAGGCCCACCATCCCCCCCGCGGCCAACGACACAAGGATGGAACCCGCCCAGCCCAGCTGCGGCTGCAGGCCAACGGCCAGCATGCCGCACAGCATGACCACCGCGCCGATGGACAGGTCCAGTTGACCGAGAATAAGGATGAGGGTGAATCCTATGGCCACCACGGCATTGAGGCTGGCGCCTTTCAGGATGGTGGTGACGTTGCGAACGGAGAGGAAGTTCGGGGCGAACAAAGACAAAAGACAGAACAGCACCGCCGCCATCACCAGCGCCCGATGCCCATTGAGAATATGTATAAGGCTGCCCTTGTGCATAGTCATCGGTATCCGTGAATCGATACTAAAAAATACGTTCAAGCGCGGGCGCATTCAGAAATGCAGTCAGGACAGGTATGAAAAAATCCCGCCAAACAATAAAGCATCAGGCATTTTGATATTGGAACTCAGACAAATCAACAGTAGAAACACGCTTGGAAAGGTTGAGCATCTCGACACCCACCACTTCACTGCGTTCATTAAAATCTAAAACGACCCCTGGTGAAACCTCTTCAGACTCGATAATCCGGGAATCATCCAATCGCAAATAAAGCGCATCCGCTTCTTTGTCCATAAACAATTTCATAATCTGCCTTTCATCTGTCGATCAAAGAATACGCTTACAACCCTTTGAGGTTCAACAGCCCTGTTGACCACCACCCGCAACACGCGGCCATTAAATTCTGGAATGCGCCGGAAACAACGTTGCAACGAGATGTCATCCGGTTCAGGCAAGATCAATTCTGGCGCCAAGAGAGTCCGCTCAAGCCATTCGAGTGGAATTTCCCGCTCTTCCAGAACCTTTTGAGCGTGTTTGGTCAACGTATATTTCATTATCTTACACCCAGCCGATGATTGATTCCCAACCATTTTACATGGACGTCATTCCTGTTTCCAAAGGAATTCTCTCTTTCTTCTTCTCTCTGTACTGATTTTAATTTTCTTTTACTTAATTTCCAATCTTTCCCAAACGTATCTTTAAGATAGATAGTTTTTATTTCGGATAGATTGAATCCATTTATGGGGATTTCATGGGTAAACAAACGCGCTTCTTCAAGCATTTTAGGCGCTTAAGGCCATTTTGCTGACAATTAATTATGAGTTCTGTTTTAAGTATAGGTAACCAAGAAGAATGTCATGTTTTGATATGTCTCAAAGACCCAAAAACAACGCGTCATTCCGGTT
>Ga0123335_1009088_pt1 | contig 10415 bp, 11 predicted proteins | sample BiotimSIPDNA_2_FD_89707 | JGI IMG/M metagenome (GOLD analysis project Ga0123335, IMG submission 89707) | Anaerobic biogas reactor microbial communites from Washington, USA - Biogas_R2 time_0 SIP DNA | ecosystem: Engineered > Bioreactor > Anaerobic > Unclassified | place: Washington, USA... | reverse complement strand
TCCCAGGCGGGCGTGTCGCCCGTCACCACGGCGCATTCCTTGCCCGTGTACTCGGTTATCTTCTCGGCGACGTGCCTGCAGTGCTCCACGCTGGTGCAGAAGATGATGACGGACTTGCGCTCCTTCGTCAGGATGGCGATTTCCGAGCAGGTCGCCCTGACCAGCTCCTCGCTGTCCATCGCGGAGGCCAGTTCGTCCTGGACGAATTCGCCCGCCCGTATGTGGACGGTCGAAAGGTCGGCCTCGGCGCGCCCGGCGCGGGACACGATGGGCGAGAGGTAGCCCTGCGCTATCATGTCCTTGAGCCCCGCCTCGTAGCAGATTTCGTTGAGCAGGTTCTCGGGCTTGCAGATGGCGCCGCCCTTGAGGCGGAACGGCGTCGCGGTCAGCCCGATGAGGCGTACGTTCGGGTTGATGACCTTCATGTCGTTGAGGAAGGTGCGGTACATCCCGTCCCCGTCGGGGGCGATGAGGTGCGCCTCGTCGATGATTACGAGGTCGAAGCGACCGAGGGCGTCGGCCTTGTCGTACACGCTCTGGATGCCTGCCACGATGACCGGCTCACGCGTGTGCCGCGACTTGAGCCCCGCCGAGTAGATGCCCATCGGCAGGTCGGGGCAGAGCCTCCGCACCTTGTCGGCGTTCTGCTCCAGAAGCTCGCGGACGTGGGCGAGGATGAGGACCCGCCCGTCCCAGAGCGTCACCGCGTCCGTTGCTATCTTCCCAAGCACGAGCGACTTGCCCGTGCCCGTGGGGAGGACCACGCAGGGGTTGGTGTCCTTGCTCCGCAGGTGGTCGTAGACGGCGTCCACCGCCTCCTGCTGGTATGGCCTGAGTTCAAATGGCATCGAGCGCCTCCTCGTCGGGCCAGTCCTCGGGCGCGAGCCCGAAGTTCCTCATCTCGATGGCGGTCTCCGCCTTTATCAGCTCGAACCTCTCCCGGCTGATTTTCATCGACTTGCATATCGCCTCCGGCTCCAGGCCCCGCATCAGGTGGAAGCACACGAGCCGCTGCTCGTCGCTGGTTATGGTCTCAAGGTACTGGCGGACCAGCTCCGCCCGCGCCTCGCGTCTCCGTCTGTTCATGTTCCGAAATCCTTATGGTTGCCAGGCCGTCGGGCGGCTCGGGCAGCATCATCGTGGCCGTCAGTTTCCTTATCAGCGAATCGTCCTCGTACACCCCCGCGCAGGTCAGCGAGTCGAGGGTGCATTTGAGGGAGTTGTCCACGTCCCTGCGCCGGTTGTCTGGTGGGTGGAGGTCGATTTCGACCTCCACGGGGACGCGGAACGTCGGGATGGCCGCCCGCCTGGCGATTGCCGCCACCGTCTCGCGGTACCGCCGCCCGTCCTTCGAGATGAGGACGCGCGGGCCGACGTGGCGGTAGTAGTGGTTCACCGAGGGCGGCCACGGCAGCGTCAGCGTGGCGTTCATTTCCTCAGCTCGGCCTCGTAGTGGACACGCTCCCGCTCGACGAGGTATCCCCAGACGCGGCTTACGACGAACTGGATGGCGGCCACCATGAGGAAGAACGGGATGAGGAAGAGGAACAGGTCCACGCAGGTCTTCTGGAGCATCTCCAGGGCGGTCTGCGGGAACAGCGGGTCGGCGGCCCTCATCCGGGCCACCCACGCGTTTCCGTAGAGGTCGAGGAAGCGGAAGACGATGTAGGCCAGGGGGACGAGGGGGATTGAGGTGAGGATTCTCTTCATGGTTTCTTTCTCCTTTGCCGTTTGCGGCCTGATGTTTCCACGAGCTGCTCCCTGCGCGGCGGCAGAGGGAGCTGCCTTTCGCGCGGGGGCGGCTGCGGCCATGATATGGCCGTCGCTATGATGGCGATTGCGATGATGCTCATTTCCTTGCCCAGGGTGCGGTTTGCGGCTGCTGCTGGACGGGGGCGGCGGTCTGTGCCGTCGTCTCCTTGGGCTTGTAGCCGCTGATGACGTTCTCGAGCTCGTCCGTGTCCTTGCGCCGCCTGCAGCGGACGGAGAGGACGAGGGTGCGGTTGTGGAGCTCGGCGGTGTCGTGCGGGTTCGGGACGCCCGCGGCCTGGCAGACGGCGGAGAACTGCGCCCGGCCGATTTCGACGGCCTCGCGGTTGGTGTTCTCGACGTTGTAGCGCCCCCAGAGGCGGCGTCCCCTGTGTTCGCCGGAGACGACCTCGAACTCGAGCTGGATGTAGCTGCCGTTGCCGGCGCGGGTGGCCTTGACGTCGGAGTCGGAGATGACTGCTTCGTACTTGCCCTCGGGCAGGGGCTTGAACTCCTCTGCGGGGGCGACTTCGGACACGTTGAAGTTGATTGTTGCCATTGTGTTGGTCTCCTTGTGGTTAGTGGGCGAATACTGGAATCGGGATTGGAATGGCGGCTGGACGCTTTGGCGGGTGCGGCGCGGTGCAGACGACCGGCGCAGGCGCTGACGGGCAGCGGATGTGCTCGAACCACGTCATAAGAGGCCAGAAGTCGTCGCGGATGAGGCGGCATCTTTCGCCCGCCTCGATATGCCCGTGGCAGACGTCGCAGACCTGGCGGTGCCGGGCGGTCACGATTTTTTCAGCCATTTCCGCCTCCTCTGGACGCGCCCATGTATGCGTCAATGAAGGCCTGCCAGGAGAGCGGGATTTCGGAGGGGAGCCCGAAGCGGTTCTTGGCGACGCAGGCGGGGCTGCCGACGGTGCGCAGGACGCGCTCCCCGCCGTCCGCGCCGATGGCGGTCGCGATGGCGCGTTCGCCCTGGAAGCCGCTGCCCTGTTCCTTGCTCACGCGGAAGCGCTTGGTCGCGAAGAGGACGGCGTCCGCCCACTCGCAGAGGAGGCTGGTCGCCGACTTGTGCAGCCGGGGCGTGTAGCGGTCGTAGGCGGAGTTCTCCGGGTCCTCGAACCGCTCGACCTTGCTGTGCGCGATGACGATGACAATCATCCCGCGCGTCTCGCGCAGGTCGTTCAGCAGCGCGACCACCTTGCGCCAGTGGCCGAGGGCGTGGACGTAGCCCTTGCCGTATCCGCCGTCTGCCTTCTCGATGGAGCGGACGCCGAACTCGGCGCACACCTGGTCCCAGATGAGCCGCTCAAGCCAGTCCGCGGAGTCCAGCACCACCGTCTGGAAGTCGTGCGGCTCGTCCCGCAGGGCGTTGAGAGCGGCGAGGACGTCGTTCAGGTTCTTCGCCAGCGGGAACTTTGCGGTGTCGATTTCGCCGAGGCCGTCCTCGGTCTGGACGAAAATGGGGTTGGGGGCGGCTGCGCCTATGGTGGACTTGCCGACGCCTTCCTGTCCGTAGATGAAGAGGCGGGGAGGCTTGCTCTCGCGGCCTCGCGTGATGTTCTCGAGCATTGACATGGCTGTTTTCTCCTTATAGGCTGGTGATGACCCTGACCTCCTCGTAGCCGGTCGGCCATTCGCCGGTCTGGAGGCACTTGCGGTAGCGGACGAGGGCGGCCTCGTTGACCTTCTCGGCCTGGTCGAGGACGTCCCCCGGCAGCTCCCACACGCCCGTGCTGAACGGCTCGTTCTTCTCCACCGCGATGAGATGGACGGGTGCGGTCTCGCCCGTGGCCTCGCGCAATACGGCGCGGTAGAACGCCATCTGGAACACATAGCCGAAGCGCTTGCAGTCGCCCTCGAACCACTTGAGGCTGTCGCAGGTCTTGAGGTCCACGATGCCGTATTCGCGGGAGAACCAGTCCATGCGTATCTGGCAGGGGACGTGGCAGTACTCCGCCCGGACGGTCGCCTCGGACACGCCGTCGTCCAGTAGGGCGGAGGCCGCGTCGTGCAGCCAGACCGACTTCTGGAGCTTCACGATGAAGCCGAAGTCCTTGGGGCTGACGATTTCGCGCGTCTGCGCCGCAATCCACTCGGCGTATGCCTTGGTGGTCTTGCCGTAGGGTTCGCCCGTCTTCGGGTTCACCGGGCCGTCCGCCACGAGGAACTGCTCGTCGAAGGCGGCCCGGCCTTCCAGGATGAGGCAGTGGGCGGCGCGTCCGAGCGCCAGCGCCGGGCTTTCGCTCTCGGCGATTTCGCCGCTGGTCTTGCGGCGATAGAGTTCGGGTGATTCGCGGAAGGCGGCCAGGTTGTGGCTCGACATGTACCTGCCGCACCTGCTGGCGGCGTGGTACTCTTCCGCGGGGATGGTGAGGAATCTGTCTGTGTTCATTGGGGGGTGTCCTTTTGGTTTTCCCGACGTCCACCCTTTGTGGGCGTCTATCTCTTTCACTCAGGGTTTTTCTCAAAACGGCAGGACGATTCCACGAAAATTCTTGAATTTTGGGCAAAAAAAATCCCGCCAGGGCGGGAAAATGGGGGATGAGGTGGAAAGGACGTAGATACAGATTTATATTACATGACAGTGCGAGAGTGCAAATAAAGGACAAAAGATGACAATTACCCCCCAGAAACGACATTATATGACAATTCCAGACAAAGGAACTGCGATAATCAGTATATTGAGGGAAGAGGAAACCCCAGACTGCTTTCTCGATTATTGGGAAAGATTGACATTCGTCTTTATTGGTTCCTCGTTTTAATACTATGTGCAATTGCAGACTTGTGGTCTGTATATAACTTTGGCTCTATACGCGGCCATCGTGTAATCTTTGCACAAAATACGCTGATAATGGCAGGACTAATCGGTGGGATTGTATATTCACTTGGACGGAGGGGGTGGCTTGCATTCGCAATAATATCCTTGACGAGCAGCTTCTTTTTGCTGGGAGAGGTTGTCTCCATTCGATATTTCGAGATGAAACTGACAGGTGATATGCTTATGATGGTTCTTGGTAGTTCACCAGGAGAAATGAGAGGCTTTGGCGGCCAGATGCTTGTCAAGCCAATGTTCTGGTTTTGTGTAATCGCCTTTGTCGCCATCCTGTCAGTAATCATATCAATGTGCCGTTTTTCAAAGAGAAGGCTCGCCGAAAGTCATCTATCCCATATCTTGGGTCTTCTGTTACTGGCGGTTTTTATTCTGATTAGCATTTTTGTTAGAAATCCCCTTGCTAAGACAACCCACTGGCAATTCTACCAGCAGTGTTTTCAGAGATATGGTGATTATTCAATACTTGCTCGCTTTATAAAAACAGACAAAAGAATGCAAACAGACAATGTCATAAGGACATATAAACAGGATTCTTCCCCATTTGTCTGCATTGTCATCGGGGAATCAGCCACGCGAGAGGCATGGTCATTATATGGGTATCAACGCGAGACAACCCCTGAAATGGAAATGATTAAAGGCGAGCTGATTATCTATAGAAATGTGACTGCCTGTGCCTCACAAACAACCGAAGTGATGCGCTATTTTCTGACATGTGCAACCCCTGAAAAGCCTTCTGATTTTAGGTTCACACTACCAAACCTTCTTGCCTGTGGCGGCTATTCAGTCGCCCTGTATTCCAATCAGGAGCATTGGGGTAAATTTGATGGTCCAATCTCAATGCTATTCCATGCCTGTTCACCCAAAGTATACATAAAGCATGACGTCCCAAAACAAGAGTTAAAGCGAAAGTGGGCGTATGATGATGACCTACTAACCTATCTTTCTCGTGAGATTGAAAATCAAAACGGACCAACGGTTGTTTTCCTTCATTTGAATGGAAGCCATATCGCCTGGCGTGATTGTGCTCCCAAAGAATACCAGAGATTTCCTCAGGCTGAATTGGCAATTCATGAAAATGCGGAAACTCTACGCAACTCATATGACAATTCCATCATTTTCACGGATGCGATATTGGGACAGGCTGTAACACTCCTCAAGAACATAAATCGTCCAACATGCCTTTTCTACTTTTCAGACCACGGAGACACGCCATCATCTGGCAAAACGAGAGTTGCGACATCCAAGGAAACATGGAATATTCCCGCCATACTCTGGTGTTCTCCAGAGTATATGTTCAACAATACGTCATTGTGGCAATCCGAAAAAGAGAATGAAGCCCTGCCTATGCGCTCAGAGGTTTTCTTTGACCTTGTCCAGCGGCTTTGCGGTGTGCAATATAAGTATGAATAACAGTAGACCGTTCAGTTCCGCCTCGGCGTTGTTTGTTTCCAGATGTCCGAGTCATTGTCAGCGGTTGCTTCATTGCGTTACGAGAAGGATAGAGTGCAGAAGGGACAAGCGTGTGTAGAGAATACCCTGATGCCGCCATCGCGGGAAAACGCCATTCTCCACCACCGAAAATAGCGGGGGGAGGAGTTTGCACGGGAAAATAACTCCCGTCCTTTGCTCATAGTTGATTTTCTGCTCAAAGTCGGCTCGGGCGGATTCTCCGCGATGCCTCGCCACCCCTTGAAAACGGTTAAGGACGCGAGTTTGTATGACAGTAATGGACTCGTCCTCACCCCGGCGGAGAATCTGGGGAGAAAATGGGAGATTTTCGGGCGGATTGGAAGGCGGTTTTAGCCAGCCGTGGATTCTCCGTCCGCTTGTGCCGTCGGTTTTCAAGGCGGCTAAACGCCCTTGTTTGAGGTGGTTAGGCAGAAACGAAACACGCCCGACGGCAGTTGCCGTCGGGCGTGTGATTTAGTTGGGTGGTGGAGCAAGATCCCGCAAACCGGTGACCTGTCTCTGTTTTTGGCATAGATGCGAACCAAGACCACAGCTTTCAACCCATCTATTTTACTACTTTCCCACCGCTGATTTCACAGCAATCTGTGGTCATTTTCTGCATAAAGAGACGCGGTTCGAGTGAATTTGGATAGCATATAAAACCGTGGCCATATTCCTGCACAGCCTATGGCATCACAATCCGCTGGCTGAAGCCAACACAATCGTTTTTCACTTCTGCGGCCTTCTGCGCCTGCTTCTCCTTTATGCGCCGGAGGACGCAGGAGGCGAGCTGGATGGCTTGACGCAAGTGAATAGGAAGGTCTGGTTTCGGAAGTTTCGGGGCGCTCATGTTGCTCTCCTGGTTCAAACGGTAGCAGTACGCCGGCACCTCCGGCGTTGTCCATTCAATTACCCGCCGAAACCAGGAAAGCAAGTCGGAAAGGTGGTGAAATCCCTGTAAGCCTTCGCTATAACGAAGGGTGATGACACGCGTTTTCACTGCCAGAATCTCCTGAAAAAAAACCGAAAATTGAATCGTCCAGGGGCTGCGCCCCTGGACCCCACGCCGCTTGCTGCGGCTTGCCGCTGCGGCTTCGCCGCCCCTGCCGGGACGCGGCAAGACCGCGCAACACGGCGAAAGGACGGCAAGGACTATGGAACCATCCTCACGAGGCGGAAGCCCAGATCGTAGCCCCGGCTCGACGGCGAGTGCCAGTCGCGGGACGCCGAACGGCAGCCCCTGGCATTGTTGCTCCAGCTGCCGCCCCGGAGGACGCGACCGGACCCGCCGGCAGCGCCTTTGGGATCGGTCTGCCTATCCTGCCTGTAAGAGTCATACCAGTCCTGGCACCATTCCCACACGTTTCCATGCATATCATACAGACCCCAGGGATTTGCCTTCTTCGTGCCCACCGGATGCGTCTTGCTATCGCCGTTACTCGTGTACCACGCCATCTCGTCAAGATTCCCGGCGTAATCTCCGGTCGTCCCCGCCCGGCAGGCATATTCCCACTCGGCTTCAGTCGGCAGCCGGAAAGTACCGACTCCCGTGCTGTTAATCTTCTCAATGAACTTCTGGCAATCCTCCCATGAGACACATTCCACCGGAAGCGTTGCCCCCTTGAAGTGACTCGGATTCGAGCCCATGACCGCCTCCCATTGCGCCTGGGTCACTTCATACTTGCCAAGATAAAACTGCTGCGAAATCGTCACCTCGTGGACCGGCTTCTCATCAGCCGCTGTTTCAGACCCCATCAGAAACTTGCCTGGACGTATGAGAACGAGATCAAGCATAACCCCGCCGCCAAGATCCAGGTTACTGGCTTGCGGCCAAGGAACCGCTGTGACAAGTTCGCGCAACTCGCCAAGGCGGGAATCGGCAGGGGCCAGCTCAATAATGGATGCTAACAGAGTCTCCGCCGCAAACTTGTCCTTGCGCCCGACGGCTTCCTTGAGCCGGGTTATCAGCGGAATCACGCGGGCCGCATTTTCTCTGCTCACCGCCTGGGCCGAAGCCGTCTTGAAAGCCTCGGTTGCGGCTCGCAGCCCGGTGATGGCAGCCTGCAAGTCCCCCGCCCGTGCTTTGGTCTCCGAGTCAACGGCCTGTTGCCGGGCAGCAGCACCAGGAACCGCAGCATGCTTCTCCATGAGTTCAGCTTGCGAAGCGGCCTGCGCTGCCGCCCACTCAGCCTGGGCCTTGGCATAGTCATTGACCAGAACCGCTTCAGCCTGAGCTGCCGCAAAATGTTCCACAGCTGCGGAAAAAAGACGCTTGGCGTTATCAAGTTCCTCCTCGGCAAAAGCCTTCTCCCCGTCGGTCAGCGCCTGCTTCCCGCGTTCAAAAGATGCCGGCCGGGCTTCGCTGGCGTAGGCCTTGTCCGCAAGAGCAAGCGATTCCCGGGCAGTTTTACCGATTGCGGCCACGGTATCACGCTGAACTGCAAGAGCCTTAACCTTGAGATAAAGATCTTCTGCCTGTGCAAAGAGTGCCCGGGCAGGAGTATACTCCCGATCTGCCAGCGCCTTGACCGCGGCAGCTTCAGCACCCCTGGCCCGGGCAACAAGGTCAGAGAGTGAGCCAGACCGGAGCTCCCTGCCCTCCGCCTTGTACGCTCGAGACCCCCTCTCTTCAGACGGCAAGCCTATTAGCTGGGCACGCGCCCCAAGCATAGCGGTGCGAGCCGTCACAGCATCTTCCAGAGTCGTGTCCACCGACGGAGCAATCAGAGCTTCGAAAGCCTGCTTAACCTTGGTCAGTTCTGCTATGGCAAGTTCATACTCGGCAGCTTCTTCGAAGCCATCGGCGTTCAGCAGCAGGCGGCGGGCTTCGCGAAGTTGTTCAGGAGTGGCTGCCGCCCCGGCAAGGAGCTCCGCCCGCGCAACCTTGGCACGTTCCGCCGCCAGCCGCTCAAGTACCTCTTTCCCGTTCAAAGCCAGGTTATAAAAGGCACAGGCCGCCTGGCAGGCCGCAACACACTCGTCATATTTATCCTTGCTCAAAAAGACATGCGCAGCCATAGATTGCGCTTCAGCCTTGACCAATACCTTCCGCATTGGCCGGGCGACCTCGGGCGGCAACGCCTCTGCCTCCTGAGCAAGCAACCGGGTTTCTGTCTGGGCTTTAATCGCATCATTCAATGTGAACTTGCCCGGCTTCACCGCAACCGGTGCTGAATCCCGGTTTCCTTCGGCAACCTCCGATTTGCCACAGGAGCACAAAAAAAGGCTTATCGTTGCCATTAATACCACAGCAAACTTCTTTTTCTTCATCGTCCCGCCCCCCTTGTTTTGAGTCCTTTATGATGACTGTTGCATTGAATGGCACCCCATTCGGTTTGACATTCAAAACTTCGTACAGTGCAAAAGGTATCAGTATGAACATAGAAAGTCAAATGCAACGATACAAGTAATCGGAAATATTATTCAGGATCATGGGGCCTTACCCGGAAAATAAAATCAAAAAAATCGTGGACTATACCATAAATCCTCAAGCCCGCTGGTTTTGATATTTCCCATCAGTTTTTTTGTCTCCAGGATTTGACAACACCTCCAAAAACGCTAAATTTACAGCAAGGAGAGAGACTATGGCAGAGTACGTTCCAATTCGAAAACCGGGCAAACTGACGCTTCAGGAAGCGGAGGAGAAATTCATGGACCAGCATATTCTACAGAGGGATATGGTGCAAGCGACCGGAATGACGACCTCGGAACTGGACGACGAAGCGATGCGGTCGGGGGGCTGGTCGGAAGAGGCGATCAAGGAGTTCAACGACTTCTTCGGGCAGTAGCCCGGGAGTATTACAATAGCGTCCGCAAGGATAAACCTGGACTATAACATAAATCATGGAGGATCACGGGATATCCAACACATCTTGAAGATTAATAATGCAGCAATATGGTCTTGATGGAAAAATGATCATCCCCCTGCCCCAGGATGATGATGGTGAAGTCACCGATTTTTTCCGGCTGGTGGGGCTTTTGAAGTCGTATCGCGGGGTAAAAAGGGCGGCGTAGGTTTTATGTTATAGTCCCGTGAGAATATAAATCAGCCAGGCGGTGGATAGAACAAAATATTGCGGGTTCTTCCCGTCAGGCGAGTATCAAACGATCAAAGCCGCTATCAGCAGCCTATACAATCTCCGGCCAGTCGCCAAGGAGATGGCTCTGCCAGCTTTTTGCCCCCGGCATGTCTTTCTCATTTGATTTTGACACTTTCCGGCAGACCTGAGAAAAGCGATTTTGACTCCCGGATGGGGGGTCAGAGTGTTCTTGTATGATTTTTATAGGTTTTGCTGACCTTAAGATATTCAGGGGAAAATCAGCAAAACAGAGAAAAAGAGGCCAATTTCAGTCATAAAATAGAGAAAGAGTTTTG